>Ga0233428_1002604_pt1 | contig 16656 bp, 13 predicted proteins | sample SI_118_April2016_4_FD_179890 | JGI IMG/M metagenome (GOLD analysis project Ga0233428, IMG submission 179890) | Seawater microbial communities from Saanich Inlet, British Columbia, Canada - SI_118_April2016_120_MG | ecosystem: Environmental > Aquatic > Marine > Inlet | place: Canada: British... | reverse complement strand
TTCATCATGATCCGTTGATTGTTGACGAGAACGGTGTGGAGAGCACGCGCGCGGGGATCTACCGAACCGAGTATGGTCATATGAGCAAGAGGCTGGTGGTCAAAGGGCAGCGCGTGGTACGTGGGCAGGTGATCGGGCTGATGGGTAGCTCGGGTCGCTCTACGGCGCCACATCTGCATTATGCGGTGCGCTTTCAGGATCGGCGTCTGGCGCCGCGGACGAAGGGCTACACCGACCCAGCAGATTTCCTCCTGGACTGGCTCGATGACGACACCGTCTCCGGATACATGGCTTCGCGAGGCGACGAATAGCGCCAGGCAGAGTGCTCGGGCACGGCGTCCGGGACGGCCGCCCAGGTTGTCGCGATTAGTCCCACAGTCTATTTCATCCTGCTATTTTCAGCTGGTCTGCCCCCTGGGTGGTCCAGCTTTTTACATTTATGATCAGACACTCTCATCAGGAGTCGAATGTGACCGATCACGCGACCATTACAGGGAAGATCGCCGCCGTCATCGATGCGACGACACTGGTACTGAACATCGGTCAGCAACATGGTGTTCGAGAGGGAATGCTCTTCGCCATCGTCGCCGCCCACCAGCAGATTGCGGATCCGGATAGTGGAGAGGATCTGGGTCATTGGGAAATCGTCAAGGCACGGGTGATGGTGACGCATGTGCAGCAGCGCATGTGCACAGCACAACCGCCTCTCTCGCCAGATGTCAGCACGTCCGGTACACTCAGCGAGATGATGGTGCGTCACTCCTTTGGTCGCTATGGCGAGCGCTCAGAGTTGGGAGAGCGTGAGCGTCTCGAAGTCGTGCAGGGCGACATCGTTGGCAGACCTCGAACATCTCCGATCGCGGTGGGAGATGCCGTGCGCTTGGTCCCCCACAATACCATGGACCCTCCAGCGGAGGCTCATTTGGACAGTGGCGGTGATCCACCCTCCCAGGCATACGCGGGGCAGGCAGCCCGATCTGCAGAAGAAACGTCTGAAGATGGATCGAAAGATGACGTCGCATGACGCATATTTGGCGGCGCCGTGGAGGGCGGCGCTGGATAGCAGCGGCCATGCTAACACTGATGGCTGGGGTCAGCGGCTGCGCACACTATTCAACAACGGCAGGTCTCGTGGGAGGGATTCGTACTGTCGCGATCCCGACGGCGGGCAATCAGACAGCAGAGGTCGATGTGGCGCAACGCTTGACCGAGCGTGCCGTGGATGCATTTCTCGCTGACAGCAGACTACGCGTCGTTGATGAAGAATCCGCCGATGCACTCTTGCTTTTGCGTGTGACAGAGTTGGAAGACGAACCCTTCACCTACACGGCGGGGGAGGTGACCGAACAATATCGGTATCGCTTGTTCGTCGAGGTCACGTTGGAACGCGCAGGTGGCAGTGTGCTGCTGGAAATGGGACGACTCTCAGGCTTTGGCACCTACGACGCGGCTTTGCCGGATGAAGACGAGCAAGGTCGTGAACCGGCGATAGACAAAGCGATGGATATGGTGATCGAAGAGATCGTCGACCGGACGACAGCCTCCTGGTAGCGGCTGCTCTATTCTGCGGCAAGGCCGCAGTAATCGGCCGCAGTCAAGGCATAGACAGCGGCGGCATCATGTAGTCGTTTGATATCTACCCATTCGGTGTCCGCATGGGCTGTTTCATTTGAGGGACCGTAGTAGAAGGTCGGCACCGAACAGCCGTGTACATACAAGTTGGCATCACCCACAATTCGCAGACCCACAAGATCCGCCTGATCTCCCGTGACCATCTCGTGGGCGTGAGAGACTGCGCACACGGCCGCGTCTTCTCGGGGCGTTTCGAAGGGCTCACGCTCGTGTTCCATCTCGACGGTCAGATGCAGATTGCCTGCGAGGGCGAAGGGTTTGGCGAGCGCCTCGATCTCTTCCAGAACCTGTTGTGCATTTCGTCCAGGGCACCAGCGGCGTGTGCCCATCAAGGTGCACCGAGTTGGCGTACGGTTGAAGTAGTCGCCCCCATGGACTGAACCCACATCGATCCGCTCTGCACCCGCCAGGGGATGGTCAGTCGTTGCATCCAGATGCTCTTGATGCGATTGAATCGCAGCAAGCAAATCACCGACATGGCGCAGAGGATTCTGTGAAAAGGGGACATACTGGGTGTGCATGCCGCCACGATCTGAGTCGAGGTGGATGGTGAATACCATGGACCCCATGCTCATGACCCACAGTGCATCGCGTCCCTCGACGATGAGAATTCGGTCTGCCGCGATTCTACCACTGTTGATATCAGCGATGAGAGCGAGGGGACCATCCTTGCGAGCAATGGTCTCTTCGTGGCCGACGACGGCACTTAGCACGAGATCGCCGCGTAGTCTGGTGCCGCTGTCGATGATCGCCTTCGCCGCACCGAGCATTGAAGCCATGCCGCCTTTCATATCGGTCGCACCCCGACCGTAGAGGCGGTCTGCACGGCGCTCAGGGGGCCAGGCGTCGCCGAGGGGAATGGTGTCGAGATGCCCGTTCAGGTGCAGTGTGGGTCCTGTCCCCTGGCCGGCGATACGCGCGTAGAGATTGTTGCGACCCTCGTCATCAACGGGGCGGACATCCACATCCAGGCCCAGATCGCGCATCTGCCCTTCGAAGAGGGCGCATACCTCTGCCTCGTCCATGGTGACACTCGGGATCTCGAGCATCCTCCAGGCCTGCTCTTCGATCCAATCGGTATCGATGGCCGCCACCAGGCGCTGTGTCACAGACTGCGCCAAAGTCAGTCTCTCACACCCGCTGCGTGGCGATTGGCCGCTGGATCGCCTGCGGCGAAGGCTTCTCCACCGTCGTCGATCTGCAACATGACGGGCGTGCCGATAGGGCCATCCTTGATGGCAATATCGTGGCCACGGTGAGCAAGGTCTTTGCGGACCTCCGCGCTCGTCGTGTCGCTGAGCGTGAGTGATCGCATTTTCTTGATCGTCTCAGGTCGTTCCGAACTTGGATCGAAGGAGTCCTCGTGATGATCTGTCGCAAAACGCGGACTTGTCACAGCTTCAGCGGGTCGCATACCATGATCGATCGCATTGAGCAACAGGTTGAGAGCCGTTTGATCCTGTAGATCACCGCCAGCAACACTGATCGCCATAACCGGTCGGCCACGTTTGAGCACTAGGGTTGGCGTCAGCGTGATCCGAGGTCGCTTGCCAGGCTGAATACAGTTTGGATGACCCGCCATGGTATTGAGACTACGCAGCCTATTGCCGAAAGTGACACCCGCAGAACCGCCACCGTCATGATCCCTGGGAACATTTGCACTCGGTGTGGCTGACACGACATTCCCCCAACGGTCGGCAATGACGCAGGTCGTTGTACCGCCTGGGGAGGGAGGCGAGTGACCTGCCGTAGCCAGAGACTCCATGCGATACGGGTCGCCCGGTCTGATCACATCTGAGGCACGCTGTGGATCGATGAGGGGCCGGCGAAGCTTCGTGTAGCGTTCGCTGAGCAGAGCCGGCAAGGGAACGCCGGCAAACTGTGGATCACCGTAGTAGGCATCGCGGTCGGCGAAGGCCAATTTCAGGGCCTCTGCCGCATGATGGATGGCATCAGCGGAATGGGCTCCCATCGCTTTCATGTCGAAGCCATCGAGCAAACGCATCGCCTGACACAGCGCCGGGCCCTGTGTCCATGGGCCACACTTGCAGATCGTATGGTCGCGATACTCAGCAGTAATGGGTTCTTCAATTGTCGTCACGTGGCCAGCCAGGTCTTCCCGTCGCAGGAAGCCGCCCTTTTCGACGTAGTAGCTCTCCAATTCCTCTGCAATGTCGTTGCGACTTTCATGGCGGCCGTAGAAACGATCACAGGCGGCCTGCAGGCATGCTTCTCGCGAACCGGTCGTGATCGATTCTTCTTCCACCATGCGACGCATCGTGTGTGCGAGGCGGGGATGCCAATCCTCGACCCCTTCATCTAGCAGGGCCAGCACAGGTGCCGTCGCTTGGGCGAGGGTCATGGTCCCATAGTGTTGCAGAAGAGTGATGCACAGATCGACGACGGATGGTACCGGTGCCATCTTCATGTCGCCGTCGCCGGGAATGCCATGGCGCATGTACCATTCGATCGCCGCTGCAGATCGAGGGGCGCGACCCTGACCCGACAGAGATTGCACGCGACCGTGATCCACACTGTAGATCAGAACGGGCACCTCGCCGCCGATACTGCACTGAATGTGGTCGGTCACGTTCAGTGCGAAAATGGTCGCGGCAGCGGCGTCGGCGGCATTGCCGCCTGCTTCCAGGATGGAGATACCTGCATCAACCGCGCCGACACCACCGGCGGCGACGACACCATGGCGACTGCTGGCGTGCCAGGTTGGATCGACAGACTCAGTGTTCATTGATTGGATCCTGGGCAGAGGTGAATGACCCGAGGGGCTGTTGTCGGGGGCGAAGCGTACGTAACGTAGACAGTGATGCCAACCTCAACAGCCAAGACACACCTGTTCTGTTTGCTCACCAGCGCATGGATGACAGCTGCCTTGGTCACATCCGTTCAAGCCCATTCTCACGTTGACAGAAGCGAAAAATCCATGACCTATCACGTCTACATATCAAACAGTGGCAGCACATTCCTCTCGCACTTTTTGCTTGACTCGTCCAACGGACAGATTGAGCCACAGGATGATGTTTCTCTGGGCGCAGCGCCGGGACCTCTGGCGACAGATGCTGCAGGTCGACGCATGTTTGTCTGTCTCAGATCAGAGAAGCAATTTGCCAGCTACGACATAGATTCGGCGACAGGCGCCTTGCGCCAGATCGGTGTCGTCGACGTTCCCGATGGCGCCCCCTACGTCTCCCTTGACGATACCGACCAGTATCTATTGGCGTCATACTATGGTGCGGGCCATATCTCGGTGCATGCGATTGGCGCGGATGGTTCCTTGTCGGCCGAGCCCTTGCAGTGGATTGAAACAGCTACGCATGCCCATAGCATTCAGACGGACCCCTCGAATCGATTCGCCTTTGTGCCGCACACGAATCCCGCCAATGCGATCTATCAGTTTCGTTTCGACGCATCGACAGGTGCGCTCACCGCGAATGATCCTGCGACGATCGAACCTGCCACACCCGAGGGGCCGCGGCACTTCGTCTTTCATCCTGAGAAAGATGTGTTCTATTCAGTCAATGAGAATGGCAGTACCGTCTCGGCCCACCATTTTGATCCTGAGAAGGGGACATTGTCATCCTTTCAGGTGATCTCTACGCTGCCTGCCGGATTCGATGCAGAGGACAACACGTGCGCGGAAATCAAGATCGATGCAAGTGGGCGGCACTTGTATGCTTCGAATCGTGGTCATGATTCACTCGCCCTGTTCGACGTGGCTGAAGATGGTTCGTTGAGCCTGCGTGATCACTACGCCACCGAGCAGACACCACGGTTTTTCGACCTCGATCCGACAGGCAAGTGGATGTTGTCCGTTGGACAGGGGTCAGGAAGCATGACTGTCTACAGAATAGAGGAGTCAGGTGCATTGACACAGACGAACCGCTTCGATGTCGGTGATGCGCCGCTGTGGATCCAGTTTGTCGAAGTGCGCTAGGTCAGCCGAGAGAAACTGGCGGCGGTCTTCGTGGCGGGATCGGTTGAATGATCTGGCGCTGCTCGGGGGTCAGGCGTGCCAACATCTGCTCTGAAGGGACATAGTGGAAGCGTGAGCGAATCCAGCGTGGTGAATAGCGATACAGAACCATGCGTCGATAGCCGTCATTTGTGCGTGCCGCCGAGCCGTGGGTAATGGCATCTGTGAAGAGCAACACGTCACCTGCATCCAGGTACAGCTCGCGCATACCGGCCGCAGTGCCGGCGGCCTCGTTGCTGCGATAGGTCGCCCCGGCGACCTCGGCCAGCCGCGGGTGTGGCCGCGACGCTTTGTGGCTACCTGGAACGAGTGTCGTCGGGCCATCACCGGGGCCGATGTCCTGCAAGGCTGTGATCACGTTGATCTGTCCCACCATCCAGTCCCCTGTATTGGGTTGCCGGAATGTCATATAGCTGATCGGCAGGTGGCCGCCACTGTGGATGCCGATGAAACCACCGCGGCCGCGCAGATTGAGCAGGCACTCATGAATGGATAGACCATTGCGCTCCACGTGGACGAAACGGCGGATGTGGTCGATCCAGGAAGGGTAGTCGATGAGACGCTCGAAAACGCCGCCCGCCTCGATGATGTTTTGAAAGTTGATACCATCCGCACCTGAGTAGGTGTGGGTTTCGACATGACCGATCCAGGCACCCTCTGTGTCGCTGCCCTGACGACGTGGGCCATCCATGTGACTTTGATGTGCATCAACCCAGGCATTGAGTTCGTTGATATCGCCTGGAGCAACACCGTCCTTGAGCACGAGGTAGCCGTGGACGTCGAAGAGATAGTCGATTAACTCGATGTCGTCGCAGTTACTGTGATCGATAATGGGTAGGGTTTCCATGTTGGGCTCAACATAGCTGCTGCCACGCACCCCGTCACGCGCAGCTCTACAACTGTACAGCGAGGAACGATGACTTCGTCAGAGACATTCGCCAGACCCTTTCCAGCGCTCACACCGTCACAACGCTATCATCTTGACGTCTTCGGATATGTCGTCGTCGAGAACACGTTGTCTTCTGAGCAGGTTGGCTGCCTGCACGAGGCCATGCAACGACTCAAGACAGACCTGCTGGCAGCGGGCGAGGGTGGGGTGGTTCGTGGGTGTCGTCTCAGTGCTCGCCACGCACATCACTGTCATTTTGCTCACATTCTCGAAGCGGATCCGGCGATCTATGAATACCTCACGAATCCGCGATTGGTGGGTTTCGCCGAAGAACTGGTCGGTGGAAGTGTGCGGTTGGAGGAATCGGAAGCCGTCATCAACCATCGCCCTGATCCGGCACCCGATGCCGGCGCTCCCTTTGGCTTTCACACGGGTACCGCCGTCGATCAGGGGACCTACACAGAGAATGGCCTGTTCCACTGTACTTTCGTTAAGACGCTGACAAATCTCACAGACCTGGAACCCGACGATGGTGGTACGGTCTGTATCGCTGGAAGTCACAAGATCAAGGCGCCACGCGAGCAGATCATCGCCTGTGCCGAGGAAGATCGCTCCCTTATTCATCAGGTGACTGCACCTGCGGGCTCTACCTTGCTCTTTGGCGAGTCTCTCATCCATGCAACGGGACACATCCGTTCGGATCGAGAACGTGTGATCGTCATCGGTGGATACACGCCAACCATGTTTCAGGCCTGGAATGGTCAGGAGCCGAGTGCCGAATTTGTAGCCGCTGCAGAGCCTCGACATCAAGCATTGCTCTCCGGGAGTGATCGTTGGAGTTGGCAGCGCCAACATCGTAGTCTCGCTATGCCCGTTCACAAGCCATCGGAATGAGACCATGACACCGACCATCACCACCGGCGATCAGCAGATCGACGCGTTGCTGCCCAGCGTCCGCGACTTCCTCGCCCAGGACACCGTCGACTACTGCATTGACGCTGAAATCGTTCACGGCTATCGCAGCCCAGACTGTCCGGCCCTCTGGATTCGTGACCACTCGGATATGCTTCGTGGTGCAAGATACTTCGACAAAGACATGACCAGCGCTGTCACCCACTTTGCGCAGACACAACTGGGCAATGGGTCCTTTCACGATTTTGTCAGTTGCAACATGGATCGGGAAAACTGGACAAAGTATGTCCGCGTGCCCGTGGAAGCCGACGTGGAGTATCGATGGGTGAAGGCCCTGTTCCTGGCCTGGCAGGCAACGGGCGATGACAAGTGGATGGAATCGATGCTGCCCCATGCTGAACGTGCGATGGCCTACGTGTGCACCAACCCCTGGCGATGGAGTCAGGAGCACGAGTTGGTGAAACGGGCACTGACGATGGATACATGGGATTTTGACTATGTGAGTGCAGATCAGTCGTGGCTGAATTTCCAGATCACCGATCAGACCCACTGGGGAATCTTCCACGGCGACAACTCCGGCTACTATGAAGCATTTCTCTGTCTTGCTCAGCTGTATGGCCATCTGGGTGATGCGGAAGCCGCTTCGCGATGGTCGGCCCAAGCGAGGGGACTGCGTCAGCGGGCCAATGATCTTTGCTGGAATGGCTCCTTCTACACACATCGCGTGCCGCTGGACGAATTTCGCGTGCAGGGCGTTGATGAGGCAGCACAGTTGAGTCTGTCAAATCCGATGGCGATCAATCGGGGGATGGCAACGGCAGAGCAATCTCAGGCGATGCTCGACGAATACATCCGTCGCGGCAGCAGCCAGGCCACCTTTGCGCCATGGTATTCGATTGATCCGCCATTCCCGGATGGGTGTTTCGGCGACCCACTTCTGGTAGGCGGCGCATACATCAATGGTGGGATCTTTCCCCTCGTCGGCGGCGAGCTGGCCCGCGCAGCCTTCGCTCACGGTCGTGAGAGATTTGGCGTCGACATTCTACGTCAATACAGTGACCTGATCGTCGACAGCGGCGAGACCTATCTCTGGTATTTCCCTGATGGGCGCCCTTCCTCTGAGGAAGCCAGTACCAGTCCTGAAGCCATGTCGACGGATGGCTGGGGCTCGTCGGCTATGCTCTATGCCCTCGTTGAGGGACTTGCCGGCATCACTGATACAGATACCTGTTTTCGCCAGATCGCCCTCTCGCCTCGATGGGCGGCGGCCGACATCAAGACGGCAGATATCCAGCTCGAGTATGCTGCCAGTGGCTCTGCCATCGGTTATCACTACGAGCAAAGTGATGGCCGCTGTCAACTCACCATAGAGTCATCCAAGTGTCTTGTTGATCTGCATTTGCTCCTGCCCGAGGGGCAGGAGGCGCTCACGACGACGGTGAGCGGCCAAGCGGTGTCGAATCGCTGCGTCAAAGTGGCGGACTCAACCTACGTGGACATGGAACTGGTCGTCGACGGTGAGGCGACGGTGGACGTGCAGTTCCGCTAGCTCTTCGCGATCAGGCCCAGCGCTTCGGTCCCAGGCCCGGTCCTGGCAGCGGCATGCTCTCAGGCTTGTTCGCCGCGTCGAAATCCCATTCACGCGTGTTCGGATCAGCGAAGAGGGGGCGCACGTTTTCTGGCAGGTCGACCAGTCGCTCAGGGTCCCATGACTCAACATCGGCGATGGGACCCGCCCAGGCGGGGCGGTAGGCGACCGCTAACATGGAACGCTCGCGGCTTCCCGTGTTCGGCAGTGTGCCGTGAAAGACCCGGTGATTCAGAAATAGTGCTGAACCCGCTTTACAGGTCACGATGACTTCTTCTGGATGAGATGCATAGCGGCTATAGGGGTTGGCTTCAGCGTGGAGACTCAGATGGGAGCGCGGTACGACACGAAAGGGTGACACATCCAGCGTTAGATCGTCCAGGTAGTAGAGGACGCGGATCGTCGCGGGACAGGATCCATTCATGCCGAAGATTCTTGAGCCATAAGGTTGGCCGTCTGTGTGCAGGCTGATGCCAGGTGTTCCCGGTTCAGAGCGGTCATAGCCGTAACTGAGAAACACGATCTGATCACCGAAGACGGTTCGCAGAACCTCGAGGGTCGGCTCGTGGGCGATCAAATCCGTCGCGACACCCCCTTCCCATTGGATATCGCCTCGCCCGCGCTGGTGCGGGCTATAGTCCCTGGCAACGGTCTCCCACGTAGCGGCCTGCGTCTTCAACTGCGCAATCTGATCTGCATCGAGCAGGTCTGGGACGATGAGGTATCCTTCTAATTCGATCTGCCGAATTCGATCGCCAACACTCAGCGCCGACCAGTCGCGATGATCGACATTCATGAGAGTACCTCTACATCGATGTCGTCGAACCAGCTGCAGCCAACACCATCGTGCCGCAGGCTGATCTCGACAGCACTCGCATCGGCAGGCGGTGGGCCATCGATCTGCAGGCTCAATCTCGTCCAGTCTGTATCACCGGCTACATACTGACTCACATGCACTGGATATCGCTCCGGTACGTTGAAGATGATCCACCGCAGGCCGAGGCAGGCACCGCGACCCACCAGAGCCTGCGTGCGCACCCAGATCTGCACACGAAACCCGGTGGTCTGCCGCCAGCGCTGCGTGAAGGCGCCTTCGCCTTCGCGGTCCATCGACCAGAGGCTCACTCCCTGGGTCTGGCGTTCGATCTTCAGACTGTGGTCGTCAGTTTTTCCCACGTCGTGGCACCAGTCGGCCCCCTCGCCAGAAGGCAACCAGGGCCACGGCCCGGGCTCACCCGCCGCTTCGTTCAAGCGTTGGCCGATGGCGAAGCTGGACTGCCGGGAATAGGCGGGTAGCTCATCAAAACCGCCATAGAGGACGGCAGGGGGGGCAGGCGCCTCTGTACGCATGCTCTGCACGATGGTTGTGGGGCAGAGTCGTACTCGGAAGTGCTCACAGATGTCCTGGTAGAGATCATCGCGATCGTAACGGCTGGCCAGATGTATATCGTAGCCCCAGTTACACACGCCGACGCGTGTGCGCCGGGCGGAGTCGCCGACGAACTGGAAAGCCGGGCTGGGCACGGCGTCATCCGCATCTGCGAGGGCAAAGTATGAGTCGGCGGCAAATCCTTCAGGTCTTGGCAGACCCGTCGCCAGGTGGTTGAGAGGCATTTGCCACGCTGAGCCGTCCACGGCGCGGGCCAGAAGCCGATCATACCCCTTGCTTGTCCATGCTCCTTCGAAAGCCACGGTGGGAGCGGGGATGTCGCTGAACCAGGGATCGCTGTATTCGAAGGACAGCGTCTCAAGACCCGGTTGGTCGAAGGTCTGCGGTGAGTGCAGTGTCAGATGGCACGTGAAGTCATAGACGTAGCTGCCATGGTCGGCGTCGTAGGTGACGTCAATGATCCGCCGTGACGTGGCGACGCCACCAGGGTCGGTGGTGACGATGGTAAGGGTCAGGTGGTCGCTGCCTCGCCCTTCCACCTCCACTCTGAGCAGCTCACTCGTGATAATGTCCGAACCCAGAACCCAATACAGCTGGACGCCATCAACCAGTGCCTCTTGCCCGGGCGCCAGGGCAAGGGACCGCAGGACCACCGGTCGAGGATTCTTGTTGAAGTAACGCAGATTCTGCTCGGGTTGTTCAACGATGGCATGCTCGAGATGAGCGATAGGCGTCGCACCATCGTGGATCCACTCCTGCCCCGCAGTTACACCACCGCGAAGCTTCAGATCAAAGGATGGAGTATGTGTCATGGCGTCGTCACGCGTTCCACATCGTCGGAATGCGGAAGGCTTTGCCTTTCTTGAAGTAGCTCTCCATCTGATGAGCGGCAATCATTTCGTCGCACATCTTTCGGATGTCATCGATTGACAGTTCGGATGCCGTATGTGGATCGAGCATAGCTGCCTGGTAGACAGCATCTCGATTGTGGTGGAAGACCGCTTCGAGGGTGACCAATTGCGGGCTGACATTCGTCCGATTCAGGCCGGCGCACTGCTCCGGCAGGTCACCTACATGCGTTCCCTGAACCCCATTGCGATCGACGAGACAGGCGACCTCGACAACGCAGTTGCGCGGCAGATTGGTGATGTAGTCACCGTCGTTGAGGATATTGCCGCCGATGCGATAGGGAACATCCGTCTCCATCGCTTCCATGATATAGGAGCCATACTCGTGCGTTCGGGTATGGCTGAGTTTGGTGTTGCCCGTCATTTCCTTGCTCTGTGTCTTCCAACGCTCGATCTGCCGGATGCAACGGCGAGGGTACTCGTCGAGGGGGATATTGAATTCCTCAATAAGCTCGGGATAGTTCGATTTGATCCAGTAGGGCATGTATTCTGAACTGTGCTCGGAGGACTCGGTGATGTAGTAGCCGAAGTGGCGCATCAATTCGAGGCGTACCATGTCGCGGGGTTTGTCTGCCCCCTTCTTGCGAGCCTCCTTCACGATACGGGCCGCCCGTTTCTTGATTTCCGGATAGAGATCCTTGCCACCATCCGTGATTTCCAGAAGCCACGCCTGATGGTTGATGCCGGCGATCTTCCACTGCAGATCACGGGCTGGCTCCATCCCGACATACTCCAGCAGACGCGGAGCACAAACCTGTACCGAATGGCACAGGCCTACACCGCGAATGCTGGTGCCGCGTAGCAAGGCGCCCGTGACTGCGCACATGGGATTGGTGTAGTTGAGGAACCATGCATCCGGGCAGACTTGCTCCATATCGTGGCCAAAAGCCATCACTACGGGGGCCGTGCGCAGGGTGCGGAAGAGACCGCCAATACCGATCGTGTCAGCAATCGTCTGGCGCAATCCGTATTTCTTGGGAATGTCGAAATCGATCACCGTCGATGGCTCATAGCCTCCTACCTGGATCGCATTTACCACGTACTTCGCGTCACGCAAGGCAGCTTTTCGCTGCGTCTTGCCGAGGTGGGTGGAGATCTTCGCACGTCCCTTGTTGATGTTTCGGTTCAAGGTGCGCAGCATCCTGCTTGATTCACGCAGGCGTTTGGCGTCGATGTCGTACAGCGCGATATGTGCGTCATGCAGGGCGGGACTGAGCATGGCGTCACCAAGAATATTCTTGGCAAATACCGAAGATCCCGCTCCCATGAATGTGATTTTTGCCATCCTGTGTCTATCTCTCGGTTTTCGTGTTACAGATCGATCTTGATCTCTCTGCCCTGCTCGGCAGAATGGATCGCGCCAAATACCATGGCCAGGCTCTTGATATTGTCGTGGGCCACAGTTTCCGGCTCGCCACCGTCTCTTACCCGATCTATGAACTCGCGCATGAGCCCTGTGTGATGGCCGATGCGGTCTTCGGGGGCGGGGGAGGGTGCGACAATCGGCGCCATCTCGGAGCGGAATTCTCCGGAGGTTTCGATCGCTTCACCTTGGATATCCTCGGCACCATTCCACAACACCGAACCATGCTCCCCCACGATGCGCCAATTGCTTTCCCAACTCGTGTTCATCCCCTCGGCACACCAACTGCCCCGATAAGTGAAGACGATGTTCTGGGTCATCTCAAAGACTGCCACGGCGTTGGCGCCGTGGGCAAACCACGATCCGGCTGCATTCCATTCGCGACAATACACCGAAACGGGGTCGGCGTTGCTGATCAGGCGCGCCGCATCGAAGGTGTGAATCGCCATATCGAGAAGCAGCACATGATCCATTTCAGCACGGAAGCCATCGAAGTGTGCACCGAGATAGAAGTCCGCGTCGACACTCGTCAGCGGCCCGATGGCATGGCTGGCGAGAAGGCGACGTAAGCGCCGGATATTGGGATCATAACGTCGATTCTGGATCACTGCATAGATCCGATCAGCCTTCGCCGCCGCCGCCAGAGAGGTTCGAGCATTGGCCATGGAATCTGCCAGAGGCTTCTCGCCCAGCACGTGGCAGCCATGTTCCAATGCAGTGACCGTCACCTGCGTGTGCGCCTCGGGCACAGTGCAGTCAAAGACCACATCCGGTTGTAACTGCCTGAGAAGGGCCTCCTGGTCGGTGCCGATTTGAGCGTCTGGGAGATCGAACTCGGAACGTCGTGCCTCGGCACGCGCAGGGTCGAGATCGACAAGACCGACGATTGCAACGTCATCCAGGGTTGATGCAGCGCGGAGCCAGGCGCCACTCATACCGCCACAACCTATCAGGAGCGCTCGAATGGGAATGTCAGTCAAGGTCGTCTCTTTTACGTATTCGAGTCGTGATGGGCGCGTTGGCCACCAAATCGTACGAGCAAGACAATGCAGACCGTGCCAAGAATCAAGCCGACTTCAGCAGGATAGATGGCGGCTGTGCCGAGATAGCCGATAATGGCGGCGACGATCATCGTCGCCATGGCGTAGGGGATCTGTGTCTTCACATGATCGAGATGATCACATCCGGCGGCAATAGAAGACAAGACCGTTGTGTCGCTGATAGGTGAGCAGTGGTCGCCAAAGATGCTGCCATCAAGAACAGCAGCGGCGGTCATAATCGTTAAGGGCAATCCACCCAGTTCATGAGCGAGGGGCACAGTTGTGGGTAGCAGAATGGCCATCGTTGTCCATGAAGTACCGATCGAAAATGCCACTGCTGCGGCGAGAAGAAATACGAGCAAAGGGACCGTCAGGGGGGGCAGGGACGAACCAAGCAGTGCGACCAGATAGTCGGATGTGCCGACGGCACTACAGGCCTCTTTGATAGCCCAGGCCAGAACCAGGATGACGAGGGCCCGATAGAAGCCTGTCACACCACCTAACCAGGTGATGGCTGCTTGTTTTGGCGAAATCAATCGATGGCCGAGGTGTTCGTGCACACGTGTGACGGCTATGAAGAAGGCGGTCACGGTACCTGCGAGGGCTGCCAGGAACATGACCTTGGCACCATTGGCATTTGAGAAGACGGTGCTCCAGTATCTCTGGCTCAGGAGCGAGAACTCTTCACGCGCCGCCACGACAGTCGGGTTTGACCACGAATCCACTTGCATTCCCACCAGGACTCCTGCGATGACCAATCCCACGGGCCCCGCAGCCCAGCGCCAGTCGGGCACAAGGCCTTCGGTCATGTCCATGCCATCCGCTTCATGCCCGTCCATTGGCTGGGCGCCAGGACGCAGAATCTGACCGTGCTCATGGGCTCGGCGCTCTGCGCGGAGCATGGGGCCAAAGTCTCGTTGCCACCAGACATTTGCCGCCACAAAAACAAGGGCAAACCAGCAATAGAAACGGGCACTGAGGGCGCGAAAGAACAACTCGTAGCCCGAAATGCCGGTCGAAAGGGTATCCATCGCATCCTGAAAGAGGCCAACCTCGTAGCCTATCCAGGTCGAAATCAGGGCGATCCCGGCAACGGGGGCTGCCGTGGAATCGACGATGTATGCGAGTTTTTCGCGGGGCACACGAAATCGATCCGCCACAGGCCGCATGGTCGTGCCCACAACGATGGTATTGGAATAGTCATCGAAGAATACGGCCAGTCCGAGCAGGAAGGTGGCTCGTCTCGCTGTGGCAGCCCCATCGGCGCGCTTAGCGAGTGCTTCGGCGATTCCCCGTGTGCCACCAGCAATCGAGATGACACGAACCATGCCGATCAGACTTGCGGTAAAGGCGAGAATGTAAAGCTGAAAGGAGTCGCTCAAGGGACGCCACACGAAGTCGATGGTGGTCGTGCGAACCACCCAGAAGGCCCCCTCGATGAACCCCTGATTCGCGGGTACAATAAGCAGGGCTGCCGCAACCAGTGCTGTGCACAGTCCCAGAATCAAGCGTCCCGTTCCGATCGCAACGGCGATCGCCACCAACGGTGGCAACAGGCTCAGTCCTGCGTGCGGCGTGCCGCCTGAAGGCAGCAGCCAGCCGATCAGGACTGCCGCCCCCGCTGCGGTCCCATAGCGAAGCATCAGGTTCCGCAACTTGGCCGACTACCTCATCCGGCGTCGGCGAGTGGCTCGACTTCGCCGCTGGGAGCCGTTGACATTTCAAGCTTGTAGGCGAGCAGATACATCATGGCCACGCCCGCCAGCCACCAGCACACCTGCCAAAGCCATATGGTCGGAATGCCAAATGCCCACTGCGCCGGGTCTGTTTCATTGCCCAGCACAGCAAAGGGGCCGATGGCTCCCAGAAACCAGACGATCGTGAAGATCCAGATGGGGATTTTCCATGGACGCATCTGCGGTGGCAGAATCGTGTGCTTGGCAAGAAAATCATGGAAGTCGTCGCGGTGCTGGCGTTGAGCTGTTTCTGAGGGCTGCGTAAAGAAGCTGACCAGGCAGCACGTGCCGAGGTTGAAGAGAATGCCCCACCCGGCTGAATGAATTGTTAAGGGATAGCGGCCGATGCCGATCAGGCCTCCCAGCTGTGTTACGTAGGTGAATGTCACTGCCAGGATACCCGCCACCAGACCGGCGACAACGCCCCGCGAGGTAAACCAGCGGATATAGCAGATTCCCAACAGGGCAGGCCACATCTGAAAACCATAGGAAACGGCTGCACCACCCAAGAGCACGAGTAGGTCGCCGGAGGCCAGTCCCACGAGAAGTGCCATGGAAACAACAACGAACACTGTGATTCTTCCCACCAAAACCTGCGACGCGTGCGACGCTTCTTTGTTGAAAAAATGTCGGTAGAGATCACGTGTCACGATACCTGAGGCGGTCGACATATAGGCGGCCCCCGTCGATTGCATCGCTGCCAGGGCACACACACACAACAGGCCGACGAGCCAGGGTGCTTTGTCCGACAGCGTGCTGATCAGATAGGGAACCAGGTAGTCGGAGGAGGGCACGCCGAGTGCTTCCGCACCGGGGATCAAACCTCGATCCAGCATGGTACCGCCAAGTCCCTGCACGGCTGTGAAGGTGAACAGGATCGCACCGATGATGAGGGAGGATGCGACCACCTGCTGCAAGGGAAAGGGACGCGGATCCTTGTTCGCAAAAGCCCACATGCTAAAGGCGGGCGCCGACTGAATACCCATGAGGGCGAACATGTAGGTGAGGATCATGACACCCGTCCACGGGCCGCCGGCGGCATCAAGGAACATCGTGCCCTGTCTCTCAAGGAAAGATGACGACTCCGGTCGCGTCGGGATGGCGACCATGTCCGGCGCCTGTTCTGCCAATCCCGCCAGCCCCGCCGTAAAGGGTTTCCAGCCGCCAACCAGATCAAAGGCCACTACGCCCAGGGCGATGATGCCGAGGG
>Ga0233428_1002594_pt1 | contig 16687 bp, 19 predicted proteins | sample SI_118_April2016_4_FD_179890 | JGI IMG/M metagenome (GOLD analysis project Ga0233428, IMG submission 179890) | Seawater microbial communities from Saanich Inlet, British Columbia, Canada - SI_118_April2016_120_MG | ecosystem: Environmental > Aquatic > Marine > Inlet | place: Canada: British... | reverse complement strand
AAAACGCCTGCGCATCACATCCCTTGATCCGGCCTTCATCGATGAGGATATTCCTGCCTTGCTGGCAGGTGATGAGCGTTTCATGCCGCACTTGCACCTTAGCCTGCAAGCCGCCGATGATATGGTCCTCAAACGAATGAAGCGCCGCCATAGCCGTAAGGACGCCATTGATCTTGTTGCCCGAATACGCCGGGCAAGACCAGACGTTGTCTTCGGGGCCGACCTGATTGCCGGTTTTCCCACAGAAACCGGGGCGATGTTTGAAAACACCTTGAGCGCCGTCACTGAAATGGGCCTGACCTACCTGCATGTCTTTCCCTACTCGAACCGGCCTGGTACGGCGGCCAGCAAGATGCCTGCCCTTGACGGGGCGCTTATCAAACAGCGCGCCGCGCAACTGCGCGAAGCCGGGAAGGAAGCTCTTTTGAGCTACCTGAACTCCTGCATCGGCGAGACCCATGAAGTTCTGGTCGAACAGGACAGGAGCGGTCACACCCGCCACTTCGCACCGCTCGAGTTGACCTCGGACACCGCGCTCGGGGCTATCGTCAACACAAAGGTGGTTAGCGTGGACACCGAAAAGGGACGGCTTGTCGCTGATGTGCTCACATGAGTGAGGAACAAAAAAGTGGTTGGCTTAGTCGTCTAAAACAAGGCCTGAGCCGCACCACCGCAAAGCTCGCCGATCCGATTACCGCCGCTTTTACCAAGCGCCGTCTTGATGCAGCCGCCATCGAAGAATTGGAAGAGCTTCTCATTGGCGCCGATCTTGGCGTTGCCACGGCCAGTAAAATCACCGGCAATTTTGCCCGCACCCGCTTTGACAAGGAAGTTGAAAGCGATGAAGTACGAACTGCCCTGGCTGAAGAAATCGAGAAAATTCTTGAACCGGTGGCAAAACCTTTCAGCGTTGATGCCAGCCTGAAGCCCCATGTTGTGCTGGTTTGCGGCGTCAATGGCAGCGGCAAGACAACATCCATCGGCAAGCTGGCGTGGCAGCTAAAAGCACAGGGACAGACTGTCATGATGGCCGCCGCCGACACCTTCCGCGCCGCCGCCATCGAGCAGCTGCAAATCTGGGGGGAGCGAACAAACTCCGCCGTTATCACCGGCAAGCCGGGTGCCGACGCAGCCGGTCTGGCCTATGACGCCTTTACCCAGGCAAAAAGCCAGGGCGTCGATGTGTTGCTGATCGACACCGCCGGGCGCTTGCAAAACAAAGCGGATTTGATGGCGGAGCTTGAAAAAATCATCCGGGTGATCCGTAAAATTGACGAAAGCGCCCCCCACGACTGCCTGCTGGTGCTCGACGCCACCGTCGGCCAGAACGCCCACTCCCAGGTTGAGGTATTCAAAGACCTTGTCGATGTCAGTGGCCTGATGCTGACAAAACTGGATGGCACCGCGCGGGGTGGCGTCGTTGTTGCCCTGGCTGAAAAATTCGCGTTGCCCGTCAATGCCATCGGTGTCGGCGAGGGCGTTGACGATATGCGACCGTTTGAAGCCCGCGCCTTCGCTCGGTCGCTTATGGGACTTTCTTAAATTATTTAAAGATTAGCACTTCGGTTTACGACGGGCGAAACCCCAACCGAAGACGTCATCGCGGCCAGGAAGGCCCAGATCTTTAATATTTTTCCTTAACAGCGCGTCCAGGGCGGAGACTGTCTTGGCGTTGCCTTTGGCGATTTCCAGACCCATCAGGGCCGTGATAAACGGTGTCGCGAATGAGGTGCCGCTTTGCAGGCGCCCGCCGCCGCCGGGGGCCGCCGTATAAACCTTAACGCCGGGGGCGGCAAAATCGATGTATTTTCCAGTATTGGCCTTGGAATAGATCAGGCCTTGATCGCTGATCGCCGTCACCGCGATGACGCCTTTGTAGGCGGCCGGATAGGCCGGTTTGTCCGCACGGCCCCAGTTGCCGCCGGCTGCGACCAACACCAGCTTCTGTTTAAGGGCTTTTTGGAAAATCCGCCGCAGGACCTTGTTGTCCGCGCCAGCGACGCTGAGATTGATAATGTGAACATTCTCGTTAATCAGCCAGTTGGCGGCTTTCAGCAGACCGATGGCGTTACCGACCTTTCGGCCTTCTTCATTGTATTCAAACATGTTGGCGGCGCGCAGTTCAGCTCCCGGCAGAAGGCCGCCCCATTCGGGCGTCCCAACCATGATGCCGGCGACCGCCGTACCGTGATCCTTAGGGCCTTCCTTGCGGCCCGCTTTATGGAACGACTTGTAGACGACTTTCTGCCCTTTAAGGGCCGGATGGGTGACATCGACACCGGCGTCGATCATGCCAATCCTGACCCCTTTGCCACAGTTGGCCGGAGCCTTGGTCCATCGGATCAGGGCGCGTGCGGTCTTTTTTGGAAATTCGACTTTTCCCGAAGGATCAAACTGGTGGTTGGCATCAATTTCAACACCGGGAAAGCGGCCACGCAGTTGTTTTATTGCCTTGGGAACACTGACCCCGGGCGGCACACGCAAACGCTGGACAACCATTTTCAGTCCGGAAATCTTGACCGTTTCAATAACCTGATAACCCATGGAACGAATGCCCGAGGCAAAACTCCTGGGTGGGTTGATGACAATCAGTTCGCCCTTTTCAAAGCTGGTGTCAGGGTTAAAGGTTTTGGCCCCCCCCGTAGCCTTGTCCTTGCTTTTACTCTTCGCCTTATTATCGACGTCACTTTCCTGATAGCCGATAACCCGACCCTGGGCGTCGTATTTCAAAATTTTGGTTTTGGTCTTGGTTTCCTGTGCTGACAGACTACCGGCAAACAGGGCAATAAAGAGCCCCGCCGCCAGCAAGCAAACGATGTTTTTTAATTTCATTCCCTAAAACCTTCCCCCGCCAAAATGCCGATGCGTGCGCCAGCGAGCACGCTTCGCCCCTGTTCCATATCAGTTTAACAGGAAATGGAAATAAATAAAATCAATGCCGTGAAAGAAGAATTAGACCTTGATGTCCAGATAATATCCGCGCGGGACATCAGCCCGGGGCGGGTTGACGTTTGCCAACACCTTGTCAAGGCGGCCCAGGGCCCGGCGTTCATGGGGCGTCTCGTTAGGATTGGTAACGGCGGCCCGATTGCGGACCTGCTCGGCGATCGAATAACCCTTGGGCCGTTGGCTGGTCAGCGCGATGGCGCGGGCGGGAATGCTCGATATCTGGCTCATGGTCTCTACCATGACCTCAAATGGTTAACGGAATCTGTAACGAAATGAAGAATCATTGTTTTGCCCGAAATTCAGGCACAACAATGGGCCCGAAGCCTGCGCCGGGTCTCTTTAAAGCAGCCCCCACGGGGACCGCAAACGCCTTGGCCACCAAGGCCCGGGGTCATACCAGGCGATACGGCAGGGCCAAAGAACCTGCGGTCCTCCTAAGGGATCAAGCGACCAGAAATCCTTCTCACTCCTAGAGGATGAGAAAAATTCTAGGCGTCAGTGTTGATATGCTGACCCCGGTTCGAATCCGAACCCACGCCAGAAATATCATCGTCCTGCCCCGCTTGAACCGGGGGTGCTTGTGCTTGGGATAAGGCTGCTGCCGCTACTTTATCCTGTCTGAGAGTCCGTTTAAGGGTCTCGACGGCAAGATTAAAGTTAACCGGCGGCGCAGCCGGTATGATTGTCATTCTGACCTCCTTTTGCCACTTCTATGTCACCGCCCAGCTTTCAGCTGAGCCCGTAGCCTTCTGCCACGAACATGGAGTATGGCATAAATGGCGATAAAAGGGAATCGGATTGTCAAAATAGCCAAATGCTGGCTAAACAGCCAAGAGAGTCTTTGGTTTTGACGCCAAGCCCCTGATTCTGTTATATAATAGTCCGTTAGACGAAAACCTTAAGGCAAACCGGGAGCATCCTATGGCCGTTGAGCCATTTTCAGGTGATAGAGTAAAGGGTCAGTCCGGACCCGAATCCGACGACTTCCAGGACCGCACTTTTATGGGCGGGATTGGCCTGTCAACACGTTCCTCGTTGTTCGTCTTGTTGGGTATCGCTGTTCTGATCAGTGGCGGTTTTGGGCTGAATCATGTCGACAAGGAACTGACCAAATCCGACATAACGCTAAGCCAGGCAAGCGCCCTTAACGCTTCCGCCGCCGTGATCGAACGGGATATCTGGCGGATCAGGGCCGAACAGGGCGATCTGTCGAAACAAACTTCTGACGCCGCCCGTGCCGCCACCCAGCAACATCTCGCCCTGGCTGCTGCCCTGGGTCAAAAGCTCGACGAACTATACCAGCGCCCCGAAGCCGCCCCGATGGGTGAGCACGTTTCAACCCTGCGTGAGGCCGTTGCCCAATACGGCGAGCAGTATGAAAAATCCAGGCAGAAGGCAGAAAATTCGGGACCCGATTTAACCGGTCTGGAGGCCAACATGCGCCGGGCCATCCGCAGCATCGGCAAAACCCTGAGCGCGCTAGATTCCCTTAGTATCAATGAAACGATGATGGCGATCAGGGCCGCAACCACCGATTTTGTCGAAAGCGGAATAAGCCGGGACCTGATTGTCATTGAAAGCCATCAAAAGGAATTCTACCGGCTGCTGATTTCCATTCCCATGGCCCCGGAAACCAAAAGCACCCTGCAGCTTGGGATTAACGACTTTAACAACGCGCTTACCGCCTACGCCAAGGTCAAGCTCGTCGCCAACAACACGCGCGACCGTCTTGATGAAATCATTTCCTACATGGCCCCCAGCGTTGACGCCATCACCGACTTTGCCGGCAACAATTTTGTCGAAGCAGAAGCCGGACGCGCAACCCTTCGTCAACAATATCGGACCCTGATCGCCGCGGGCGGCGCGGCCGCCGTCATGCTGATACTGTTGTTCGGCCTGGCCATGTTGCGGTCCATATCAGGGCCCGTTACCGCCGCTGCCCAGGCGGCGAAAAGCCTCAGGCGCGGTGACACGGATATTGTCGTCTGGGGACTGGGTAACGAGGATGAGACCGGAGACATCGCTCGCGCCTTCTGGGCCTTAAAGGGAAGCCTGATAGAAGCCAGAAAACTTGGCGAGGAAATGGAAAAAGCAAAGAGCGACGCCGAACGCGGAAACGCCGCCAGCGCCGAAACGGAATGGCTGCGCCGGGATTTGCAATCCATGAAGGCAGAAGCCGACAAGGGCAAGGAGGCACTCGCCGAGGTCGCCCTTCTGCGCAAGGTCATTGACGCCACCGCCGATGACATCGGCGAAAAACAGATCGCCAAAGACAAAGAAGCACCACCGGCCCCCGCCCCTGAAGCCGCGACCGAAATGTCCATGGACAGTATTTCTTCAATCAGCAGACAGGTTGCGCGATCTTCCGAAAGCGTCACCGCCGCCGCCGATGAGGCTGAGCGAACCGGCACATTGATTAGAAACCTGTCGGACGCGTCAGGTAAAATTGGTGCTATCGAAAGTCTGATCGCCTTGATCGGTGAGCAATCGGACATGCTGGTTATCAACGCGCCGCCACAAAACCCCGATACCAATCTTGTCATTCTGAACGGCGATGCCCGTTCAAACGGGGATACGAATTCCGATGCCATTGCGCAGCGTTTCGAGGCCATTCGCGCCGCCGCCAGCAAAGCCAACTGGGCCGTTCGTGATATTGGTGCCCTGATCAGGGACTCGCGGGATGTCGCCCTCGACATCGCCCGCCTGTCATCAAGCGAAGCGCTTGAAGTGACCACAGACCTTTTGCAGCAATCGGAAAATCTGCGTGGTATGTTGGATAATCTGGTCAACAAAATGCAAGACCAGATCACCGATGTTCCGGATCAAAAAAGCAGCGACGAAGATTTACTTTCTTAGCACCTCAACGCCGGGAAGTTTCTTGCCTTCCATCCATTCCAGGAAAGCCCCGCCGGCTGTTGAGATGTACGAGAAATCATCACTGACCCCGGCGTGAGCGAGCGCCGCAACCGTGTCGCCACCACCGGCGACACTGGTCATTTGGCCTGCGGCCGTCATCCGCGCTGCGGCTTGGGCGACGGCGTTGGTGCCGGCATCAAAGGGCGGTATTTCAAAAGCACCGAAGGGGCCATTCCAGACCAGTGTCTTGCAGTGCTCGAGTTTTGCCGTGACGTCAGCAACCGAGGCCGGGCCGACATCAAGCATCATCGCGTCCGCCGGTATGGCGTCCAGGGCGACGGTTTGGCTCTCCGCCCCGGCTTTAAACTCGCGCGCAACGACGGCGTCTACGGGAAGCACAATATCGCAACCAGCCTTTTCGGCGGCGCTGAGGATATCGCGGGCCGCGTCAGCCATCTCTTTTTCGCACAGGGAATTACCAACATTAATCCCCTTGGCGAACAGGAATGTGTTGGCCATGCCGCCGCCGATGATCAGAACATCGACTTTTTGCGCGAGGTTGCCCAGCACTTCCATTTTTGTCGACACCTTTGCCCCACCGACAACAGCGGCGACCGGCGATTGCGGATTTTCCAGGGCGCGCGCCAGGGATTCCACTTCGACCTGCATCAGTCGACCGGCAGCCGATGGCAGCAAGCGCGCTAATCCTTCGGTTGAGGCATGGGCCCGGTGCGAGCACGAAAACGCATCGCTGACATAAACATCCCCCAGATTCGACAGCTTGACGGCAAAGGCTTTGTCGTTGGCTTCTTCATCGGCATGAAAACGCAGATTTTCCAGCATCACAATGTCGCCTTCGGCCATCGCGTCGATGGTCATTTGAGCGCGCTCGCCAACCGTGTCGGTGGCAAAGGCGACGGGCTGGCCGCATGAAAGGGACAGGGCCTCGGCAACAGGGGCCAGCGACATCTCGGGAACAACCTGTCCTTTGGGGCGACCGAAGTGCGAGATGACGATGACTTTGGCGCCCTTGTTGGACAGCTCCGTTAACGTCGGCACGGTACGGTCAATGCGGGTGGTGTCGGTGACCCGCCCGTCCTGCATGGGAACGTTCAGGTCAACACGCACGAGAACCCGTTTACCCGCGACGTCGAGGTCGTTAATGGTCTTGAAATGTGACATGGCTGAAAAGTCTTTCTTCCAGGAAAAATAAAGCTGATGAGTTATCCTCATTGCCGACCTGAAACACAACACCCCTTGGGGTGGGGAGCTGACGCTTAACCTGCGGGCAGTTTCAGCCTTGCCGCCAGTCCGCCCAGGGTTGAATGGGATAAATCAAGTTTTCCTTCGTAGAGTTCAGCGACATCACGCACGATGGAGAGCCCAAGGCCACTACCCGGAGTCGTCTCATCCAGCCTGCGGCCCCTGTCGATAACATCCGAAAGCGCCGTTTCGGGAATACCCGGGCCATCGTCTTCGATACTCAACAGCAACCACTGGCCTTCTTGTCTGCCATCCACACGGACCTTCGCCGCCGACCATTTACAGGCATTGTCCATCAGATTCCCGAGCATTTCCTCAAGATCCTGACGCTCGCCCTGGAATGACAGCCCTTCCACACCGTGCACCGTGATCTCCAGATCTTTCTCATCATGAATGCGGATCAGGGTGCGCTGCAAAGCGAGGACGGTTTCCCCCAGGTCGGCGCGAGCACCCAGAACCCCACGGGAGCCTGCGGCCCGGGCTTTTGACAGATGGCGATTGATCTGATCGTTCATCATCGCCGCTTCATGGCGAATGCTGTCGGCGACCTCGCCTTCAACGTGATTAGCCTCGTTCAACAAAACAGCCAGTGGTGTTTTCAGGGCGTGAGCCAGATTACCAGCCTGGGTGCGGGCACGCTCAAGGATTTCCGCATTATGATCAAGAAGCCCGTTAAGATCATCGGCAAGAGGTTCAATTTCAGCCGCAAACGGGCCGATCATGCGGGTCGCCCGACCGGCCCGCACCTGGGCCAGTTCTTCACGCATTTGAATAAGCGGCCTGATCCCGAAACGGACCTGAAAGAAAGCTGCCGCAATTAATCCGAACCCCAGCAGGGAAAGCGCGATAGCCAGAATTCCGGCAAAACCGCGGGTCGCCGTTTCAATATCGGCAGCAGGACCCGCTACCAGAATGGTCAGCGGCGCCTTGGCGTCAGGCAAAGTGTAGGTACGGGCAACGGCACGCAATGACTCTTCCCTTGGGCCAATAAGATAGAAGGCCGTTTCGCGCTCCCGGGAAAGCTTTTCAGGTGGAATCAGGCGCTGATCCCACAGGGAGCGGGATTTATCGATCGGCTCACCGGCTGAAAGAATCTCCCAGTACCAGCCCGAAAGCGGCCTGTTGTAGCGCGGCTCAACCGGGTGACGGGTGAAAATGGTGTTACCGTCCGCGTCCGTGGCGGCAAGGGCCAGCAATTCTTCAAGCTGATCATGCATTTCCTCGTCAAAATTGATTTCCACATGATTGCGAAACAATTCCGTCAACACAAAGCCCGTGACCAGCAAAGCGACGGCAATCCACAATGTGGCGCCGAGCATCAAGCGACGATTGACGGAAGGTCCGGTCATAGTCCCTCTTCAGGTTTCTTTTTCTGACGGCGACAGGGAATAGCCGCGACCGCGGTGGGTTTTGATGGCCCCGCTCCCGAGTTTTTTGCGCAGGCGGCCGATAAACACCTCAATGGTATTGGAATCGCGATCAAAATCCTGATCGTAAATGTGTTCGGTCAGTTCTGTACGCGAGACAACCCTGTCCAGATGATGCATCAGGTAAGAGAGAACTTTCAGCTCGTTGGCCGTCAACGTTATCGGCATACCCTCGAGCGTGACCCTGCCACTGCGGGTGTCGAACTGAATCGGTCCGCAATCGATAAGGGGCGTCGCCAGCCCTGCTGAACGTCTAATCAAGGCGCGTAGCCGGGCCAGCAGTTCTTCCATGTTGAAGGGTTTTGTGACGTAATCATCGGCCCCTTTGTCAAAGCCCGAGACTTTTTCGCTCCAGGTTTCCCGCGCTGTCAGGATCAGCACCGGCATGGTTTTTCCTTGCCCGCGCCAGCGCTCAAGAACCGTCAGGCCATCGACCTTGGGTAATCCCAGGTCGAGGATAACAGCGTCATAGGGTTCGGTCTCGCCAAGAAACTCACCTTCCTCGCCGTCGTTTGCGATGTCGATGGTGTAACCGGCTTCCTGCAGCGCCTTGCCAATCTGCGAGGCCAGTTCGACCTCATCTTCAACAATCAGAACCCTCATGGTTCTTGCTCCCTTTCCGGCATCTGGATGTTTTTGCGAGCCTCCGCTTCACCATACCCCTTGACCTCGATAAGTTCTGCGGTTCGAGCATCCAGCTTAAGTTTCAGAAGATTACCCTGCGGCGTCAACAGTTTGATTTCATAGATAAAGCCGCTCATAAAATGCTTGCTGCCCGCGTCCTTATCGTCTTCATTCTCGAAGCCCTCATCACCTTCGTCTTCCAGTTCGACCTCGATGATCGAGCCTTCGTAAATGGATTCAACTTTCTCAAGAATCAGGGACAGGGCAACAATATCGCCATTTTCGACAGCCATGCGGGCGCGTTCATGATCGGATTTGTCATCGGCCTGGGCCTGCCCGGTAAACAGGCAGATGGCGGCGAGGAGGAAAAGAAAGTGCTTCACGGTAGCAATTGCCATATAGCGGCAATGGAAAGGCTGACCGCCAGGGCAACCCGCCACCAGCCAACACTTGCGATGCTTGAAATATTGCGTCCGGCGGGGACTGATTTGTTGCCGTTCCACATGGACCGCGGCAAATTCTCGCCCGACATCAAACCATGCCCGATAACGCCCAGCACGTGAAAGCCAATCAGGAAACCAAGCAGTCCGGCAACCCCTTCATGCAGATCACCCATGGCGTTCGATAGCCATGGCGATACCGTGTAAACCAAAGGTCCTGAATAACCATCATCGGATATGAACAAACCACTGAAAGACGTCACCGCCAGACTGACCAGAAGGGCGATGATCATCCAGCCGCCAACAGGATTATGACCGGCGTGAAAGGGCGCTTTGAACATGAACAGGTTTTTAGCGTATGCGCGGACTTTCGACCAGCCCTTGACGAAATCCGTAAACAGGGCATGGCGTGAACCGATGACGCCCCAGATGATACGAAAAACAATCATCGCCAGAATGATGATTCCCGAAACGATATGAATGTTGAACAACGCTCCGTCGGCCTCTGACGATATCCAGGCGACAGCGACAAGCACCAGCAGCACCCAGTGAAAGACCCTGGTTGGCAGGTCCCAGATACGGACGCTCTTTCGCTCTGAAATATTGTCAGGCGACACCTCTACAGCCGTTGATTTGTCCATTGTGAAACAGCTCTCCAGACACAGCCCACTGAAAGCCCAAAGTACCCTCAACCGAGCCCTCTGATAACTGTAAGAGTTCTAAGATGAACGCTACCTGAACCGGGACATCAGGTGTGGTTCAGCTTATAATGTATACCTTGCCAGCCATAGATAAATAAGGACCCCGCTTGCCGTGTCTGACACTGAAATTAAAGATCACAAAGTCAAGGTATGGGACTTGCCGACAAGGCTGTTTCACTGGTCGCTTGTCTCCCTGGTAGTGATCGGTCTGATGACCGGTTTCCTGTCCCCCGAATGGTGGATGGGCGTTCATTTATGGGCTGGTTATGGTACCGTATTGCTGGTGATCTTCCGCCTTGTCTGGGGTATTTTCGGCTCTGAATATTCAAGGCTGGAAACCTTTACTTTTACACCCGCAGAAGTCCTCGCCCATATCCGGGAAGTGTTTTTCCTGCGCCCAACCCATTACATTGGCCACAATCCGGCGGGCGCGCTGATGATTTTTGCGCTTATTTTCATTCTCGCCGGGATCACCTTAAGCGGTCTTTTGGTGCTTGGCGGAGAGGAAAACCAGGGGCCACTAGCAGGGGCCGCCAATTATCAGGTCGGCGATATGGCTGCGGGCATTCATGGCGCCCTGACCATTGTCCTGATGGCCCTGGTTGTCTTTCATATTTTCGGCGTCTTTACAGAAATCCGCCTGAGCGGGGAAAACCTGATCAAATCCATGATCGACGGATACAAGCGCGTCCCCGATAACGTCAAGCCACCCACCCACCGGGACGCCCGACCGCTTGCGGCGATAACCGCTATGGCCGGTTTCGCGATGATTGCCGGTTCCCTGTTATGGGCCTTTTCGACGATGCCGCCATCGGGCCTGCTCAAAATGGCCGAAAACGAAGATTTCCAAACCGAGTGCGGCGATTGTCACGAGGTTTATCACCCAAGCCTTCTGCCGCGCGCATCGTGGACAGGCATGATGGCCAGTCTGGATGATCATTTTGGCGAGGACGCCAGCCTTCGCCCGAAAACGGCAATTGCCATTACCGCCTATCTTTCCGCCCACGCTGCCGAAGAATGGGACACGGAAGCATCAAACCGTTTTCGCGTCGTATCACCCGCAGCACCCAACCAGATTTCAGCAACCCCGTACTGGGTTCGCAAACATGACGACATCGCCCCGGACGTTTTCAAACGAAAAGGTGTGGGTGGTAAATCCCATTGCAAATCCTGTCATCAGGACGCCGCCAGCGGCCGTTTTGATGACCAGAACATCAAAATCCCGAAACAATAGGAGTGACCCCAATGAAGATGTTAAGTCTTGCTATCGCCCTGAGTGCCGTTTTGTTTAGCACCCTTGGCACTGGTGCCGCCCAGGCCAATCCGGCCCGCGACGCCATCGTCGCCGCCTTCACCGCCCAGGCCAAAGCAGATAACCCTGCCTTTGCCGGTTTTTCTGCTGCCGCTGGCAATACCCTGTTCACCACAAAACATTCAGGGGGCAAGCCCGATACCCCTTCGTGTTCCACCTGCCACGGGGCAACACCGTTTGCCACCGGCGAGACCCGCGCCGGAAAGGTCATCGACCCCATGGCCGTCTCGAAAAATGCTGCCCGTTATACGGATACGGAAAAAGTCGACAAGTGGTTCTTCCGCAATTGCAGAAGCGTCCTTGGCCGCGAATGCACGGCCCAGGAAAAGGGCGACTATCTAACTTTTATGATCTCGCAATAAGATGATCCGTATCCTCACCCTTTGTGGATTGCTTGCCGTTCTCGCCTCACCGGCGATGGCCGGCGGCCCCTTTCCACCAATTGCCAGCGAGGCGGTGAAAACCGAATGCGCTGAATGTCATCTTTTGTACCGTCCGCAGATGCTGCCGGCGAAATCATGGGCTGCCATGCTGGCCGACCTTGCCAATCATTTTGGTGAAGACGCCAGCCTGTCGCCCGCAACATTGAAGGAAGTGACGGACTATCATTTGGCGCACGCTTCGGATGTGGACCCGCACCGGCGGGCCCAGAAGTTTCTCGCCGGGGTCGATCTGAACAATCCGCCCATGAAGATTACCGACACACCGCGCTTTATCCGCAAACACGACGATGTTCCCGCCGCCGCTTTCACCAGCAAGGCCGTTGGCTCAAAAGCACGTTGCCAAAAATGCCATACCAAGGCGACGGAGGGGAATTTTGAAGATGATTTCGTCGTCGTACCGGGTTATGTCAATGCCTTCGGCATTCTGGTTAAGAAAGTATGGGAATAGGATTGGGCGCGATTTCATGAGCAGTGACGATCGGGAAGCATTTCTCCGCCAGGTTTACGGAGCGCAAAACGGCGAAGAACTGACGTCCATATACGATGACTGGGCGACCCGTTACGACAGTGATCTGACAGCATTCGGATACCGAAATCCCGCCGTCGCCGCAGGCTTGATCGGACGGCATATTGACGCTGATAGCGGCACCCTTCTTGATGCCGGTTGCGGGACCGGCTTACTGGGCGAGATCCTGTCTTACATGGGCTACCTTGATCTGGCCGGGATTGATCTTTCCCAAGGGATGCTGGATCAGGCGGCGGTAAAATCCGTCTACACAAACCTTAAGCAAATGGCGTTGGGCACAGAACTCGCCTTTGAGGACGGCCGGTTTGCTGCCGTTGTATCCTTTGGCGTTCTGACTGCCGGACACGCACCGCCCCAGTCGCTTGACGAAATGATCCGGATTACCAAACCGGGTGGGCACCTGATCTTTTCCTTAAGCAATCTGGTCTATGAACCCCTTGGTTTTAAAGACAAACTCGCCAGCCTCGCGGCCCAAGGGAGGTGGCGAGAAATTGAACGCACGCCGTTTTTCCCGGTCCTGCCGGGCTCTGTTTCAGAAGCCACCGTTGAAAGCTGTATTTTCGTATTTCAAACCGAACAAATCCCCCTACACGTGAGAGAGCAATAAGCAAAGATGGTCACGACAGAACACATCTATTTTGGTGGCTATGCTATTGTCATCGGGGGATCACTTATTACCGTTTTAATCGCCAGAAGAGCGGCCAGGGTCAACGACCTGGAAGAAGCAAAACGGAAGCTGGACGCAAATCGCCACCCTGAACCCGTTCCTGCGGTAGAAAATGAAACCCCGCAGGGTACCCAAGAGTTGCCAGAAGGAAGAAAAGAAGATGAATGAGGATCTTCTCAATATCGTCAAGATTATCCGGGCCAAAATGAACATGATCATTTTTGCTCTCTTTATCTCAACCTCGATGATCGCCGGGTGGTCCGTCGTTCAGTTGTTCATTGAACAGCCCTATCTCGAGCAAACCGATGAAATGTTGGAGCGCGTCGCCCGCGACGATTTGAAATTGCTGGGTATCGTCAATGATATTCGCTACGACATCATTCAGGTTCAACAATACCTGACCGATATTTCTGCAACCCGCGGCCTGGATGGCCTGGATGACGGTTTTGAACAGGCCGCTTTATACGCCAAGGATTTAAAAAAAGCGGTCGCCGAAGCCCACGAAATCGCCGGTACGGTCAATCTGACTGAAATGACGGGTCTTCTTAATGATATCACGGAAAAATTCGACCCTTTTTATGACCATGGTATGATCATGGCGAACCGTTATATCGCCGAAGGGCCTGCTGGCGGAAACAAGATGATGCCGGAATTTGATTCCAGGGCAAAGACACTTTCCGGGAGTGTCCACAATTTAATCACCCTGATCAGAGAAAACGCCAGCGATGATCTTATGGAAACGGAAGAATCCATCGATACCTTGAAGGATAACAATTCGACGATGATCCTTCTCGCCATTTTCCCGGCCCTGCTCGGCGTTCTCGCAGCCGTCTTCGGGATCGTCGCGGTGAGAAGAATATGCAGGGTGCTGGAATCCGACTCCAGCCGTTAAGTTTTTACGGAAGCAGGGCGGCGCGGGCGGCCGCTTCGTCGGCTTTGTCGACCTCACCCAGGACACGGTAGGCGCGCTCCAGCCGTAACCAGCCTTCCTTGTTCTTGGGATTATCTTTCATTTTACCAGCCAACCGTTCAACCATGCTGCGGATCATCTGGTTGCGATCCCCTTCGGACATTCCCATCGCTTCCTTGACATCCGCTGTGGTCGGCGCTGGTGCTGGCGCCTGCGTATTTTGCTGAATCTTTTTTGCCAGCGCCAAGGCTTCGGCGCTGGGCGCAATTGAGGCCGGGTCGATGCCTGAATCACGGGCGGCGCGGTCAATCTGCTGGTTTAATATCGGCACCCACGGGGCCTCCGGCGGCGACATTGTCGCCAGATCAATCCACGCCTGCATGGCGCCACGGACGTCGTCCTGCTGGGCCTTGAACATACCCAGATAATAACGGGCCTTGGCATCGGTAATATCGGCGGCGAGAGCTTTTTCAAACAGCCTACGCGCCTTCTCGGAAATTTCAGAATCCGCCGCCAGTGTCAGGGCTTCGCCATAATCAACAGCAAGATCGGCACTTTCCTCGCTGACCCGATAAGCCTCGGCGTAGGCCATGGCCGAGTCCGGATAACGACCCAGCGACAGATAGGTACGCGCAAGTAATGTCCAGCCACGCAGATCGTCAGGATTATTTTTCAAAAAAGCCGCCAGCTTATTTGCCGACTGGCTGATTTTTTTGTGTTCTTCGCTCTGCGCCGTGGTCGCCTCGAGAGCCCGTCCTGCCAGCGGCTGGTCAGCCCGCTCGGGGCTCCCCAGGTTGAGGTACAACAACACAGCACCGACCGGCATCAACACCGTCAGGATGGTAATCATCAGGCCGTTTGATCCCGACCCGGCCGTTTCAGTCACGGTCTCTTCACTGTCAGCGGAGGCCAGCATCCGGCGTTTGATTTCAGTGCGCGCGGCCTCGCCCTGACCGGCGCTTAACAGGCCGCGCTCAAGGTCGGCCTCGATCTCAAGTAACTGATCCTTATAGACATTGATGTCGTAGTCTTCGCGTGGCGCATTTTCAGCGGTCCGCCTTTTAACAAGCGGCCACAACATAATCGCCAGCACGCCAAGCGCGAGGACGGCGGCTATGGCCGACAATTGCAGTGCCTCGGCGCTCATAATCTAGCTCTCGTCCTTCATCAGGGCTTCAAGGCGGCGACTTTCCTCATCGCTTAGGGCAACCGGCACAGCCTCGACGACATCTGTACTGCCACGGCGTCGGTAGAAGACAACCACCACGAACAGTCCAAGACCAATGATCAGCAAGGGTCCCAACCACAGGGCGTAGGTGGCGGCCTTGAAGGGCGGATTGAGCAGGACAAAATCGCCGTAGCGCGAGACCATGTAGTCAGTCACTTGGATGTTGCTGTCACCGGCGAGGAGCCGTTCGCGAACCAGCACCCGCATATCCCGGGCCAGATCGGCGTTGGAACCGTCAATGGACTGATTCTGACAGACCACACAACGAAGCCCTTTGGAAATTTCCCGGGCCCGCTCTTCCAGCACCGGATCATCCAGAATCTCGCTCGGTTCAACGGCCATAGCTGGCGAAAAACCAAGGGCCAGCAGCACGAAAACAAGCGCGACAAGCGCTGCCAAGCCCGTGACCGTGGGCCGCCGCTTATGCGGCGAGCCAAGAGAGCGTAGCGAACGCCCGGCGCTTGAGGGGGAAAGATGATTGTTCATAATTTTCGCAACTCCTGGACAATCGGCCACAGAGTGCTTTCCCAGTTTTCAGGGGTGATCGGGCCGACATGCTTGTAACGGATGAAGCCGCGCCTATCGATGAAGAAGGTTTCCGGTGCACCGGTGACGCCAAAAGCTATTGCCGCCTTGCTTTCCGGGTCGTCGCCAATCAGGGTGTAAGGATCACCGCGACGGGCCAGCCATTTAGGTCCCGCCTCCGGGTCTTTCTCGCGCCAGTCGATGCCGTAAATGGGAACAAGTTTCTGTTCGTGAATTTTCATCAGCATCGGATGTTCGGCAAGGCACGCCACACACCACGAGCCAAAAATGTTGACCAGTGTCACCTGCCCCTTAAGGTCTTCGCTTGAAAATCCCCGCATTGATCCCTTAATCGGCTTCAGATCAAACGGCGGCACCTCCTGATCAATCAGCATGGAAGGCATATCGCGCGGATTGAGGGTCAATCCCTTGGCGAAATATCCGGCGATAACCAGAAAGATCGCCAGCGGCAGAAGGTAGATCATACGGTTCATGGATTTGCCGCCATTGCAGTTTTGCGCTTGCGGCGGGCCGGGGCGCCAATACGGTATCGCCTGTCAGAAATACTGATCACCCCGCCGAATACCATCAGCAGCGAGCCTACCCACATCCAGGCGACCAGCGGATTGAAATAGATACGGGTTACGAAGCCGCCGTCCTGACCATCGGGATCGCCAATAACCGCGTACAAATCGCCTGAAAACAGGGAATGGATGGCCGCTTCGGTGGTCGGCATCTGACGCACCGGGTAATTACGTTTCTCGGCCTTTAAGGTGGCCACATCCTGGCCATCTTTTGTGACCTGAAAAGTTCCTT
>Ga0233428_1002586_pt1 | contig 16719 bp, 10 predicted proteins | sample SI_118_April2016_4_FD_179890 | JGI IMG/M metagenome (GOLD analysis project Ga0233428, IMG submission 179890) | Seawater microbial communities from Saanich Inlet, British Columbia, Canada - SI_118_April2016_120_MG | ecosystem: Environmental > Aquatic > Marine > Inlet | place: Canada: British... | reverse complement strand
TTGCCACTAAATTTAGCCCTGACATCCAAGGGTTCTACTATACCTTTTTGAGCCTTATGTCATTGTTGGCTTTCTTTGAGTTGGGACTTAACCATGTCATAACACAATTCTCCAGCCATGAATGGGCTCATCTCGAGTTAGATGATCAGAGGGAAATAATACCCAAGGACAAAAAAGCCTTCGCAAGGCTAATCTGCCTGGGGCGCTTTGCTTTTAAATGGTATGCAGCTATTTGCTTATTATTTTTGGTAATCGTTGGTTTTGCGGGGTTCTGGTTTATCAGCCAAATGGAACTCAAATCACTTGTATCGTGGGAAATTCAATGGGTCACCTACATCATCCTTTCGGCCATAAACCTTTATTTGCTCCCCTTCAAAATGATTTTGCTGGGTTGTCAGCAGATAAAACCGGTAAAGCTGACCCAATTAATTCAAGCCATATGTCATTCCCTGTCCATTTGGTTGGTTATTTTATTGGATGGCATGTTATGGGCTATTGTATTATCGGTGGCCGTTGGAATATTAGTAGATTTGGGTTTGATATTTGGACGATACAGCAAATTCTTCAAAACCTTTTTTTCCCTTAAACCTCCCTCAAATTTTTCATGGCGTTTAGAAATTTTTCCCATGCAGTGGCGACTGGCCATTACAAGTATTTCAAGTTATTTTATGCTTTACCTGTATACACCCATCATGTTTCATCATCATGGGCCTGTGGCGGCCGGGCAAATGGGAATGACTTGGCAAATCCTAACCTTTTTAGGGGGTCTGGCTTTACCATGGATAACCACTCATTCCCCAAAATTTGGCATGCTGGTCGCCAAGAAACGTTTCTCCGAATTAGATCAACTTTTTTTCCGCACCTCTGCTATGGCAATAGGGGTTACGATACTGGGTGGGATTGGAATTTGGCTTCTGGTTTATGGTCTAAATTACTTTGAAAGCTCTCTAGCTCAGAGACTTTTATCGATAAGAACCGTAGGAATTTTTCTGCTGGCCGCATTATTGGCCAATATTTCCGAATGTATTTTTATTTATCTTCGGGCCCACAAGCAGGAACCTGCGATGGCTGTATACGCCGCAGCTTCAATTATCAACTTAATTCTCGTTTGGGAAATGGGCGAGCAGTCTGGACCGGTAGGCGCAGCCGCAGCGTATTTATTGGTTACCGGCGGCATACTCCTGCCTTTTGGAGTTGCCCTTTGGCTTAAGTTCCGATCAGACTACCATTTTTTTGATATCTCCCTGAAAAATAACAACCCACCACTCAAAGATTTTTCTGGAAACCATAAAAATTTATCAGTGGTCATGTCCAACAACAACCAAGCCCACCTCCTTCCACACTCTCTTAAGGCAATTGTGGAGCAATCGTTTGCACCCAAAGAGGTATTTATAATAGATGATGCTTCCACAGACAACAGCATAGATGTCATTCAAAGCCTTGTTGACGAATACCCCAGTATCACGCTCATCCGTAGCGACCAACATCAAGGGCATGCCTCTTCCATCAAAAAAGGATTAGATCATGCTACCGGAGATTATATTTATGTAACCCGAGCCGAATATATTCTTCTGCCCCATGCTTTTGAAAAATCCATAAAATTGTTAGAACAATATCCACAAGCAGGACTATGCTTTGGAATCAGTATCGTTGAGGATGGAAAAATAAGATACGAGTCTCCACGACCTCCTTATATAGTCGGAACGCCTTCTTTTCTACCCCCCGAAAAAGTCTTGGATGCCTATATAAAAAAGGATTGGCTAATCACAAGTGGCACTACGATCTTACGAAAAGAAGCCGTTAAAGAGGTTATCGCTTTCCCACTGGTGTTTAAAGATTTTTTCATCGAATTCAGCACAATACTGGTTAGCTTGAAGCACGGCGCGTGTTTTATACCCGAACCTATGAGCATCGAAAATACTGAGCCCACTAGTTTCATTTCAAAGCTCGACATGAGCTCAGAGGCGCACTTGGAATATGTGAAATACAGAAAAAAAGCAGGGCATCTGATGAGCACCGATTATGCAAATTGGTTCCCCCCCGAATACATTGAACACTTTAAAAATTCGAGTGCTTATTTAGAGGCCTACACGCTACTGAGTAACCTGGACCAAAAGCGAAAACAATACCTTAAAAACTTTGAGATGAATTTGTCCCTGCCTACTACAGATCGATTATTAATTTTCGGAATTGAGCACTCCGTCAAACTCCAGCGCTCTGCCCTGAAACTATATTTATACTACCGACTAAACAGACTGTCGTGGTTCAGATGCTTTAGAATGTTTTATAGTCTGGCAGCCAGGTGTTTCCCCCGAAAACCCGTCAGATACTCCGAAGATCTCAACTTCATTTTAAACAAAACCAATAATGATGAGACATAAAAGCACCTCTAATCAAGAAGGCGATCCATGGAAAAAATTAAACGAATTCTGAGGCTACTCACCCCCCACAAAAAGCTTTTAATCACTGGAAGTTTCTTCCTGCTAATCGCTACAGGGACCAATTTAGTATTTCCCTGGTTTATTAAGCAGGTGATCGACACAGTAACGGTCGAGAAAAATCTGGAACTGCTCAACCATTTTATCCTACTCACCGGCCTCCTTTTAATTCTTCAACTTATATGCACCGTATGCCAAGATTATTATTTCAACCTAGCTCAAAAATCCTCAATCATAAAATTACGAGTAGCTGTTTTTGAACATCTTCACACTTTATCCATTAGTTATTTCATTAAAAAAAGAACGGGGGATATCGTATCCCGAATGACCAACGATATCACCACACTTGAGAATGTTATCACCCAAATACCGGCCACAGTTCTTCAACAAGGCGTACGAATGCTTGGGGGAATCATTATAATTATTTATATGAATTGGAAGCTCACTATTATCGCTTTTCTTCTCTCTCTCGTTTTAGTTGCCTTTGGCAGAATAGTAGGAATGCGCCTAAGGGGAATAGCCACACAAGCTCAGGATAAACTGGCACAATCTACGATTGTGCTTGAGGAAACTATTTCGTGTATTCAGGTAGTTAAATCCTTCGTTCAGGAAAAATTAGAAATCGCCCGATTTGCCAAAATTATGGATGAGATTTTGGCTCTTTCCAAAAGACGAATTATCATAACCGCAATTTTTGTTCCAACGATGGGATTCATAGCTTTATTAACCGCTTTAATGTTGCTTTGGTATGGGGGTCGAGAAGTAATTTCGCAGGAAATGAGCCCAGGAGATTTAATCGCATTTATTTTATACTCTGTGATCATAGCTCACCCTATGGGCATATTTGCCCAATTGTTTACTCACCTGCAAGAAGGGATCGGCGCAAGCGAGCGAATATTTGAAATCTTAGATACCCGTCCGGATATTCAAGAATCACCCAACGCAAAAACCTTGCCTCCCATTGCCGGAAAAATCGAAGTCGAGAATTTATGTTTTCAATATCAAAAGGAAAGAGAGGTTCTCAAAAACATTTCATTTACCATAGAGGCTGGTCAAGAAATTGCCCTTGTGGGGCCAAGTGGTGCCGGGAAAAGCACGCTAATCAGGCTTTTGCACAGGTTTTATGACCCTACTTCGGGAACAATTAAAGTTGACGGAATTCCCTTAAAAGATGTGAGCTTATCCAGCTATTTCAAACAAGTAGGGATCGTACCTCAGGAAACCATACTTTTCGGCGATACCATTGAAATGAACATTCGTTACGCTAAATCAGATGCCACCCAAACAGAAATAATAAATGCTGCCAAATCAGCCAATGCTCACGATTTCATAATGGAATCTCCCATGCAATATCAAACTATTGTTGGGGAAAAAGGGATTCGGCTTTCTGCAGGGCAAAGACAAAGAATTGCTATTGCCAGGGCTATCCTGAAAAACCCAAGACTGCTTATCCTTGATGAAGCTACTTCTTCCTTGGATAACGAATCTGAAAAATTAATCCAAGATGCCCTTGAAAGATTACTTAAAAATAGAACCTCATTCATAATCGCCCATAGATTATCAACGATTCAAAATGCGGATAAGATTATTGTTCTGGATCAAGGAAAAATCGTTGAAATTGGAAACCACAAGGAGCTAATGGAAAAGAAAGGCCTATACCATCATTTGACCACTGTCCGGTTGATGGATACCAAACAACCCACTACAGATAATACAGGAATTTGAGACTAGCGTAAAAACAGCAGGCATCTGTAGATTTTGGAGCAATGAATTCGAGGATTTTTTTTCGAGAAGCTACTCTGGTGACTGGGTCTAATCACGTGGGAAGAAGCATAGAACACAAAACCAATTCTCTACTCTTTACTTCATATCTTGATAGTGCATAATTTGATCTCGGGTAAATTGACTAACATCTTCACCCCGGTAGTATTTTTGATACCAATCCGTTATCCACTTCAAAGAGGTTTCCAACCTTAGTTTTGGGTGCCAACCAAGTAACATTTTAGCTTTTGAGCAATCGAGTTTTAAATAATTGGCTTCGTGTGGATGAGGAACAGGGATTTCTTCCCACGGGACCTTTTCACCCCATAATTTGACAAGTTGATCCACAACCCAGAACACGGTTTTCGTATCTTCTTCATTGGGCCCAAAATTCCAGGGATTGCAAAATTCTATTCCATCTTCCCAAAGTCTTTCTGCCAAAGTTAAATAGCCGTCAAGCGGTTCAAGCACATGTTGCCAAGGACGTACTGCTTTGGGGTTACGTATTTGAACCGGGCGTTTATCCATAAATGCCTTCATAACATCCGGGATCAATCGATTCTCAGCCCAGTCTCCACCTGCTATGACATTACCCGCCCTGACACTGGCAACGGCTTTAAAGCTACCTGCCCTTTCCGCGTTTGAAAAGTAGGATCTTTGATATGCAGAGGTTATCATTTCCGCACAAGCCTTACTGTTCGAATAGGGATCAACCCCACCCAATCTTTCATATTCACGATAACCCCATTGCCATTCCTTATTTTCATAGCATTTGTCACTGGTTATAATAATAGCAACCTTGAAACAATCCAAAGTACGAACCACTTCCAGGGCATTGACCGTGCCCATGATGTTAGTAGAATATGTATCAACAGGGTTGGAATGTGAAGGCGTGACAAGAGATTGCGCCGCCATGTGAATAAGAATCTCAGGCTTGCACTCTAACGCTACGGAATTAAGGTGCTCTGGGTCCCGCACATCCCCAATAATCGTTGTCATTCCATCTTTGACGTGGGCAAGGTCAAACAAACAAGGGTCGGTTGGAGGAGGCAGGGAATAACCTACAACATCAGCCCCCATGTTTTGCAACCACAAGGAAAGCCAGCTTCCTTTAAAACCAGTGTGACCGGTTAATAGTACTTTTTTTCCAGGCCAGAATTTTGGATTCACTTCCAGGTTCTCCAAGGTGCTTTACCAGACTTCCAGAGGTCTTCAAGGTATTTCTTTTCGCGCAGTGTATCCATCGGTTGCCAGAACCCATGATGGAAATAAGCAGAGAGCTCACCATTCTCTGCAAGGTTTTCCATAGGAGAAGCCTCCCAAACAGTCGTTTCATCGGCTATGTAGTCAATAACCTTTGGAGAAAGAATAAAGAAACCACCATTGACCCACCCTCCGTCTCCTTCTGGTTTCTCCTGAAAACCAACAATTTTATTTTTATCTGTTTTAATAGCACCAAAACGCCCTGGGGGTTGAACAGCCGTAAGAGTAGCCAAAGCACCTTCGGACTTATGCAACTTAATTAGTTCTCCTATATCAACATCACCAAGCCCATCTCCATATGTAAAACAAAAATCTTCATTATCCAGGTAAGATCTCACGTTTTTTAAACGACCGCCCGTCATGGTGCTATCCCCTGTATCTACAAGTGTGACTTTCCATGGCTCTGCATTATGCTGGTGAACCACCATATCGTTTTTTGCCAAGTCAAAAGTAACATTGGAAACGTGGAGAAAATAATTAGCAAAATATTCCTTTATCGCATAGCCTTTGTAGCCTAGGCAGATAATAAAGTCTGAAATCCCATGGGCAGAATATATCTTCATAATATGCCAAAGTATAGGCTTGCCGCCTATCTCTACCATAGGCTTAGGCTTGGTATCTGTTTCTTCGTTTAACCGAGTCCCCAGACCACCCGCCAATATTACTGCTTTCATACAAATTTATTTTCGTTTAAGGGATTGAAATAAATGACCTGAAGAATTTTACAACCTTGGTGATACTTAATCAACTCAAGAGTGGAAAGATAATTGGAAATTTGCCGTTCAATAGTATCATCGCATGCTAACAAACCAGACTTGAACCGGAGTGAATTTGCAAATCATCGCAAAATCATCGTTACCTATATATTCTAAAAGATTTTATCAAAACTCGCCAAAAATAACTATCGCATTATCTTTAATTTTTCATTCACTGGCTTACTCTGTACTCCCTTAATGAGAAATTCCCTTCCAATTCAATACCACAATCAAGGTCAACACCAGGATTTTCAAATCTAACAAGAGTGATCGATGCTTTAGATAATAAACATCCATTTCAACCTTTTCAGGGATAGGTAGCTCGTCCCGCCCTTTAATTTGAGCCCACCCTGTTATTCCCGGAGTTAACTTATGGACCCCCTGCTCTTCCCTAAGACTAATGAGATCATCCTGATTAAATAATGCGGGACGCGGCCCGACAAAAGCCATATCCCCTTTGATAATATTCCATAATTGAGGAATTTCATCCAAACTGGTTTTCCTGAGTATTTTACCTAGGGGCGTTATAAATTGATCGGGAGCCTTAAGCAAATGTGTGGCAACATCCGGAGTACCTCTTTTCATGGTTCTGAACTTTGGCATCTTAAAGATCATATTATTCCTGCCTATCCTATCGGACCAGTGCATCGCGGGACCTGGAGATGTAAATCGAACCAGAATACTTATGATAACGATAGGAACGGCAAACAGGATCAGCAAGATAATCGCTAAAATTAAATTAACCGTGCGGGACATAACGCAATACAGTATAGAAAAGATTTTAGGACTCAGTAACAAGGCGACCCGGCTACGCATACCAGCCCAAAATCACCTGTATTTTTCACATTACCCAACTACTCGTTTATATAGACTCAGGTATTTTTTTATAATGATTTTATCTGAAAATTCTTCCAAAACCAATTTTCGCCCTCGAGCGCCCATTTCTTTCCGAATTTTTGGATTTTCAACCAAAAATTTGATCGCCTCTGCTAATCTTATAGAATCCTTCACTGGAACCAAAAGCCCATTCTCATCCTGCCGGGCAATTTGACCGCACCCGGGAATATCCGTTGCCACAATCGCTATTCCCGATGAAGCGGCTTCAAGCAGAACCTTTGGAGCACCTTCATGGTATGAAGGCAAACATACTATATTAGCTTTAGAGAAAACTTTCGGCATATTGTCTTCATGCCCCCACCATTCAACAATCCCTTTGGAGTTCCATTCATCCAGTATTTCTGGTGGAACTGATTTAGGGCTCTCTAAGTCCGCATCTCCAACCAGAACCATTCTGCACTCCACATCGTTCCGATGGAGCCATTCTGCGGCCTCAACAAATTCCTTAATTCCCTTCTCCCAAAGCATTCTTGAAGCCAACACAACCACTGGCTTCCCTTCGGGCTCTAATCGCTCAAAAAAATGTTGGGTGTCTACCCCTGAACCTTTAATTATTTCCGCATTTTTTCTTTTGAGAATCTTGTGGTCAAGAAAGATTTGCATATCGGATTGATTCTGAAACACAGTAACGGGATTCATGCCCCAATACGCCAGACGATAAGCCAACATCACAGTTTTTTCAATTAAGGCAGATTTCCACTTTATTTTGTGAAATGTTCTGGTGAAGCCTGTCAGGAGATTGATCACGGCGGGGCGTAAAGAAAATCTCGCCGCCAAGGTTCCGTACAACACCGGTTTAACGGCAACATGATGAACCAGGTCGGGTTTTTCTCTACGGTAAATTTTGATGACTTCGATAATCGTGAACAACTCTCTCAATAAATTTGTACTGCCTCTACCCATGTTGAGGGGAATCAGCTTAAATCCTTCTTTTTCGATCAGGTCTTTATGTTCATGAACCCTTGTTACAACTTGAACTTCATACCCATCTTTCTTAGCAGCTTTTGCCAATGAAAGACGATGAGACCAGAAAACCCAGTCTTCGGTAACAAAAAATAAAATTCTTGGAGCTTTTTTCATATGTACCAGAGAAGCCGGACTTTTCAATTCTCTCTTTATGAGGCTCAGATTCAGTTTTGGGACTCTCGCCAGGCTTGAAACATGAGAACTGCCCATAAATGATATTGCCAGTTTTTCTTACCTGAAATATGCTCCACCCATTTTTTACGAATGGGGACAGGATCTAAATACTGGTCCTCAGCCAATTTTCCTACGTCCAATAGAGATTCAGCCCAATCTCTCAATGGCCCTCTCAACCAAGAGTCGATAGGAACAGCAAAGCCCATTTTCGGCCTTTCGATCAGCTCCCGGGGAACATATTTGTATAAAACCTGACGCAACAGCCATTTCCCCTGCCCTGAGCAAATTTTAAGATCTAACGGAATCTTCCAAGCATATTCAACTACCCGATGATCCAAAAAAGGAGCCCTGGATTCCAAACTGGCAGCCATTGTCGCTCGGTCTACTTTTACCATTATGTCATCAGGAAGGTAACTGACCATATCCAAATACATCATTTGTTCCGTGAAATTCTGCAAATGAGGCCCTTGGTCGGAATCCGTTGCGGGAATAGTCAGAGGGTTCCAATTTAAGACTGGCGATGATGCTAGTTGCCAATAGGAGGTTAGTTTAAGGTAGAATTCTGCCTCGCTATTTGATTTGAGCAGTTCTGCTAACTTATGAATTTTTTCTCCAGGATTTACCTGTTTAAACTTACCGAAGAAAAGTGAACCTAAAAGTTTAAACATTTTGTTCCAAGCTAAGGGCGAAATACCCACTAAACCTTTGAACGCAGCTTTTCTCAGCCACCGGGGATTATTTAAAATTCTTTTCAGAACACTCACTCCCCATAAATGCCTATTGTAACCACCGAACAACTCATCTCCGCCGTCCCCAGAAAGACTGACCGTGACATGTTGACGCGCCAATTGGGCTATTAAAAATGTGGGGATTTGGGACACGTCAGAAAATGGTTCATCGTACATATGAGGCAGTTTCGGAATAACTTCCAAAGCTTCATTGGAGGTCACATAATATTCAGTATGGTCGGTTCCCAAATGCCTGGCAACCCGCTTAGCGTATTTTGCCTCATCAAACATTTCCTCTTCAAATCCAATGGTAAATGTTTTCACTGGAATGGAACTTTGCACCTGAGCCAAAGCAACGATGGCGGATGAATCAATCCCGCCAGACAAAAATGCTCCGACAGGAACATCGGCAACCAGTTGCTGTTTAATAACTTTTTTCAGCAATTTTTCCAGTTCATCCGTGTAGCCCTGGCTACTCAGGAGAATGGTTTCATCCTGACCCGCTTCCGCCACATCACGAGCTGACCAGTATTTTTCGGCTGGCAACGGAGAAAGAGAGGTAGGTTTTCCCGAGTCTGATATCTCCTGACAGGGGAGTGACAAAAAAGTACCCGGTAGAAGTTTAAAAATATTTTTATAGATGGAGTATGGGGCAGGGATATAGCCATATTGCAAAAATAAGGCAAGGGTATCTCGGTTGATTTCTCCACACCAAGCGGGATGCTCTCGAATTGCTTTCAGCTCTGAACCAAATACAAAAATATTACCGAGCCATCCATAGTACAGAGGTTTTTCCCCTATTCGATCACGCGCCAAACAAATTACGCGATCACGCTTATCCCAAAGAGCAAAGGCAAACATTCCTACGAAACGCTCTAAAGCAGTTTTCAACCCCCAGCAACTTATTGCCTCTAAAATAACCTCTGTGTCCGAGTTCCCCCTCCAATTTGGGCTGGCACTCAATCCTTCCAGTTCATTGCGAATTTCATGATGGTTATATAGTTCACCGTTATATACCAGACAATAACGCTCACAAGAAGAATGCATCGGCTGATGACCCTTACTGGAAAGGTCCACAACGGACAACCTCCGATGCCCCAATGCGATTCCAGACTTCACGTCACACCAGACTCCAGAATCGTCTGGCCCTCTATGATAAAGGGAGGCGGTCATCTTGGAAGTGATAACTTCAAACTGGTCCGGCCTTGTTTGGTAGGTGGGGTCAAGAAAACCCGTCAGGCCACACATTACAAACCACTATTCTGACCAGCGGTCACCGGGAAGCCAGGGGAAGAAACCTCGGCTACTCTTTGTCTCCTTCTCCCCAAATACAAAAGAAGCCCTAAAAATATTGGAAGAATTTGTACTCTCCACCTAACAATAGTTCCCAGATTAAAGGCACTCAAAGCATAAATAGATGCCCAAATTAAAACTACGCCCATAGCCCACAGCACCAGCGGTTCTTTCAATTCACCCAGCCTTGTTCTATAAACAACCCTAAAAAACATCAAAAGAAGAACCACCCCTTCCAGCCCTGCCAATAATCCAACCGCGCTGGGAACATCTCCAGGGAAAGGGCGAAAAAGAATCTTCGGAAAATTCTTTACTAATTCAAAGGCCACGCTCTTTAAGTCTCCAAGCTTTTGACCTCCGCCCTTAATTGCAGATCCCCCTCTTCCATGCTCAATATTAAACTCAATTTTCTCAATAAGATCTTGGGTAGAATAGATTCCAGTAATGTTCGAAAACTTATAAGCGGTAAACCCAATCATAAAAATTACTAAGGGAAACACCATCCATTTGATTATAGAATTGCGTTTAATATTGAGAATGATTACAAGTAGTGGAATAAATAATATTAATCCGGACCATACCCGGACATACATAGTCAAAATCCCGCCAGCTAAGAGCATCAAAAAATATTTAAATTTTCCAAACTTGTGCCAAGAAATTACGCCGTAACAATATAGCCCTGTAAAGGCCAAAGCAATGGATTCCTTTCCAGGAAGGGAGGTCCAGAAGAAAATAGATGGAAAAAAAATAAATGCATAGAATAACCGCCGATCCGCAAAGCCCAAAAAAACCTTAGACGCACAATAAAAGAGGTAACCACCTACCAAGCCGGCCAGGCAAAAACTAATCTTGAGTGCATGATAGGAATCCGACAATATAAAATTCTGGTAGACAGCCAAGGTGGTAATATTCCAAGAACCTCTTCTCGCCCCGTGCTTTGCCTCTGTCATATCGAGACTAAAACCACGGTCAATAAAATCATCTGACATCGGCTTAAAATAATACCCAACCGAATCGATCTCATATTTGTACTCGTAAAGCAAGACAACACTTAAAGCAATTAAAGCTTTAATAAACCATGCGAAAACCAAATGGCCCTTATCTTCCCATGGAACAGGCCAAATTATAATAGTAGCCCCTAACATCAGAGCCCAAAGGGCTCCCCAGAAATAATCGGTCCCTATATCTGTTTGAGGAATCTTTTCGCCCCAAATAACCACCCAATCCAGAAAAATAGACCCCAAAAAAGCCAAACACACTCCAGCAATAATACCAAAGCATACTAATCGATATGATTTATCCGGTAATTTTTCAATCAATTTCATTGAGGGAATTTTATAAGGGTGCTAATTCAAAAAAATAAAAAACTCGGAATTAACCTAAAAACCAATAGGACCATATCAAGATGAACTTAAAAAAAGGGGCATAGTAGAAGCATGGACATGACTAAAAAAACCGACCCGACCTTATCTATTATCTATAAAACATCATACCCATGATGGAATTCAATTTACAAGCTCTCGAAAATTCCAGGGCTTTTGATTAATTCTAATATTTTCCTCGCATCTCCTCAATCCATTTTCCGATCGCCTTATGTTAGAAAGTTTTATTATTTAAACTCTCAAACCATGCCGGAAGCTTATTAACGGTAGGCGGAAATTCGCGCACCTATCCGCCTAAAACCAAATCCCTTTCATAATGCAATTATAGAATAATCTTTGAATGTATTACCTTCCAGATGAACTCTATATTTTGCCAAAGGTTCATCGATACAACCCACATCGTGAACATAAGCAATCTTGTGAAACAAGTCAAGTTCCGTCAGGGTTCAAAAGAAATTCCCCTCATTTTCCGAAATAAGCCTATGAATTGATGTCTAAATTATTTTAGAATTGGCAATAAATACTTTATTAGCTATTCCTCCTGCAAATGGAATCCGACTCACTGGAAATTAACCAATAATACTTCTTATTTTATAACGTAATTTATTCAAAGAAAAAAAAATGCTCGGCGGTAAAAAGGTGAGAACGTATAAAGCATAACCAAAGGTATCATTGAGCTTGGATTTCAATATTTTCTTGCGTGCATTTTCCGGGCGGTAATTGAGCCATTCCCCCAAAACATTAAAATGAAGGGTTTTGTTGGCATACTCTTTTATTTCCCGGCTGTATTCTTCTTCAAAATTTGGGTGCAGCTTAGAAAATTTTTCTAAAAACAATTCTCTTTCCGAAGCATATAGCTCATATTTCATAAAAGTCTGACTGGTATCATGCATCCGCCACTTGGCCAATGGCTCATCAACATAATCCAGCTTATGGGAATAGGCAATCCTGAAAAACAAATCGGCATCTTCTATATTGTTGAATCTTCCATCAAACCATTCTGAACCCTCCATGACCGATTTTCTGATTACAGCCGATAAACACCCAATATAAAAACTTGTTAAAAGTTCCCGAAAAACCATTCCTCGCGGTGGTTTTTTTTTACCCATTAATTGATATAGGTGCCTATTGCCATCAAAAAACAAAACATCGCTGAAAACTAATCCAACCTGAGGGTCCTCATCAAAAAGCTTCATCTGCTTCTCAAGTTTCTGAGGCAACCAGATGTCATCACAATCCAAAAAGGCGATAAAATCTCCACGAGCCTTTTCTATTGCAAGGTTCCTAGCTTTTCCAAGAGGGTGTGTTGAAGAACTTTTAAAGTATCGGACTCTCTCACCATAGCTCTTCGCGATTTCCGCACTTTTGTCAGCTGAAAAATTGTCCCAAAAAATAATTTCCCAATCCTCATACGTTTGCGCAAAAACACTGTCTAAGGTCTGCCTGAGATGCTTCTCGCCATTCAAGCAGTTTATAATAACGCTGACTTTAGGATATCCCTTCTCGTTCATTGAAATAAAAATTATTGATAAAGGTGGAAGATTACTATCAGACCGAATCTTTTGGCTTCTTGAGGTTCATGGATGACCTTTAAAAGACAAGGCAACCCAGAACCATTTTGATTTTTACAAATATTGTCGCTTGTGCTAATGGCAAAACTCAAGGGATTGCCTCAAATCCAAAATCACCTGCCGAACCAGTGAATGCAACAGAATGGAATAAAGCATCGCTATTCTTATGAGCAAAGTAGGTATTTGGAGAATTTTTGATTAGTTTTAAATTTAATTCCTGCAGCTTTTCATTCAACCTTTGGGAAGCGCAGAAAACAAGCAAAACGTGCCCTCCAAATATTTTAATAACTCTTTCAGCCACTTGCATTAGATGTTTGAGGACTTGAGACGAGGAGGCTTCAAATTCAACAACCCTGGCAACATTTAAGCCTCTTCGCGGACCCAATGACAATATGAGGAAATCTTCTAAGGTGTGTTCGGAATCCTTATAGATCAAAAGATGCTTTGGTCCTAGTGGATGAAAAAACCGCCACTTAAATTGCTCTAAGGTCCAATAAGCGGACAGGGTTTCAGAAGGTTTTTTGTTTAGTTGGGAAATTATTTTCTGAATAACGAGCTCATCTGGTTCGAGGGTTACTTGCACAGGGTCATCTTGAAACTTTTTATTTTGAAATTGAGGTAATGTGAAAAATGAATTGGGCGCGTCATAATTGAATAGTTTTTTTAAACTGAGGCAAAGGGCTCCCTTTACCGGGGTTAATATTTTCCTGTACCAACATGAAGTCACTTGCTGGCACTTTAGAAATCTGTAAAGGCTCCCCTGATTTTTGGGAACACCTGGTATCAACGCATGGTTTTCGCCTAAAAGGGATTGTTTTAATAATTTTATACCAAACCACCCTTTCCTATATTTTTCAGAAACCATTAAGTTATGAATATTAGGGATAAATTCGATCTGATCTTTATTTTTCCATACCCACCTCATTTTATGAATACAACCTACAACCTTACCTTCGGCAAGGCCCAAAATAAAATCTTCTTCAGAGCTGTTTCCGCATGGGTTTTCCTTGTAAAGCCAATTTAAATACTTCTCCGACGATTGATAACAAGATTTACCCCATGACTCCTCTGCAAATTCAGTGTAGGGCCTTAGATATTTTCTTTGAAAAAAATCAAACTGTATTTCTGGCATAAATTCTGGAATCTACGAATAGATATTGGAGGTCTAAATACAGAGCCACTTTTTTTGATCAACAAAGCGCTCCCACAATAGTTAGTTCTTCCTTATTTCCTTGAATCGATCAGAATATTGTTTCGTATTAATTATCCTAATCTTTGCAGACACCTCATTGGCCCACCCCCCTTTGCTGGACATCTTATAACGTGAAAAATTTACTAATGTTGACCCTCACCCCTTTTCTGCACCAGTAGGATTTAAGAAAAATCAGTTATAACCACCCTTCGTATTTGCCCATCTTTTGGCAATTTTAGCACTTTTATCTGTTGAAACATTACCCCAAAAAACGATCTCCCAGTTTTCACAGGTTTGACAAAACACTCTATCTAGGCTCCACGAAGGTATTGGTCACCATTGAGACAGTTCATAATCACGCTAACTCTAGGCAGGTTTATCTAAAAATTTTCCGGATCTTCACCCAAGAAAAAGAAGTTTTGCGCGGAAGACCAGCCTCGACAAACAAGACACTTTTTGCTTCCAAACAAGAATTATTTACTACAAAATTCCTTTACACTGTTTACCACCATCCACACATCCTCATCGGAAAGCTCTGTGTGCAGGGGAAGGGCTAGAATCTCCTTAAAAACCTTATCCGTATTAGGGAATGAAGTATTGGTCTTGTAAAAAGAGTGCAAATGGTTTGGAACATATGGGACGCTTGACTCAATATCCCGGTCCTTAAGAAACCGCATCAATTTATCCCTTCTATCTTCCAACACAAGTATCACAAAAATATGAGGTGCCACGACCGAATAATCAACGGGCAACAGTTGAACAGAGGAAATATTTTTGAGCTCTGAAACATACTGAGCGCATATTTCTCTTCGCCGGGAGATAAAAGTTTCTGCTTTTTTTAACTGCGCTAAACCAATGGCCGCATTCAGGTTGCTCATATGATATCGAAATCCCTGGTCTACCACATCATATGACCAGTCACGTTCCTTCCAAGATAACGAAGTTTGGTTTTTTCGGTCTATCCCTAAAAGCCTTTTTATTTTCAATTTTTCAACAAGGTCGGGTTCATTGCAAACTATTGCCCCTCCTTCAGCACAGGTAATATTTTTGACCGAATCAAAACTAAAGCAAGTAATATCTCCGAATCCACCGATTTTTTTCCCAAAATAAGTTGAGCCAAAAGCATGGGCCGCATCTTCAACGATTCGGATTCCCTTGTCTTTCTTAATTTTCAATAAAGTTTCCATATCGCAAGGGTTTCCTCCGTAATGAACAGGCATTATGGCTTTTGTCCTCTTGGAAATTTTTTCTTTTACTGCTTCCATATCCATTAACAGAGTATCAGGATAAACATCGCAAGGAATGGGGACCGCTCTGGCAGCAGATATGGCTTGAAAAGAGGCCACAAAAGTTAAAGAGGGGACGATAACTTCATCTCCAGGTTTTATTTCAAGAGCCTCCAAGGCAAGATGCAGTGCAGAGGTCCCAGTATTAGTAGCTACAACATAACTTGCATTAAGAAATTTTTTCAGCGCATTTTCAAATTCATCAACCTTATGCCCCAATCCCAGATAACCATAGTCGAACGCAGCCTGTATCTCCTCTAACTCCTCTCCTCCGAATGAACCACGAGAAACCTTAATCATATTATAAAATTACAGGTGAAATTATTTTTACTGGAGTTAGGCCTACAATTACGGCCTTTCATTAAATTTCAAGTTATCACAAATCTCTGCACTATACTTATCCAACTTTTCCAAAAGAAATTCAATATCAATACTCTCATGAGTTGGAAAATTAACTATGTGCCTGACCACTTTCTCTGCAATTGGGCATGAACCAACCTGATAACCAATCTTATCAAATTCTGATTTCCTCCCATGAGCGACACTTTGGAACCAAATCCCCAACTCAAAGTTTACCCTAAAGCGATCAATAAAACTCTTTGGGTCCTTAACTAAAAAAGAGTATCTCAAATAGGAGTGATTGGAGTTATCACTCGACAATACGCCACCAAGCCAGTTAAAACGTTTTTCCAGCTCAAGCCCCAATTTTCTTCGATGCTTTAGGTTTTGATCAAGATTTTGTAGCTGTGATATCCCAAGTTTTGCCTGGAAAGCTGATATTCTAGCAGGATAAGGATAGCCCTCCGGTTTGCTTGTTTTTAATTCGTCATCAAACCTAAATATGAAACCTAATTTATATGCCACCCTATATAAAAACCACCCGAACCAATACAAGCTGGGGCGAAACAAAGGAAATTCGAACAAAAAAGTACGACACATTTTTTTTAATTGCCGCTTACTTAAAAAGGAGGAGCGATCATGGATTATTTTAATCTTTTCAGCCAAGCCATCAT
>Ga0233428_1002571_pt1 | contig 16818 bp, 12 predicted proteins | sample SI_118_April2016_4_FD_179890 | JGI IMG/M metagenome (GOLD analysis project Ga0233428, IMG submission 179890) | Seawater microbial communities from Saanich Inlet, British Columbia, Canada - SI_118_April2016_120_MG | ecosystem: Environmental > Aquatic > Marine > Inlet | place: Canada: British... | reverse complement strand
AAAGTGCCAAAAACGGCAAGCTCCGGGGTATTGGCTATTCAACCTATGTTGAGGCCTGTGGCGCGGCACCGTCCGCCGTTGCCGGCGCTTTGGGTGCCAGAGCTGGTCTTTACGAATGCGCTAATATCCGTGTTCATCCAACCGGCAGTGTGACCGTCTTTACCGGTTCTCACAGCCACGGTCAGGGTCATGAGACAGCCTTTGCGCAATTGGTCTCTGAAAAGCTTGGCATGCATACGGATAATGTCGATATCGTTCATGGTGATACGGAGAAAATTCCGTTCGGCATGGGCACCTATGGCTCCCGGTCTTTGGCGGTTGGTGGTACGGCCATCGACAAGGCTTTGGATAAGATCGTCGATAAGTCGCGCAAAATTGTCAGCCACATTCTTGAGGCGGGCGAGGGTGACATCGAGTTTAAAGATGGCGCGTTCACGGTGGCCGGTACCGATAAGTCGATGGCTTTCGGTGAAGTCGCCTTGGCAGCTTATGTGCCGCACAATTATCCGCTGGAAGAGTTGGAGCCAGGCTTAGAAGAAACTGCTTTCTATGATCCGACCAACTTCACCTATCCGGGTGGCTGTCATATCTGCGAGGTTGAAGTTGATCCGACAACCGGCGTCACCGAGGTGGTTAGATTTACCGCCGCCGATGATCCTGGCATTGTCGTCAATCCGATGATTGTTGAAGGTCAGGTCCATGGTGGTATCGCTCAAGGTATTGGCCAAGCATTGTTGGAAGGCTGTGTCTATGATGACAATGGCCAGCTTCTGACCGGCTCCTACATGGATTACACCATGCCAAGAGCTGACAATTTGCCAAGTTATGATGTGTCGACGGAATCGACCGCCTGCACGCATAACTCCCTTGGTGTTAAAGGCTGCGGTGAAGTGGGGGCCATCGGCTCACCGCCCGCCGTGATTAATGCGATTGTCGATGCGCTTTCTGATATGGGCGTTACCGATGTAGCAATGCCAGCCACACCACAGACTGTATGGCGCGCCATACAGGCAGCGAAATAGGAGGAGAGAACCATGAGTGATTTTCAATATATGAGTGCCTCCGCTTTAGACGAAGCTGCGGCAAAAGTAAAAGGAGCCCAGGACGGCTCATTGCTCGCGGGTGGCATGACTTTGCTACCAGCGATCAAGCTCGGCCTGTCGTCACCGTCTGATCTGGTTGATCTTTCAGGTGTCGAAGATTTAGGCGGCATTGATGTCGAAGGCGGCTCCGTCACCATCGGGGCAATGACCACCCATGCTGCGGTTGCGGGCTCCAGTGAGATCGCAACAGCCATCCCTGCCTTGGCAGCCTTGGCAAGCGGTATTGGTGATCCTCAAGTCCGAAATCGCGGCACCATTGGTGGCTCAATTGCCAATAATGATCCATCGGCTGATTATCCGGCGGCCTGTTTGGCGCTCGGAGCAACAATCAATACCGATCAACGGAGCATCGCAGCAGATGATTTCTTCACCGGTTTGTTTGAGACAGCACTTGGTGAGGGCGAAATCATCACGTCTGTCAGTTTCCCGACACCTGATAAATCGGCCTATCAAAAGTTTACCAGCCCGGCGTCTCGTTTCGCGCTAATCGGCGTATTCGTGTCCGCGAATTCGGATGGTGTCCGGGTGGCGGTAACGGGTTGCGGGCAAGGCGGTGTCTATCGTGACGCCGATCTAGAAAGCGCCTTGGGAGCAAGCTTTTCTGCCGACGCCCTTGATGGGAAAACCGTTTCGAGCGATAATCTGATGTCAGATATTCATGCGGCAGCAGACTACCGAGCCCATTTGATTGTTGAAATGGCCAAACGTGCGGTAGCTGCCTGCAGCTAGTTTATTTGACCCGAATTTAGTTTGGGCGTGAGCGCCGCATCCTTCTGATCTGAAAACACGTTGATAAGTGTGATGGACAGAGGGGGCGGCGTTTTCTATGCTGCATAGAGAACTCAAAAATTCGACTTATTGAGGTGTTTTATCATGGCGGCATTGCCGGAAAATGTGGATGCAACGCTAGGGCTACTAAGGGATGGCGATTATCTCGCCAATCGCAGTCTGGCGACGGCTCTCTACCTCTCCACCAGTCTCAATCGGCCACTTTTCTTGGAAGGCGAAGCTGGCGTCGGGAAGACGGAAATTGCCAAGGTGCTGGCCGCTATGCTGGGACGTAAACTACTTCGATTGCAATGTTACGAAGGGCTGGACGTCACAACAGCCGTTTATGAGTGGAACTACTCCCGTCAAATGGTCGAGATTCGAATGGCGGAAGCGTCGGGCGACCAAGACCGTGATTCTCTCGAATCTAATATTTTCAGCGACACTTTCCTAATTAAGCGTCCTTTGCTGCAAGCTTTGGAGCCCAGCGTTGATGGTCCGCCGGTTCTGCTGATTGATGAGTTAGACCGGACCGATGAGCCGTTTGAGGCTTATTTGCTGGAAGTGCTCTCCGATTATCAAATCACAATTCCCGAATTGGGCACCGTGAAGGCCGAGCAGCCGCCCTTGGTGATCATCACCTCGAACCGGACGCGAGAGATCCACGATGCCCTCAAACGGCGTTGCTTTTACCATTGGGTTGATTACCCGAGCGCCGAGCGGGAACTTGAAATTCTGAAAGTGAAAGCGCCAAGTTCAGCAGAAAGCCTGTCCGCAGAGGTGGTGGGTTTTGTGCAAAAGCTGCGCGATATGGATTTGTTTAAAGTACCCGGTGTCGCTGAGACCATTGATTGGGCTCATGCGTTGACCCAATTGGATTGCCTGTCGCTTGATCCCGATATGGTAAACGATACGCTGGGGACTTTGCTGAAATACCAAGATGATATTGCTAAAATTCAAGGCAGCGAAGCCAGCCGGTTGTTGAGCGAAGTAAAAATGGAGCTGGCCAGCGCCAGTTAGGGTTTCCGATGGCGGATATCGAGAAGCTACCCGATTTAAATCCAGCGGATAATGTCGGCGGCTTGCTCACCGAAAATATTATGCATTTTGCCCGTGTGCTCAGGCGCGCTGGCCTGCCGGTTGGTCCCGGCCAGGTGATTGATGCGCTCAATGCGGTCATGGCGGTTGGCCTTTCTAGCCGAAATGATTTTTATTGGACACTGCATGCGGTGTTTGTGAAGCATCGCACCCAACGAGATATCTTCGATCAGGCTTTTCACATTTTTTGGAAAAATCCAGAAATTCTCGAACGCATGATGCAACTCATCTTGCCGGATATATCTGATCCCAATGCCACACCACCGGATACCGAAGAGATTTCAAGGCGCGTCGCCGAAGCCCTGTCACCTGGCCAAAATGATAAACCCGACATGCAGGAAGAAGAGGAACTTGAATTCGATGCGACTTTGACTTGGAGTGCAAATGAGACGCTTGGTGAAAAAGACTTCGAAAAAATGTCAGCCGAAGAGATCCGCGAGGCCGTCAACGCCATCCAACGCATGAAACTGCCGATCAATGAAGTGCCGACCCGTCGTTTTAAGGCGTCCAATAGCGGCGCACGTGTCGACATGCGCCGCACCATGCGAGCGGCTCTGCGTTCCGGCACAGATTTCATTCCATTGATGAAACGCCAGCGCCGTATGCGCCGCCCGCCTTTGGTTGTGCTCTGTGATATCTCAGGTTCGATGGAACGCTATTCCCGCATGCTGCTTCATTTTATGCATACTGTGACCAATGATCGAGACCGCGTGCATACGTTTTTGTTCGGCACGCGGCTGACCAATGTGACACGCTATTTGCGCTACAAAGATGTCGATGAGGCGCTGGCGAAAGTCGGAGAGGCGGCAACGGATTGGTCCGGCGGCACGCGCATTGGCCACAGCCTCGAAGACTTCAATAAGTTCTGGTCGCGCCGGGTTTTGACCCAGGGGGCTGTTGTGGTGTTGATCTCTGATGGCTTGGACCGCGATGAAGGCGAAGGGCTGACACGTGAGATGGAACGTCTACATATGTCGTGTCGCCGCCTGATTTGGCTTAACCCTTTACTGCGTTATGAGGGCTTTGAGCCGAAATCAATTGGCATTAAAGCCATGTTGCCCTATGTGGATGATTTTAGAACGATCCATAACCTCAATAGTCTCAATGACTTAACACGTATTTTGAGCATTGAAACAAATGGAAATAAATTGATTCTGGAAAAACGGCAACATCAGGCGGCATAATCGTCGAAAGACGAACTATTATTAAATGATGGAAATTCCTAAGGCAGTACTGCCCAAAGCAATATTTATATTTGTAGAATAATAGTCAGAATGCGTGATGATAATTTAAATATTTTTTTAGGCGAATTCGCCGAGAATCCTTCTGGCATTACACGTCAAAGGTTATTGGACGCGGTCGACAATATTCCAGATAGTGTTGTTGTGTGGGATAAAGATTACCGGCTGGTTGATTTCAATAAAAAATTTGGTGAGATACACGTAGATCTTGAACACTTGTTGGTACCCGGAACGAAAATGGAGGATTTATTTCGTGCACGGGCTTATAGCGGACGCCAACAATTAGCGGTTGGACGTGAAGAAGAATGGATTGCCCAGCGCCTAAGCCATATGCAAAGTTCTCAAGAAGATTTCGAGATATTTTTGGGAGATGAATATTATCGGATTTTTAGCAAAGAGTTGAAAAATGGCGACACGGTAAGTTTCCAAAAAAATATTACCGCCGAAAAATTGCGCGAGCTCGAATTAGCGGAAAGTGAAAATCTTTATCGGACATTGTTCGAGTTTTGCCCGGATGCGGTCTATATCCATGATGGCGTGACAATGTTACTGGTGAACCAGGCCTTCGTTAATTTGTTGGGAGGGAAAACGGTAGATGATATTATTGACCGACCGGCTTTTGAACATTTGAGGCCTGAATATCGCCAGATTGCCATGGACCGTGTGCAAGGAATATTTGATACCGGCGAGTCGGCGGGGCGAAATGAACAAGAGTATGTGCGCCTTGATGGCCAGACCGTTGAAATAGAAGCGCAAGGGACTCTTATCACTTTTCAAGGCAAGCCAGCCATTCTTGTCATCGCCAGGGACATTTCGGCTAGAAAAAGAAATCAAAGTCAATTACGCGATGCCTACGACAATTTGGAGCTTATTGTCGAGGAGAGAACGCGCGCCATTACTCAAGAGATCGAAGAAAGGCGTGTCACTGAATCAGCGCTCAAAGAAAGCGAGGCTCGATTTCGTGATATCGCCGAATCTGCCTCCGAATGGATCTGGGAAATGGACGCTGATTTTCGCTACACTTATATGTCGGATCGAGCCTGTCAGAATTATGGTTGGGAGCCTGGATATCCAATTGGAAAGACCCGCGAGGATATTCTCGATGATGGTGGCTTGATGATTGACCGTGATACTTTGGCAAAACACCAAATTCAATATGACAGCCAGGAAGCCTTGAGAGATAAAGAAATCACGGTCATCACGCGGGATAATCGTAAATTTTTCATCCAGATTAGCGGTAAGCCTTTATATGATGAAAAGGGTGAGTTTGCCGGCTACCGGGGAACGGCAATCGATATCACAGCTCGCAAGATCGTTGAAAATGCATTGCTGGAAAGTGAAAAAATTGCCCGTGTCTTTCTAAACGCCACGAGTGATCGGGCGATATTGTTGGATAGTGACGGAGTTGTTCTGGACGCCAATGACGCGATCCTAATGCGCCATAATATTACGAGAGAGAAAATTATCGGAGAGAATATTTTTAATTTGATGCTTTCACGGGGTGTTGGGGATTACGATCTGATTGATCAGAGGCGGGACAAACTTAGAGAAGTCGTTAGGGATGCCGCAACCCACACGCTTATTGACCAAGATGAAAACGAGTGGACGGAAACCGTCTACTATCCGATCCTAGATGGTGATGACGAGGTCTCCAGTGTTGCCATTTTTGCCAAAAATATCACCCAGCAGAAACAGATTGAAATAACTTTGCGTAAAGCGAAGCGAGATGCTGATTTAGCAAGTCGCGCAAAATCGGAATTTCTCGCCAATATGAGCCACGAGTTGCGCTCGCCCCTGACCTCCATTTTAGGGTTCTCAGAATCGATGCAGGAAGAAATATTCGGGGCGATTAATAACCCGAAATATGAAGATTACATAGATAGCATTCACAAATCCGGAAGTCATCTACACGAGCTCATCAATGACATTCTTGATGTTTCCTCAATTGAATCGGGACGCCTGGAAATTCAGGAACAAGAGTTTGCTGTCTTGGATATCGTGCAAGCCTCGATGCGTATGGTTAAGCCCCGAGCTGAAACAGCCAAGGTGGATATCTCTTACAATATTCCAGATGGATTTCCCAGTTTCGTCGGTGATGAACGAAGATTGAAGCAAGTCATTGTAAATTTACTGTCGAATGCGATTAAGTTTACATTGGAGAATGGCAGTGTTGAAATCAAGGCGGAGCTCATTAATAACGGGTTGCTGTTAAGTGTTTCTGATACCGGTGTGGGAATGGATTCTGCTGGTATTGAAAAGTCGCTGACGAAGTTTGGTCAGGTTGAAAATAATTTTATCAGGCGATCAGAAGGCACGGGACTAGGATTGCCTCTGAGTGTTGGATTGGTAGAAATCCATGGCGGCAATCTTACTGTCGAAAGTGATTTAGGAATCGGCACGACAGTTAAATTCACCTTGCCATCTGAAAGAACGATTGATTATTGAGAGCTCAAGGCTTCTTCAATTCTTGGCATAAGTGAGAGAAATTTTCTGTCCAGAATATCCGCCTTAACTTTTTTGACTTTCTCTATGGACGATGGATCCCTTGGATTTTGATATAATTCCGACAATGCCCGCCCACGTGCGACGATAATCTCCATCCAGGGCAGCGGTTCTTCTCGGGTATATTCTTCTGCTGCCTGGGCGTATTCTTCCATCTTCTCCCAATCCTGCAATCGCAAACAAACCTCAATGGCATCCCGATAAAACCAGATATAATTGTGTCCAACGCATTCTTCTTTTAGGGTTTCTTCAGCTTCTGAGAAAGCAGCATATATTTTATCAGGATCATCCAACACGGTACACAGCGCCCCTAGAGCCATCGGGCCGGTATATCTAAATGCGGTTTCTCTGCTGGTTGCAACGGCCTCGGTCGCCATCTTTAAAGCGCCCTCAAAATCGCCGTGTAAGGCTAACACTTTAGCCAGAATTACCTGGTTAATAGGCTCAAATCGATGAGCACTGAGCTTTTGGGCGATACCCAAGGCATGTTCACATTGGGATTGAGCCTCTTTGTAATCTCCCATGTCATAGAAAAATTTCGCCGCACAGCTGCCACGGGCAATCATTTCGCCGCGCAGATTTTTCCTCTCAACCGCAATGTTTGCTGCTTCTAGAGTGGCTTCCAGGCCCTCTTCCATTTGCAGTAAATAAAGTTTGGTGTGACCGAACATTGCCAAATTTGTTGACACGTTTTGTGTTATGCCGTTTTCCCGACACAAAGAGACACATCTACCGAATTGTTCATTGGCACTTCGAAAATGCCCTTGTAAATAATAGGCATCTCCCAATCCGCTCAAAGCATTGGCTTCTTTTTCCGGTGAGTCGGCCTTCTGCGCATTTTGTCTGGCTAATTCGTGCTGTTCCAAACACCCATTAATGTTACCTAGTGGAAAGTAAATGCTACCGCGGTAATAATGGATGAGAGAAAGGTCTCCAAAATGCTCATACTGGGCGGCTATTTTTTCAGCCTGATCTAAAGTCTTAAAAGCAGCGTCGTAACGTTCAAGAAAACGCTGTCCTGCCACTTTGTCGATCAGGAATTCCAATTCACGCGATGCTCGCTCATCTGATTCAGGTAACTTACCAATAGCCTTTAGACCGAGTTCAAAATGACCAATGGCTTCCTGATGAGCCCAACGCGTTGAGGCGCGTTGGCCGGCTTTTTGCCAGTAATTCGCGGCCTGACTGTGATCCTCGGCTTCCGTAAAATGATGCGCAATGATTTCGGGTTCGGTCTCAACCACATCTTGGAAATCTCTCTCCAATGTTTCGGCTATATTTAAGTGGTGGCGATGCCGGGTGCTTTTTAGCAGGGATGTATAGGCCGCGTTTTGAACCAAAGCGTGTTTAAACTCATAAGATACCTTTGGCGGCGCCCCACTTTTGAATATCAGTTCAGAGGCGACAAGTTCGTCCAACGATCTTGATAATTCGGCTTCATTTAAAGGCGAGACTGAGGCGAGCAATTGTTCATCAAAATTCCGTCCAATGACGGCGGCAAGCTGAGCTACTTCTTTGACCGGGGCCAATTTATCGAGGCGTGCCATCAAGGAATCCTGCAAAGAGGATGGTATAGCCAAATCCGACAAAGTACCTGCCAGCGTATAATGATCATCATGTTCGACCAATAACTCTGATTCTAAAATTGTCTTGGTAAGTTCTTCAACGAATAGCGGGATGCCGTCAGTGCGTTCGATGATCTGGGCGATGACTTCTTCCGGAAAAGCTTTACCGCCAGTGACATTGGTCACCATGGTAATCGAATCTGAACGGCTCAGTCGATTGAGCATAAGCGTCGTGACATGCGGCTGCCCGCCCCATTCGGAAGCAAAGGACGGGCGCGCAGCTATTACCAATAACACACGCGTTTGCCGCAATTGATCGATTAAAGTATCCAAAAATTCGAGCGTTGAGGGGTCAATCCAATGGGCATCCTCGACGATAAACGATGTCGGTCGAAGGGCGCATTGAGCATTTAAGAGCGAGGCAATCGCAGTGAAAATCTGGTGTTTAATTTGGTCGGCAGTGCCGGCCAAAGCTGGGTAGGGGTTCTCATCGGTCTCGAATAATATCGCGCCCAATTTTGGGCAAAATTCCTCCAGGTCTAGCAGTAGGGCGCTCAGGAAGGTCTCCATTTTGGCAGCGCGTTCACTCACCTTGTCCTCAACCTCAATGCCCATCACGCGCCGCAGACATTGAATTAAGGGATAGAATGCAGAATTACTGTGAAAGGGTGAGCAGGAAAGAAAAATTGCGTTTCGATCGACTTGACCCTCTGCTTTAATTCTATTGAGAAACCCGTCGACGATGCGAGATTTGCCAACCCCAGCTTCACCAAAAAGGATTGCGACCTGACCCTCACCATCAATTGCGCGCTGCCATCGATTAAGCAGCAGCGAGATCTCCTCATCCCGGCCAACCAGCGGCGTAACCCCTTTTTCAGAGGCCGCTTCAAACCGGCTCGCCGTTACTTTTGCGCCATCAACCTGCCAGGCTTGTTCAGGCTCAGTAATTCCCTTGAGATCATGTTTACCCAAATCGGTATATTCGAAAAAACCGCCGGTAAGCTCGCGTGTGTTGGCGCTAATAACCAGCGAGTTGGGAGCGGCGATTGATTGCAGTCTGGCGGCAAGATTAGGTGTCATTCCCAAGACAGCATGTTCCTCGGCTGCCCCTTCGCCAATAATATCTCCGGCAACGACCAACCCGGTGGCGATGCCGAGCCGAACCTCTAAATCAAAATCCTGATCAATGCTTTGGTCCAACTTGATCTTTTTGATCGCATTGATTATTTCCAGCCCGGCATGCACGGCACGTTCTGCGGCATCTTCGCTGGCAATTGGATAGCCAAAATAAATCAAAATGCCATCGCCCATGAAGCGGGCAATGTAACCGTCATATCTCTTTATCTGCTCGGTGCAGGCATTTTGATAGATTGTAATAACTTCGCGAAGATCTTCCGGATCCAATTTCTCGGAAAGTGCTGTCGAATTGGCGAGATCGCAAAACATCACAGTCAATTGACGGCGTTCGGCTTCCTGTTCGCCTGATTGTGAAACGCTTCGTGTGTCAGCTGGCAGCGCAGGTTCGTTGGTCTTCTCAGCATCAGTAGTCGCTGCGCTGGATTGTTCGGCAGGCGTTCCACATTGACCGCAAAATTTACTGCCGGAAGGGAGGGGGTGGCCACACGACGAGCACCCAAGCGGCAGTTTCTCACCACAATTACCACAAAACTTATTGCCTTGCGGATTTTCTGATTTGCAGGATGCGCATTCTAAAACTTCAGCCATGTATATTTAAGCGCCATTATTTTCTACAAAGAGTAGTGGATCATACGGCAGTTGGGATTTGGGTTAAACCCCCTTGGCTTGTGCTGATTAAGAGTCAACGTAAGGGTTATTTCCCTTGCGCACCAATACCCTGATCGGCACACCGGGCAGATCAAAATCTTCACGAATGCCGTTTACCAAGAAGCGCCGATAGGCTTCCGGCAATGCATTGCCCTTGCTTGAGAATATAACGAAGGTAGGTGGGCGGGTTTTAGCTTGGGTCATGTAGCGGATGCGGATACGCCGGCCACTGCTCATTGGTGGCGGGTGGCGCTCGGTCATCATCTCAAGCCACTGATTGAGTTTACCGGTCGGTATGCGCCGGTTCCATATCTCAAAAATCTTAAATGCCGCCGGGATAAGTTTGTCGGTATTTTTTCCCGTCAAAGCCGAGAGCGTGATGATGGGGATACCGCGCACCTGTGGAAGCGAAGTTTGTAGGCGATCATCTAAGTCTTGGAGGGCCTGTTTGCGATCCTTTACGGCGTCCCATTTGTTGACGGCAATCATGAGGACACGACCTTCTTCAATCACCTGGCGGGCGATCGTCAAATCCTGCTTTTCAAGCATGAGATTGCCATCCAAAACCAAAACAACAATTTGGGCATATTGGATCGCACGATAGGAATCTGTCGCTGATAGGCCTTCGACCTTGTCCTGAACTTTAGACCTTCGACGTAGCCCCGCGGTATCGATCAATTTAATGCTGCGACCGTCATGTTCCCATTCAACGGCGATGGAATCGCGGGTGATGCCTGCCTCTGGCCCGGTGAGGAGCCTGTCTTCGCCGACTATTCGATTGACGAGAGTTGATTTGCCGACATTCGGCCGCCCGACAATTGCCATCTGGATGGTGCCGACGAAATCATCTTCATCGCTATCGGGATCAAAGGAGATGTCTTCAGAAATTTGTGAAGCTGCATCTTCTTCTTCCTGTTCTGCAAAAGGCAGTAATGCCTGGTAAAGATCGGCCAACCCATCGCCATGTTCGGCAGAAAAAGGTATCGGATCGCCCAGACCAAGCCCATATGATTCATACAATCCCGGATCACCGGCCTTACCCTCGCATTTATTGGCGACCAGAATGACAGGGATATCCTGGGTCCGGATCCATTGGGAAAAATAATTGTCGAGGGGGGTAATTCCCGCCCGCGCGTCAATGAGAAAAAGCGCGACGTCGGCTTCTTCCACGGCGCGGTCGGTCTGTTCCCGCATGCGCGCTTCTAAACTATCATCATGGGCATCTTCAAAACCAGCGGTATCGATTATTTCGATATCCAAATCGCCAACCCGTCCAGCAGCTACGCGACGATCTCTGGTTACGCCAGGTGTATCGTCCACGATCGCCAAACGTTTGCCCGCCAATCGATTGAACAGGGTGGATTTACCGACATTCGGTCTGCCGAGAATTGCTACAGTAAGGCTCATGGCCAGATCTTACGACTTTTTAGGGTTAACGATAAGCGACTAATTCCGCATCATCGGATAAGAACAATAATGAATCCTGCGCGACGATTGGGCTAATGGTGACGCCATCCGGCATCTCAACTTTACCCAAAATTTTTCCGGAATAGGGTGAAAGCGACACGGCCTCACCGTTCGAGCCGGCAACTATTAGTCGGTCGCTTGCCAAAATTGGGCCGGTCCAGGTGATCTTACCTTGATGGTCTTCAGGATCTTCCCATTCAGGGAGAGCTGTTACCCAATAGATCCGCCCGTTCAGTCTGCCAAGCGCAAGCAGATCAGTATTGTTGGAAAGCACAAATAAATAATCACCCGCAATCCACGGGCTTTCGATACCGCCAACCCCGCGCTCCCATATTCGCCGTCCGGTACGCAAATTAATTGCTGCGAATTGGCCACTATTGCTGATGGCAAATACAATGCCACGGTCAATGATTGGGCGTCCGCGAATGGTAGACAGAGTTGAAGACCCGTGAGCTTGACGGCCACCGGCGAGCGAATCTGCCCATAGCTCTTGGCCATTCTCAACTTTTAGGGCGACCAACTCGCCAGATGAGTAGGGCGCGACAACGACGCCGCTATCAACCGCAGGGCTGCCGCCGCCCAATAAATTGGTTGCTTCTTCGATGCCGGAATGGGTCCAAAGGGCAGCGCCCGTTTGGCCATGCAGCGCGTATAATTTATTTGTGACCGTGATGGCAAAAACCCGATTGCCTCTGGCGGTGGGGGCGGTACGCAGCGGTGCGCCAACACTGCGTCGCCAAAGTACTTTTCCGGTCCGGGCCTCTAAAGCGACGACTTGGCCAAAGCCCGTGGTGGCAAAGATTTTACCGTTCTCATAGGCTAATCCTCCATTGATGTGATAGTCATCCTCATCCTTTGGGGTAATTTCTGAGCTCCAGATTTCCTCACCATTTTTGAAATTATAGGCACTTACAATTGTCTCGGCATCCATTGTGAAAAGCCGGTTCTCGGCGACAATGGGTTGCGCCATCAGGCGTTCTTCATCATTGGTGCCGCGGCCAATATCAATACTCCAACTTTCCTGCAGCGCTTTTCCGATACGCATGTGGTGCATCGCATGGTTGGCATAGCCGCCGGCTTGAGGCCAGTCTTGGTTGGGGCTCGGAGCGGGCAAGACGATTTTATGTCCGAGTGCCGATGTATCAGGCTCAATGGAGCGTTGTTGGGACAAAATTGAAATACGCTTTCCCGGTAAAGGCTTAGCTTCATTTGAACCCAGGAAAGAATCGCAGCCGGTGAGTGCCAAGACGGCTGTCGCTTGGATCAAAACCATCAAGACTCGGTAATAAGATTTATTGCTTTTTATCTGTGACATTTTCTAATTCCCAAGAACCTGCTTGTAGAATGTTGCTTCGAATTAAGAGCGGGTTTTAACCGCCCAAGATGGCCGTCATTTCGGCAGCCCGTGTGCGAATACCGGAAGGGGCTGTCGCATCATCTGACAGTTCCTTATAAAGTTTTTGAGCCTTCGCTTTGTCACCTGATTTTTGGGCCAATAAGGCGCTCAATTCCTTGGCACTATGGCGCCACGCATTTGTGCCATTGATCAGGCGCGTAAGTTTTTGGCTTAACGCCACGGCATCACCACTTTCAATGCCATGCAGCGCCGCCATAATTAGGGCCATATCCCGCATGATTTCATCAATGCTACTGTCATCTGAGAGGGCGAGATAAGCACCGGAAGCGGCTTTGCCATCGCCTTTTTTTGCCAATATGGCGGCTTGGTTAAACCGTGCTAATACCGCATAGCCTGAGCTGCCATCTTGGGCCAGCTTGGCCAAAATTCCGCTCGCGGTATCGGGTTTATCGCGCGCAATGGATTTCAAGGCAGAAGCCAGGAGCTTGCTGTCTTCGGATTTACGGTTCAAATCATAGGCTTGCCAGCCTTTGATCGACGCAACACCGACGACGAGTGCGACGGCTGCACCAATTACAAATTTTCCGTATTTCTTCCAAAGATCGGCATATTTCTGCTGGCGCAGATCTTCATCAATCTCTTTAAATAAATTGTCCTGTTCCGGATCACGATCCGCCATTCATACACCTGTCGTCATATTAGGGGCACCCAAAGGCTCTGCCTAATGGATTCACACATTGCCGCATTGATTTCCAATGGGGCGTATATCCCGGAAAACGTTATAGATCAACACTTTGTCGCAAGTGTGATGACATGAGATTATAGGGAAATATCTATCGGCGTCTAATGAACCATCTTACTTAGACGACTTACCCGCGCATGGAGCAGATCAGCGCGTCCCATAAGACTTTCAAGAATTCTCGGCAAATCGATGTCGTGGTCGGTTTGGCGTTCCGAAAAAATTTCCGGATCGAGATGCTTCTTGCCCATTTTTTGCGCTTTGGAGACGGATACCTCGCCGGAATTAGCGGCTTTATGCCAAAGAACCCAGGTCATGACATTGGTAAGATGGGAAACCAGGCGGGATGTTTCGGAAGTTATAAAAAATTTTTCAAAAGAATCACCATTGTCATTTGCTGAAGTCCGTTGGAAGGCTGCAAATGTCCGTGCCTCTGTCAGGAGGTCCATGGTGTCGTGATAAGTTTTATCAATAAATGGAAAGCTATTTGTTTCACGCATAAATAATTTCCTACTCGTAAAATTTATCGGTTTTTGTACAATGTCTATCGCCAAATTCTCCGTTTGACGGAAATTAATTTGTCTTCAGCGAACATATCCTTCCGAGTTTGTAACGGTAGTGTAACAAAATGTAACGTTAGACTCCAAACAAATGGTTAATATCACCCGGTTCAATCTGATATCAAGACTTTGAAAATTACTAAAAAAATGGCACAACCAATTGATACACAACAATTAATAGCGCTTTCGTATTTTAATTCTTCATTAAGCGTGCAAATGCTAAAATACAGTCAACGAGTAATTAATAATTTGAATCGTTATAAAAAAATGGAGAATCGGTTCGTGCGTGTCAGTTTAGTAGTTTTTTTCTCAATCATTGTTGGTGCTTGTTCCGCTGTAACCTCCGCGCCCACTATGATGCCGGAATTGCTGGGTGTTGATGGGGTAACTGTTGCCACGACCGGCAAAACGATTTCAGATCATATTGTGTCCTATACGTCAGGAAAAAACTGTTCCACGGTCAGACGCAGCACCGGCCAGAATTTTTGCGAAGAAGATGATCTCTCGCCGCCGGAAGAAATCTATTGTTATAATTCTTTGGGCAATGTGAATTGCTTCGCCACCCCCCAACCCTATGGCCAAGGAAACTCTACGATTGACCATATCTCGGGTAAACCGGGTCTCATCAGATAACTTCACCTCGAAGATGATCGGTGTCATTTAGCTCCTATGCGACTTTGGATTATAGCAATTTGGAAGACTCTCCCCCGTTCCTGGGTGATTGTTTTGCTTCCTTTTGTGCTTTTGGTAAGCGTTTTTGGCGGCTGGTATTTATTCGGCGGACTTTTTATCAAACCGCCAAATCTCAGTGAAATTCACTATACTGATGAGCTTGAACGCTTACTGCCGAAAGCTGAGAAAGGCGACAAGCAAGCTCAGTACCAAGTCGGCGTTATCTATCGAGATGGCTTGGCCGGTACAAAGAACATCAATCTCTCTGCGCGGTGGTTCGAGAAAGCTGTGAAACTGGGCCATCCACCCGCGCAATACGCGCTTGGCCGAGCTTATGCGCTTGGCGAAGGGGTGGTACAGAATTTTGGCCGGGCAGCAGAGCTTTATCAGAAGGCGGCGGTGTTTGCGCGTCACGCAGCCTCCGAATTTGCTTTGGGTCAGCTCTATTTTCAGGGTAAGGGTGTCCTGCAAGACTATAAACAGGCACTCACCTGGTATCAGAAAGCAGCGCTTCGTAACCATGCCGGCGCGCAAGCCGTGATGGGGTCAATGTATGCCAAAGGCTTTGGCATCGATCAGAACTTCACTGAAGCTTATGTCTGGTATAGCCTGGCGGCAGCGCAGCCGAAAAAAACCGCCCGCTTTGGCCTCGCCCTCAACCTCACCGAAGCCCTGGCTGACGCAAAAGCCAAGCTCAACCGGTTGGACCTTAAACAAGGCAACCAAAAACTCAAATCCATCCGCAAAAAATTGAAATTGAAATAAGAGTACCAGCTGCACTTATTAAATTAGTCGAATTGGAAGCCCGTGAGGAGGAAGGCTTCCATTTTGCTGACGATGCCTTCGGCGGGTTTGCGGCCACCATCGGTGATCTCCTGGTCTGGGCGTTTGCGGAGTACGATTTCGATACCGCATTCGCCAATCGGTGTCAGCGTTTGATCAAACCTAGCCAGTGTGTAGCGGTAGCTCTCATCGAGTTTTTGCAGCTTGATCAGCTCAGCGGCTCCACCGAGAGAGGCTGTTAAATCTAATATATTCAGTGACTTAGGGCTCCAGGATTTTGCTTTAGAGATGGTGAAGGTGTGTTTGTGATCGCCGTTCCAAGTGCTGGGAAACTGGCCCTGCTCATACATATCCTCATCCGGCACGGTGACGATGAGATGACCGCCGGGCTTTACCGCTCGGAACCAATTTTGCAAACCGGCAAGCGGGTCTTCGAGATGCTCTAGACAATGCGAAGAGTGCACGAAATCAAACTGACCGTCCTCGATGCCGTCCAGCGTTTCAGCATCGCCGTCTTCTTTGTCCCAGACTTTGACACCCTGCATGCGGGGGAACAACTCGACATATAGGCCGAGCGGGTCCGGTCCGCCGCCGACATCTAAGCCGTTGCCGACAAAATAGCGATTAGAGAAGTTTGGTTCATGCATACGTCGCATGATCGACTTGCTGCATTCTTTCATAACTCGAACTCCTCTTTAACTAGTCTCAAATTATTCTCTAATTATTCTGGGGGCTCTTCTGCCGTGATGAATTCACCGTTTAATTTGCAGGATGGCAAAACCAGATCAACAAGTTGCTGGGCCGTAAATTCAGGCGACTTAACGGTCTCGGGATCTTCGCCCGGATAGGCCTCGGCGCGCATTGAGGTGCGGGTCTTGCCGGGATTAAACAAGTTTGCAGTGACATTGGTTTGTTTGATTTCCTCAGCATAGGTGCCGACCATCATATCAAGGGCTGCTTTGCTGGTCGCATAGATGCCCCAGAATGCGCGATGAACCTGGCCGGCATAGGAGGTCATAAAAATCGCACGGCCCGCATCGGACAGTCGTAGCAATGGATCGAAGCTTCGGATCAGCCGCCAATTGGCCGTCACATTAACCGCTAGGGTTTGTTCCCAGACTTTCGGGTCGATATGGTTGGTCGGCCCCATGGTGCCCAGCAGGCCGGCATTGGCGATT
>Ga0233428_1002568_pt1 | contig 16828 bp, 10 predicted proteins | sample SI_118_April2016_4_FD_179890 | JGI IMG/M metagenome (GOLD analysis project Ga0233428, IMG submission 179890) | Seawater microbial communities from Saanich Inlet, British Columbia, Canada - SI_118_April2016_120_MG | ecosystem: Environmental > Aquatic > Marine > Inlet | place: Canada: British... | reverse complement strand
TCTAAATGCTTGTGCGCATAACCATATATTTGTTCATACTTTTTGTAAAAAGCTTGTCTTATAACTTCTGAATTAAATTGTTTTTCATCCAAGGAGCATTCAATGTTAATGTCATGCCCTTGTCCATAATGCCTAAGATTTAACCAATAGGTAGATTCCAATTTATTTTTTATATTAAAATCATCTAAGTTTTTTGAGTTCTCAATTTCTAATAATTTAAATACTTTTTTTGTTTTCTTTAGATTATTTTTATTTAGTATAGATATAAATGTTTTTGAAAATTCAAAAGAAGGTGCAGCTGCTAAAAACCCAAAAGCAGAGGCTACACCGGCTGTGGTCGGTACAATAAAACCTGGCATTTTTAAAGCTTTTGCAATAGCATGTGCATGTATAGGCCCGGCACCACCAAATGCAAACAAATACAACTTTCTGGGATCAAAGCCAAATTCAGATATGTAAATTCTTGTTGCTGTAATCATATTTTCATTAACAATTCTGAATATACCGTAAGCAGTTTGGTTAATATTTAACTTTAATTTGCTACTAAGTGTTTTAATTGACTCGTAAGCTTTTTTTTCATTGAGAGCCATTTTACCATCTAAAAAGTTATTGCTATCAAGATACCCTAATACCAAATTAGCATCTGTTACAGTTGGATTATTTCCACCTAAATTATAACAACATGGTCCCGGTTTAGCACCAGCCGAGTCAGGACCAACTTTCAATAATCCTAACTCATCAACATGAGCAATTGAACCTCCCCCGGCTCCAATTTCAATTAGATCAATAGTATCAATGTTTATCGGTAAGCCACTTCCCTTTTTAAATCTTTCTAACCTAGCAACTTCAAAATTGGATGTTAAGTTAGGCTTTCCATTTGATATAATACACATTTTCGCAGTAGTACCACCCATATCAAAGGATAATAAATCTTTAAATCCTGATTTACTACCTAAATGTGCTGCAGCTAACGTCCCAGCTGCTGGACCTGATTCGATTAATCTTACAGGATATTTTTTTGCAATATTCGTAGATGTAATTCCCCCGCTTGACAACATTAATCTTAATGGACTTTTATATTTATTAATTTTTAAATGATTCTCTATATTATTTATATATTCGTTTGCTAGTGGCTGAATATATGAATTACATATAGTCGTAGACATTCTCTCATACTCCCTAATTAAAGGTGATATTTCATGAGATAAAGATATATTAACCATAGGAAAATAATATTTGATAATATCTCTTACAATATTTTCGTGTGTTGGATTAATATAAGAGTGTAATAAACAAATCGCTACAGAATGATTAGAACTTAGTTCATGATTGTTTTTTAATAATTGAAGTTGCTTTTCCAATGTTTTTATATCTATATGTTTTATAATATTACCATCGCCATCAATTCTTTCATCAATTTCATATCTAAGTAGTTTTGGAACTAGATGTGTTACTTCTTTGGCGTGTAAATCATATATATCATACCTCATTTCTTTTTGCATATCTAATACATCTGCAAATCCTTTTGTTGTAAAAAATATAGGTGTAGAACCTTTTCGTTCAATTAATTTATTCGTAAATAATGTGGTTCCATGTATGATTAAATCAATGTCATTTTTATTGAGATCATTATTGTCAAATATATAATTCAAGCCGGTTATTAATGATATATATGGATTGACACTATCAGTTAGAACCTTGTTCTTATATTCTTTATTATTACTAATAACAAAGAAATCCGTAAATGTACCACCTATATCAATGCCTATTTTTATTTTATTCATTTTTCGTTAAATTTAGCTATAATATTATTATTTTTATCTTTACTAAAACTGCATAATTCAGGTATTACTACAGTGGAATCAATCTCCTCAATAATAGCAGGTCCACCGTACTGTTCGTTAATAATTAAATTGTTCCTTTTATAAATGTTAGCTGTAACAGACTTATTACTTCCTAAATATATTTCCCTAGTTTTGTTTATTTGTTCATTAATACTTTCAGTCTCAACTAAATTTAGTTTTGGATTATTACCTACTGCTTTTAATCTTAATTTCGTAATTTCTATATCTAATTCTTTATGAGAAAAACCATAGACAGTTTCATAATTTTTATAGAATATACTTTTTAATTTATTTATGTCTTTATCAATTAAATATCTTTCAGGAAGATCAACAAGTATCTCATGTCCCTGACCCTTGTGTCTCATGTCTGCTTGTGTAATAAATTTAATATTTTTTTTATTTTCATTCGATCTTAAAAGAGTTTTCATACCTTTATCTTTCATGATGTCGAATTCTTTTTGAATTTTACTAAAATTATTAATATTCAATAAGCTAATGAACGTACTAAAATAATCATATGATACTGGTGCGTTCAAGAAACCAATCGTAGATGCTACACCGGCTCTTGCAGGACAAATAAACCCTTTCATTTTTAATGCTCCAGCTAAAGCGTGTGCATGTAAAGGCCCTGCTCCACCAAATGCAATTAACATTAATTTTCGGGGATCCGAACCTCTTTCTGCTATATGAACACGAGTAGCAGAAATCATTGCTTCATTTACTATTTTATAAATACCTAAAGCACCCTCCAAAGTACTCATTTTTAGTCTTGATGATATTTTGTTATTAATTACTTTTTCAGACAGTATTTTATCTAATTTCATTCTGCCACCTAAAAAGTTATCAGGATTTATATAGCCTAAAACGACATTTGCGTCAGTAACTGTTGGTTCTAGGTTACCCTTATCATAACAAGCTGGCCCAGGGTCTGCTCCAGCAGATTCAGGCCCAACCTTTAATAATCCCAATTCATCCACATGCGCTATGGAGCCTCCTCCAGCACCTATTTCAATCAATTCAATAGTTGGTATTTTTACAGGCAAGCCACTACCCTTTTTAAATCTATGAACTCTGCCGATTTCAAAATTATCCGCTACTGTAGGTTTCCCTTCTTTAATAAGCCCCATTTTGGCTGTTGTCCCACCCATATCAAATGACAATATATTTTTCTCATTAATTTGATTACCGTAGTAAATTGAAGCTAAAACGCCGGCAGCAGGCCCAGATTCAACTAAATTAATTGGAAACTCAATTGCTGTTTCAATATCAGTTAAGCCACCAGATGATAGCATCAGATACAACTCATTGGTAATTTTAAGTCTTTTTAATTCAATCTTTAATTTATCTAAATAATTAGAAACGAGAGGTTGTACATAAGCATTGCATATTGTAGTAGACATTCTTTCATATTCTCTTATCTCAGGTGATACTTCATAGGACACTGATAATTTTATATTCGGCAAATGTTTTTTAATAAGTTTTTTAACTATAGATTCATGTTTATTATTTTTATATGAATGTAAAAAACATATTGCTAAAGAATCAATCTTATCTTTTTTAATGATACCAATTAAAGTTTCTACATCATTCGTATTAATTTTCTTATAAATCTTACCATCAGCAGTAATTCGCTCATCAAGCTCATGACGATATTGTCTCTCGACTAAAGGTTCAGGTAATTTCATTAACAAATCATAAATGTCATATCTCATTTCTTTGCCAATTTCTATTATATCTGAAAAACCTTGAGTGCATATTAATCCTGTTTTTGATCCTTTCCGTTCAATAAAAGCATTTGTGATCAAAGTAGTTGCATGAGTTGTATGCTTAATGTCCTCTGGATCAATATTATGATTACTAAGTAAATACTTAATACCGTTTATAACGGCTATAGCTGGATTAGAGGGTGTGGTAAGTAATTTGTAAGTGTATATTTGCCCAGTTCTATCATTAAGAAGTATAAAATCTGTAAATGTGCCTCCGATGTCAAAACCTAATTTATAAGTTGAAGTTTTCATTTTGTTTATGTATTAAAATGTTTATATGATGTAATAATATCTTATTTCCGAGTTCAGTCTGAAGATTTGTTAAACAAATATTGATTAAATAAAAGTTGTTTATTTTTTAGCAATATCTTACACTTATTATTTTGAAACATTACTGCGTTATTAATTGCATTAAAATATATAATATTAGCGCTATACTTTATAGTGTATAAAGTATACATTACGCGATAAGGATAATAACAAAATTGTAGTATATAAATATTATTTTTTTTGTATATACGTATTTTAGTATTCTTTTTATATGAATAATAATATCCAGTAATTGATTTTAATTTACTTTCTAATTCAATAATTGTATTTATCCTTTTGTGATTAACAATCAAATTTAATAGATTTTTGGATATTTCTTCAGCTGGATAGTTATCGCTATTAGTCAATACTATACACGCTATTTTATGTTCAGGTAATATTGAAATATTAGCCCTACCACCCATAATACCTCCATTATGGAAATACAATTTCATCTTATTAAAATTTGAATTAATAAATAATCCTTTACCTACAAAAGTATCATAAGATATTGATCCATAATTTACTCTTTTCTGAATAGCCGTCATTAACTTAAAAGAATTATCGTTAATCAGTGAACTGTTATTCTTTGTAAACAGCGATATTACTATTTTTTTCAAATCATTAATATTACTGATTATCCCACCAGCTTGTGGGTACTCGGTATATAATTGAGACCCTTTTAGGTAATTATTACCACTAGTATATATATATGGAACAGCTAAGTTGGTTAATTCATTATCACCAGCGAAATAAGTTCTATTTAAATCTAGTGCTTCAAATATAAACTTATTTATATACTCTTTATACCCGCCATTTGTTACACGTTCTATGATTAATCCTAATATTATATATCCAATATTTAAATAATTAAATTCTAAACCTGGAACTCTTTTTTTAAAAGTCAGAATGTCTTCTAAATAATCATACAAAGCATAATTATTGTCTATCTTTCTTCCTGACAAATAGGTTGATTTGTTATATCTACTTTCTGAAAAAGATAAATTAGATATGCCAGAAGTATGTGACAATAAATGAGATATCTGTATGTTGGAACTCTTGAATGTTTTATAAAGTGGTGTTTGTTTAAAATACAAATATATTGGATCTTCTATATTTATTATAGCTTTTTCACATAATTGAAAAACACTTATCGCAGTAAATATTTTAGTAATACTGCCAATCCCATAATTTGTATTAATATCACAGTTATCTTTTGTTTCTAAACACTTATAACCTAAACTGTTAGAATAAATATCATCATTCGAAAAGCTGAAAATTTTACAATTTAAAGAAGGAATTTTTTTATTGACAACTGATTCTAGATACGTGTCTATTTCCATCTTTAGTCAATATTTATAAATATTTATTAAATATTTTATCTATATTGTTAATATCACTTTTAGTTATCTTACAATTAATAGATTTCGCATTTGTTTTTAATTGTTCTATATTTCTAACACCGCATATAACAGAAGTAATATTTGAATGATGTAATAGCCATGATATTGATAACTCTGTTAATGAAATATTATAAGATGTTGCTACTAATCTTAGTTCATCTATAAAATGGTAATGTTTTGTATTGAGCATCTTTTTCATATAAGTGGCCCATTCGCCTCTAGAATTACTTGGTATATGATTCTTGCTGTACTTACCAGTTAAAAAACCACTTGCTAATGGGAAATAGGGTATAAAATTTATATCTAAATAGTTTATACATTCTTTTAAACCTAAATATGTATCTCTTTTTATTATATTATATTCAGATTGTACTGATATTATAGAAATATCGAATTTTATTCTAGCTGTACTCACAATTAATGATGTTTGCCACGAATTGTAATTTGATATACCTAAATATCTTATCTTACCTTGTTTAATTAATATTGAAACGGCATTTAATGTCTCATTAATAGGCGTTGCGTTATCCCATTTATGTAGCCATAGTATATCAATATAATCAGTCTTTAACTTTTTCAAACTCTGATCAACATGCCAAAAGATGCTCTTGCTACTTAGTAACCCTTGGTTAGCATCAAATTCATTAGGCCAACCAACTTTTGTTCCAACTATAAATGATTTTCTTTTATTATCATATGCTTTGCCTATTGAGACTTCCGATTCCCCATTTGCATATGTATTAGCAGTATCAATATAATTAATGCCCTCGTCTAAACTATAATGTATTATTTTTTTTACTTCATTTTGGTCAACATTATGACCAAACCGATTAGTTCCAATGCCAATTTCAGATACATATAATCCTGAATTATTAAATTTACGGTATTTCATTTTACATATATTCGTTAAACCATTTTGCATATTCATTGATACGTATTAATTTATTACGCGGTTTCCCTAGTCTGGATAATTCATGATTCTCATTTTTAAATCTTAGTAATTTAGTTTTAATACCTAATAAATGTAATGCCGAGTATAATTGTTCTCCCTGGTCTATAGGACACCTAAAATCTTTTTCAGAGTGGACAACTAGAGTAGGAGTATTTACTTTGTGAATTTGTGATACCGGTGAACGCTTATAATATGTCATTATATCTTCCCAAGGCATAATATTAGAATGTTCTATTTTATCTAAATGGTACCCCATATCGCTGGTACCAAAAAAAGACGCTCTATTAAAAACAGTCCTGTCAACTACAGCAGCAGAAAACATATCAGGATGATTACATATCATCCAAGAAGTTATATAACCACCGTAACTACCACCTGCAGTAAATATTTTATTATTCTCCAAAAGATTTTTTGTATTTAATATATAATTTAAATAATTTATGTTGTCTTCAACATCTAAATCACCCCATTTTCCCTTAATGGCCAGGCTAAATTCCTCCCCGAACCCGCAATTACCTCTAGAGTTACAATTAATTACTGAAAAGCCTAATTGATTATAATAATGGAATTCATACACAAATACATTTGCGCGCATACCACCTGGACCCCCTCCATTATATAATATTACAGGTGTTTTCTTATTATTTTGATTTTTATTTGATTCCAGCAACCAACCTGTAATATTAATTCCATCCTTGCTTAATACTATCTCTTCTGTTTTATTGAATCCATATTTATCGATTATATCATTATTTATTTCAGTGATTTGTTTTCGGCAATCATTCCTATAAATATATAAGTTTGATGGATCATTAGAATTAGATTCTACTGTAACGAATATGTTCCGTTTTTTATCAGTAGTATATCCATAAATAACTGAATTTTCATTATTACTAATTCTGTTAAGTTTTCTATCATGGATGTTAATTCTATTCAAATATATATATCCTTTTTCATTTGATAATACAAATAATGATTCTCCATCATTATCCCAAATAATTTTGTCATTACCTCCATAATATTTTATATCATAATTCCTCGAATAATCACCAAATGTTATATCAATAGCACTTGATATACATTGTTTTTCTTGATTTTTAATATTAATAGTCCAAATTTTTTGAAAACCATAGTGCCCATAAGATTTATTATCATGACCGCATACTGCTAATAGACTATCATTTGGTGAAAATGTTATATCATAACCTCTCATTTCTTCAAAAGTGTTCAATCTTTTGTGTTCATACTCATCTAATTTGTTTATAAGATAAATTTCTTTTTTTCGCTCAAATTCGTTACTAATACCTTTATTTGTAATATATGCAATCTTATTACTATTGTTAGCCCAGCAATATCCTCCAACATCAAATTTACCGTCTGTTAATTTCTTGAGAGCTAGATTCTTCAAGTCATATACATATAAATGTTTAAATGAATTACCTATTATCCCTAGTGCATCTGACTTCCAATTAAATCTTTCAATTAATATTGCCTCATCATTAAAATCATTATTTTCATTGACAACATCAATATCATATCCTAAAAATGAAATATAATTATTACAATTTGAAAATTGAAGATCACTAACACCTTTATTTAAATCAATTAGATAATTTTCAACCTGATTATGTGTATCATATATATATAATTTGTTTTTAGAACTGTCATTTCCTTTAAGACTTTTAATATATGCTACGCAGTTATTATTGTTCCATCGAGGACTATAATTTTTGAAGCCGTCATTTATATTGCAAACTATTTTATTATTTTCTATATTATAAACTTTTATATCAGTAATATAGTCATTTGTATATTTATCAGCTTTTGTAGAAGTATATGCTAGTAGTTCCCCGTCGTTACTTATACGAGGATCTTCTACAGTATTAATTTCATATAATGTGTCTAGATTCATTTTCATAATGTTATTAGATCTCCAACTTGTATTTTTCGATTTTATCAAAGTCTAATACTACTCCAAGTCCTGGCTTGTCATTAGGGTAAATCATATTATCCTTTTCAATTAATGGATTATCAATAATTGTGTCCACTAAATCTGTTGCTGGAGAGGGCCATCTTACAGCATTTAAACTACATGCTAAGTGTACAGCAGAAACAGCAATCAAATCATAATATATTGCTATCGAGAGACCCAAACCAGCTGAGTTGAAAATTGATCCTATATTATTTACTGATGTTATTCCGCCATGTTTGGATATTTTCATAAGTGCTAATGATGCACTATTATTGTCAATAACATCAATCGCATCTATAGGTCCATAGATTGCTTCATCTGCCATAATAGGAGTGTTAAGGTGTCGAGCAAGGGTACTCATGTCTTTATTTCTATAAACAGGTTGTTCTATAGCCCCTAATTTACCTAAATCTTCCATTATTTTTAGTGTTGGCAATGCCTGATCAATAGTATAACCAGTATTTCCATCTACTTGTATACACACGTCATCATCTATTGCATCAATAACTGCCTTGTATCTTTTTATATCATCTGATGGATCCATTCCGATTTTCATTTTTAATACTTTATATTGTTTATTCTTTATGATTTCCTTAGCGTGATTTGCCATTTCTGAAGGAGTATCATGATGTACGAATCCCATTAATTTAATTCCCTCGTTTATTTTCCCTCCTAAAAGGTTATATAATGGCGTGTTCATTATTTTTCCTTTTAAATCCCACAATGCCATATCTATCGCAGAAATGGTAAAAGTGTGATTATTAAAGGGTAGATTTTGATTTATTACACGTAGTACATCAGTGTGATTTAATGGATTTAATCCTATAATATTAGGTTTTACATGCTTTTTAAGATTAACTACCATTGATTCGGCAGTTTCTCCATAAAACGGAGCATCTACAGATGCTTGACCATAACCATCAATCCCCTCATCAGTTTTAATAATAGTTAAAATAGTTGTAGCCGTGTCATTGCTACCATATGAAGTTTTCAAAGTATCCGACCTCGGAATATCAATAGCATATATATCTATATCTTTAATTTTCATAATATAATTTAGTGTTGACTGTTAACAATTAATGAAAGTATGATTATAAACAAAATAGCTTTTTATCTTAAGCACTAATCATACGTGTGTGAAATTCACTTGAAAATGATATTATATGTAAAATATATTATTTTAACAATAATTAATTCTTATATATACTAGAACTCATCGTATTTTATACTGACATAAAACTAAATTGCGTTTGTAATATTTGCGTTAAACACATGAACTTGTAGGCATCAAATAATTTAGAGAACAACGCAAATTACTTATTATTTAAGAATTAATATATACAACTAATTTTTTTTTGTATATTTTAATATTTATTAAATAAGTACATAATATCAATACATTAATAACTACTTTATAGTTCATAAATACATATTACAATCTTATCAAATATAAGTCAACTATTTATTTGCTGCATAAATATTAATTTATTAGGGCCTAAACCTTGTTCCACATAATTGTCCCCAAACTCCTCATCAATGATGTTTAGTGAACTGTTCATACAACTTAAAGTAAAATTTAATTCATAATAATGACTATGCACTATCTGAGAACTATAAAGTTAAAAGAAAGTTCCTTACTGATGTTATCATAGATGTTATTATACCTATGTAATTGATATTTATCATAGTTATCAAAAAATTTTATTCTTTTTAAACATGTATTATTTTACAAATCATATTTTACATTACGGAAAGTTATCCCAACTCGTAAGTCAATCATTACATTGGTTTATTTCTAAAGTTACCCATAAAGCTAATTACCAAGTAATTTATTATTATTTACTTATATTGATTATTAATATTGAAAATTTTATTCCTAATACTTAATGAATTACTATATAGCGAATATCATCAGGTCCCATCTGCACTATTACTATCTTTGCAGTGTCTAACAGATAGCCAAATTATATTTTTTATATATGAGCATGTCAAAATAATCATTCACTAAACCTCCTAATATTTAGTCATATATTGTAATTCAAGCTTATATTGCCTAGATTGATAAGTTATAATATTACTTTTTTTCTAAATATGAAACTAGGTTTATCATGTTTCAAATGAAAAATAACATAAAGGTCTACAGTTTCATCTATTCTATTATTTAAGTTCGAAAAACCGATCAGATCTAAATAATCTGTTTACGTAGATAGTGGCGCAATTTAAGATCCTAGCTATTGCACAATTAGATGTCATTTCTCAGCTGGAATTGAATTCACAATGAAACCTTAAGAGTGCTTCACGGGAACACATAAACATACTAGTTTGAGTAAATTAGGCGTTTAGTTGAGCTGTCAACCCAAAATTGCTAGTTTTAACAATTCACATAAGTTCGATGTTTAAATGTAATCAACTGTTAGTATTTTAGGTTCAAGCAGTATGGTAAAAATACAATGGTTTTTTATATTGATATATAACTAAGAATTTCAAATTATTATCAAAATGAATACAGCTTATATATTTATATATTACAACATTTGGTTTAATAACAAACAGTTAGCTGATAATGTTTTTGCACTCAATAATGAATTACTTATATTTCTGACATGTTAAACGTTAACTTTTATAACTAACATTATGTATAATCATTATAATTAACAATTGTAATATACTATATATTCGATTTTCAATAGCATTAGTTTAGATATATATGTTTACTAAAATAGAAAATAGTAAATACTTATTTGGTTCAATAGATTATATCACTTTGTGGTCTATTGGAACATTATTAAGTATTTTAAGATGGGCAGATATAATATTAGTTGGTATTGTAATCTATGAACTTACATCGTCCCCTTTACAAGTTGCAATTTTAATAATTATTAGATTTATACCGCTGATTATGTTCGGCTTTATTTCAGGAACTATATCTGACAATATAAATAGAAGAACAGGTTTTATTATTGGTTTATTCATAATGGCAGGACTTTCACTTGTACTGTCCTTTATAATATATTATCATAATGTTACACCGTTAATACTTCAATGCCATGTCTTAATTAATGGTATCTTTTGGGCTTTTGAAAACTCAACTAGAAAATCTTTAATTATTGATATCACGCCTAGTAGTCTTTATAGTAAATCAATCACTATTGACTCAATATCAACAAATGTTACCAGATTTATAGGACCATTAATCAGTGCCTTATATTTTAATAACTTGAATATTATAAACTTGTTAATTTTTACAACAACAATATATTTTATTTGTGCTTGTAGTTGTTTTATTTTTACTCGAAAAACATTATATACAAACACACACTTTAATAATTTAAATATTTATAAACTATTCAAGTCATCTGTTATTATGTTAAATAATAATAAATATCTTCTAAATATATTTGTAATCACAATAATATTTAATATATGGGCTTACCCTTATCTCTCCATGTTACCTGTTATTGGAAAAAATGTATTAAAGTATAGTGTCCAGGATATTTCAATACTGGCGAGTATTGAAGGTTTAGGTTCTCTTATTGGTGTTTTAATTATATTAATATATAATAAATCTAAATTTTATAATCTATATTACGTTGGTGGTACCATATTAACAATAATATGCTCTTTTCTATTTTACTTTACATTCAATTATGCTTCATCACTAATCATATTATTTATATCTGGTATAGGTTCTGGATTTTTTGGAGTTATGCAAAATGTTCTTGTTGCATTATATTCTCCTAATAAAGTAAAAGGAGCTATGTTTGGTATACTTACTATGTGTATCGGTTTCGCTTCTTTAGGTTATTTGCATATTGGTCTATTAAGTTTATGGTTAGGAGTAAAATATGCTATTATGTTAATTTCGGTAGAAGGTATTTTAGTATTAAGTTTTACTATTTATTTATCACCTAATTTAATTAACAAAAATATAAAATCATGATAAATCAACTTGGTCAATTGTATAATACTTTTTCAATAGTTGGATTTGATCCCATTACGGGTGATTTAGGTGTTGCAGTAGCAACTAAATATATTGCAGTTGGATCAAGTGTTCCTTTTGCGAAAGCGGAAATAGGTGCTATAGCAGTTCAAGCATATGCTAACCCTGTATTGGGTCCACAGGGTATGGAGTTATTATCACAGGGCCTGTCACCTGAAGAAGTAATAGAGACTTTAATTGAACATGATAGTGGCTTTGAATATCGCCAATTAGGAATTGTTGATTCTAAGGGCCAAGCAAAAAGTTATACTGGATCTAAATGTGAAGATTGGGCTGGAGGTTTGACTGGTCCAAATTGTTCTGCACAAGGAAACATGTTAATTGGTGCAGAAACTGTCTCCGCTATGATTGACTGGTTTGTTTCCCATAATGGTAATTTGGCAGATCGTTTGTTAGGATCTTTAATTGAAGGTGAACGTGTAGGTGGGGATAAACGCGGACGTCAATCAAGTGCTTTGGTTGTCGACAGCACCAAGAATGGTTTGGCTGTTTACAATAATAAACTTATTGATTTAAGAGTGGATTCACATCCAAATCCTTGTCAACGTTTAAAAGAGCTTTTAAATGAGTATTATGATATTCAAGTTAAAACACTTAAGAAGGATTATTTACCGCTTACTAATGAAATTATAAAAGATATTCAGTTGGCTCTTTATCGATTAGGACGGTATGTAGGTGATTTTACCGGAAATTATAACAAACAAACTCGCGTTTCCCTTTGGAATTTTTGCGTTTCTGAAAATCAACAAAATAGATGGTCAGAAGAAAATTCAATTGATCCAAAGTTGCTACATTATTTAATTAAAGTAAGTCAAATTTGAAATTAGTTGTTTAATTATTACATATAATTCTTAATTTTCAACTGAATAAACTGGAACAAATTGAAAACCTTCCGTTAAATGCTCTCAGGACATTCGCCAACCTCATAATGAAGACCCAATTACAACTTCATAAAACGAGGAGGCCAGTTCTTACAAAGGAAATAACGAGGTGGTGAACGAGCTTCATTACTCCCCTTACCATGAGCCAACCGTCAGAAAAAAGATGCAAAAGCTCCCTCTCAAAGAAGCTATGGGAGGGTCGTGAAGCGGTGTTATGCTGCTACCAATACGCTACCGTTGTAGTAGGAGGGGTTGAGGTGGCAAAATTAATAGCGATATCATACTGATTTAATAGTTTATTTATTTAATTTGTTTCAGTTAGATTTTCGCCCACCAGCTTAAGAAGCAGTGCTAAATGCAATGCTGGCAGCAGATGACATGAGCACAATCAGGCCCCGCGCTAAAGTCTGCAGAGCACTTGATCCCAATCATTTGGTTGAGGTAATGCGTAAATACGGACGTAGTATTTAACCCATCATTCAGGCTATAATCTCTCTTTGAATGTAACTTCCGGATAAGTTAAAATGATCACTATTTACTCAGAGAAACATCGACTGCGCAACGCAAAAACTGAGCTTTTTGGGGGGGTGCTTGTTCCTCCTTATGAAAATCCTTCTCGAGTAGACATTATCCTTGAAAGAGTCAAAAGTGAGAAACTGGGAGAAATTATCGAGCCTGATGAATTTGGAATGGAACCAGTACTAGCACTTCACGATGCTGGATTTGTAGAATTTCTTCGTGTGGCCTGGGACGAATGGTCACAGACAGAATACGAAGGCGAGATCATTCCCATCTGTTGGCCGGCCCGCCGAATGTCCAAACGAATTCCTGACTTCATTAACGGCAAGGTTGGCTACTATGCCCTGTCCTCAGAAACCTCAATCAACGAAGGCACATGGGAGGCCGCTCTTGCAAGCAAGGATGTAGCTTTGAGTGGTGCGGAATTATTATTAAAAGGAATCGAAACAGAAACTTCTGCGATGAAAGGCGTTTTTTCGCTTTGCCGTCCTCCCGGACACCATGCCGCTTTTGATATGTTTGGCGGCTATTGTTTTTTGAACAATGCCGCAATTGCGACACAGTGGTTCCGAGACAACGGGGTTGAACGTGTCTCTATTCTCGACATTGATTTTCACCATGGTAATGGCACACAAGACATTTTCTATAAACGAGAAGACGTGCTTTACCTCTCTCTCCACGGCGACCCTCGTGATGCCTTTCCACATTTTACCGGCTATCCTGAAGAAACCGGACAAGATGCAGGCACAGGCACTACATACAATTGTCCCCTGCCTCCCGGAACACAATTCAAGACATGGTGCGATAAACTCAAAGAAAGTTTAACAAAGATTGATCAGTTTGGAGCAGAGGTGCTCGTTGTTTCACTTGGAGTAGATACTTTTGAGAAAGACCCGATCAGCTTTTTTAAACTTAAATCAGATGATTTTTTGAGCATCGGCAAGCTAATTGCGGATTTAAATATCCCCACGCTTTTTGTCATGGAGGGTGGCTATGACATCAAAGAATTGGGGATCAACGTCGTCAATGTCCTGCAAGCTTTTGAGGGTTAGGTTAAAATTATCAGGAACAATTTCTAACTCAAATTATATTATTTCACTTTTTAGTAAATTCGACAGTAGTGAATGTTATCGTGTCTTCCCGAACATATCTGAAAGATCTTGAGCTGCAGCTTTTCTTCGCTTAGAACAGATTAAAGCAGACGTATCAAGCAATTTCCTAAGCGACGTTTGGCACCCCACATTAATTGTTTAAATCCAAACCATAACTTGAATTATTCTGGGTATTATTTTATCCTGCCTTCATCAATATTTTTAAAAAATTCTAACTTTTGCTGGTCAATCATAGTATGAAGCAATCGACAAATTATACAGGATCAACTTCAAGCAAAGACCCTTGCTTACAGGAGTTGCATAGATTACTGGGGGAACGCCTTTCATTTTCAGAATCGGTGCGTGAACAGCATGGTCATGATGAATCATTTCATGCTTCAGTTCCTCCTGAAGCAGTCGCATTTGTGGAAAGCAATGAAGAAGTTGCTGAGATAGTTCGCATCTGTGTTGAATACAAAAAACCGGTCATTCCTTTTGGCACAGGAACTTCTCTCGAAGGACACGTCGCAGCCCTACAAGGCGGAATCTGCCTTGACCTTTCCAAAATGAATCAGGTACTGGAAGTCAACGAAAATGACCTGGATTGCCGTGTTCAGGCTGGAGTAACTCGCAAGCAGCTCAATCAGCATCTACGGAATTCAGGACTCTTTTTTCCGATTGATCCCGGAGCTGACGCATCTCTGGGCGGTATGACGGCAACCCGTGCTTCCGGAACAAACGCGGTGCTTTATGGAACGATGCGTGAAAATGTGCTGGGCTTAACGGTGGTTACCGCCGATGGACGGATCATCCGCACAGGAACACGTGCCAGGAAATCTGCTGCTGGATACGATTTGACACGCCTCTTTGTCGGTTCGGAAGGAACTTTGGGTATCATTACGGAAATTCAGCTGCGTCTTTACGGAGTTCCAGAAGCAATTTCTGCCGCAGTCTGTGCCTTTGATACTCTGGAAGGTGCAGTCAACACCACCATTTCCACAATCCAGATGGGAATTCCGGTGGCACGAATCGAGTTGCTCGATGAGGTGCAGGTCGGCGCAATCAATAGTTACTCAAATTTTGATTATGAACTCAAGCCTACTTTGTTTTTTGAATTTCACGGAACAGAAGCGTGGGTCAAAGAACAAGCTGAAATGGTCAAAGAAATTTCCAGTGAAGAAGGTGGAAGTGATTTTCAATGGGAGACTCGTGAACAGGAACGGCAAAAACTTTGGGAAGCACGTCACAATGCTTATTACGCTTCATTAGCTTTACGACCGGGCTCAAAAGGCTGGCCGACTGATGTTTGTGTGCCAATCTCACGTCTAGCTGAATGTATTCTTGAAACACGTCAGGACATTGATGAGTGCGGTCTTTTAGTGCCGCTAGTGGGACATGTAGGTGACGGAAATTTTCACCTGCTTTTTTTAATTGATCCGCAAAAAGAAGAAGAGGAATTGAAACTTTATGAACCCTTGAATGATCGCTTGGTGGAACGTGCTTTACGCATGGGAGGAACCTGCACCGGAGAACACGGAATCGGTTCTGGAAAATTAAAATATATGGAAGCAGAACACGGTGATTCCCTGGAACTGATGCGTCAGATTAAAAAGGCTTTTGATCCACATAATTTGATGAATCCCGGAAAAGTGATCCCTGCATGACAAAGATTATTTCTTCGCTTTTTTTAAAGACACGGGATTTTTTTCGAGAAGCTTTTAATGTTGCTTTGCCGCTTTTTCGGATCATGATTCCAATGATTATTGTAGTCAAGATTCTCAAAGAAATGGGTGCCATCGAGATCCTCGGACAGTGGCTGGCTCCCCTGATGGGAATCGTCGGACTTCCAGGAAGCATGGGTTTGGTCTGGGCAGCAACTCTGGTTGCAGGATTTTTTCCGGGCATTCTTGTCTTCGCAGATCTTGCTGCGAGCGAAATGTTGACGGTCGGTCAGGTAACGGTTTTGACGTCGATGATGCTGATTGCGCATTCACTTCCTGTTGAACTGCAAATTGCCGACAAAGCAGGACCGCGCTGGCTAAGTATGGGCGTTCTCAGGATAGGCGGTGCTTTGCTTTACGGATTGATCCT
>Ga0233428_1002561_pt1 | contig 16866 bp, 16 predicted proteins | sample SI_118_April2016_4_FD_179890 | JGI IMG/M metagenome (GOLD analysis project Ga0233428, IMG submission 179890) | Seawater microbial communities from Saanich Inlet, British Columbia, Canada - SI_118_April2016_120_MG | ecosystem: Environmental > Aquatic > Marine > Inlet | place: Canada: British... | reverse complement strand
CCGATAATCAACGATTTCTCAATGCCATGATACTCGGTTCAAATGAGCTTACAAAGGGCGAGGGAGTTAACCTCTTAACTGTACATGCCAGTAAAGGTCTGGAGTTTAAAGATGTTTATATCCTGGATTTAATGGATGGCCGTTTTCCCAATAGGAAATTAGCGAATAAAGGTGGGAGTATAGACGAAGAGAGAAGACTTTTTTATGTGGCGGTAACAAGAGCAAAAGACGGATTATGGTTGTCTTATGCGAAAGTAGACAAGGTCAAGAAGCTAAGATTCTATCCATCACTTTTTTTATATGAAGCAGGACTTATAAAAAACAGAGAAGAGCATCAGAAGCTGTTGGATGAAAAATATAAATAAGATCTGCTCCTAACGTTCAAATCAGCAGCGCGGTATTTGCGCTATGATTAGATGTTTTCTTCAAACGTTCTATCCTGAAGATTTATCTGCTAACAGAATAGGGCCGCATACCCGGCATTTGGGTTTAGTTGTCCAGTGCCACCATGCCGGTAGTAGTCTGCTGCATTCCGGACACCGACCGCTGATTACACCCCACAGGCAGTAGCCGGAGGATATAAGAAATGGTATCACTAATATAGACTCCAGATGTGGAACCTCCATATAGAAGCATATTATAAAAAGGAAGGAGAAGATGGCAAGGCAGATAGGTGTTCCGAACCAGAATCGCCATCTCTTCTTGCGCAACAAGCTTACCTTCGTATTATATTCCTCTGAGTCTTTGTCCATACACACCTCTCAATCGAGCGATTAAATTATAGATCTGAATTAATCAATATTTCTGAAGCTTCTTTTAATTGATTGTATCATGGAAATCAAGTGAAAGTTTAGATTAGAGGGTAGGGTTAAGTTTTGTGTTTACCTGTTTTTCAGAGGAAAAACCCGTAGCTATCCAAAGTTTTTAGGTGTAAAATTTATTAAGTTTGAAATCTGTCTTTGTCGCGAAAACCTTCAGGTTTCCATTATTCTGACTAAGTGTGTAATGGAAGGCTAAAGACGTTCCGCTACAAATATTATAAGCTGTTATTCTCTCAAAGAAGAAACTTGGTTTTTATGGAATTAGTATCATGAATATACCTGAATTTGCTGTCAAGCGTCCGATAACGACGTTGATGATAATCCTGAGTGTTTTAGTAATTGGCTGGATATCATTGTACCGGATTCCTCTATTATACATTCCTGAAATTTCGGGCCATACCCTTAGAGTAAACGTTCCTTACAAGTCGTCTTCTCCGCAGGAGGTAGAGGATTTAATAACGCTGCAGGTAGAGGATGCTCTCGGTACAGTCAAGCATGTTGAAACAATTGAATCAATCTCTACAGATGTGAATTCAGAGGTATCTCTAGAGTTTAAAATGGGTACGAATATGGATCTTGCTACCTTGGAGGTAAGGGACAAGATAGAACAGATAAGGAACGATCTTCCGGATGAAGTTGATAACATCCGCATTTTTCGATTTAAGTCGGGTGATCTGCCGGTTGTAGAGTTCAGTATATCAATACAGGGTGATATCACTGAGTTATTTGATATTGTTGAAGATGTCATTAAACCTAAGATTCAGAGGATAAATGGTGTTGCGAGCGTAGACGTTCGCGGTATAGAAAAGAAGCAGTTATTGGTAGAGCTGGACCTTGATAGGCTTAAATCTCATAACATTGATACGTACTCTCTTAGAAGGTATTTGAGGACAAATAATATAAACGTATCAGCGGGTGACTTGGTAGAGGGGGCAACAAAGTACAAAATCCGGGTAATAGGAGCGTTTCAAAATGTTAATGAGGTTGCGTCCTTACCTGTTAACAGGAAGGGCATAAGGCTTTCAGACGTTGCTGATATCAGATATGACTATTCTGACAAAGAAAGTTATCAGAGACTCAATGGACGGAATGCGGTTAAGGTGAGAGTAATGAAATCATCTGATGCAAACATGGTGGCTGTGGCCAGAGAGATCATAAATACGGTTAACGGAATTAAGGTCGATCCCAGGATGAAAAAGCTGGAGATGTATGTATATCGTGACAGGTCTCAAGCAATACTGGAAAGACTGAAAAATTTGAGGAATGCCGGCTTGTTGGGAGGGGTGCTGGTAGTTGTCATACTCTTCTTTTTTCTGCGTAACGTTAGAAGCGCGTTGATAATAACCGCGGCAATTCCGATTTCAGTATTATGTACGTTTTGTCTGATGTTTCTGATGAGAAGGTTTGCCGGCTCAGAGGTGACTCTGAATATTATTTCACTCACGGGATTGATGCTGGCAATAGGGATGATGGTTGACCCCGCGGTTGTAGTGCTTGAGAATATCTTCAGGCATAAACAGGAGAAAAATCTGGGACTAAGGGAGGCCGCTATTTTAGGAAGTAAGGAGGTAGGAGTGGCGGTTATTGCAGCAACAGCTACAACCATATGCGTCTTTATACCACTGGTATTTCTTTCAAAATCCAGGATGGGTGTCTTTATGCATGACTTTGGTATATCAATATGCTCTGCATTGGTCTCATCGCTATTTGTGGCATTGACATTGATACCATTGGTTGCCTCAAGATTTCTGCACTATCCTGAGTCGTCTAATTCAATGGAAAAGCATAGTAGGACCATCAGGAAACCTGAGTCTTCTCTAATAAAGAAGCTGACTGTTCATTATACAAGACTTGTTGAGTTGACGTTGAGATTCAGGTGGGTCACTGTTGTGGTTGCAATATTAATAGTAGTTTTAGCTTTTTATCTGTATGGAAAGCTGGAAACGGAAGTGGTCAGACGGGGTATTTATAGAGAATCGCGTTTACAGGTAGATATGCCGCGGAGTTACAGCATAGACGATACAAAAAAACTATTTGAGCGATTAGAGAGGATCTTGCAGGAAAATAAAGAGGAATTGGAGATCGAAACTGTCTCCTGTAACTTTGACAGGAGCGAAGGTACTCTGTCAGTCTACTTTGTAAAGCAGGAAGTTGCAAAAAGGCCGGTATCTGTTTTGGAGAAAGAGATGAGATTTCTGTTTCCGGTAATTCCGGGCGTTAAATATACGAAGAGATTCAGGCACGGTCGTGGCGGTAGTGGCAGAGAGATTAGTATTGAAATCAAAGGGAGAAATATTAATACACTAACCAGGCTATCAGACGATATAAAGGATCGGTTAGCTTCTATGACGGACTTGTCTGACATTCAAACTAATCTGGAAAAGGGTAAAGATGAAATAGTTGTGTCGATTGATAGAGAGAAAGTAAAGAGGTATGGATTAACTTCTGAGAGGATCGCCTTTGGAATTGCAGGTTCTCTGGGAAACAGGGCGGTGAGTAAGTTCAAGATCGAAGATAGTGAAATTGACATAGTGCTTCAGCTCAAGGAGGAAGACCGGCAGCGTCTGGATCAGTTAAAGAACTTTGAGTCAGAAAACAGTGAAGAAGAAAGTGTGGTATTAGGAAGGGTAGTTGATTTTGAACAAAGGAGAGGCCCTGAGGCGATTGAAAGAAAAGATCGGAAACCAATCGTCATAATAACGGCACAGTATAACAGTAGGGGGCTCAAAAAAATCAGGGATGGTATTATGGAGAAGATGGCCGGCTTTAACCTGCCTGCCGGATATGAGTGGAATCTGGGAGAGGAATTTAGAAGATTTGAACGTGAAGAATCTGAAACAAAATTTGGGTTGATTCTGGCCATAATATTGATTTATCTGATAATGGCGTCACTGTTCGAATCTTACATTCATCCGCTGGCAATCCTGCTGGCAATACCTTTTGCATTTACAGGTGTGGCAGTTGCTTTTTCAGTTCTAGATGTACCTCTTGACAGTGTTTCCCGCCTGGGGTTACTGCTTTTATGTGGTCTGGTAGTGAATAATGCGATCGTTCTTATTGATTACGTCAACCGTTTGCGAAGGGATGGCATGGAGAGACATGATGCTATTGTCAAGGGTGGTAAAGATAGAATGAGGCCTATACTAATGACCACCTTTACCACCATTCTGGGCCTTTTACCGATGGTGCTTCCGCTTTTTCTGCCTTTTCTGTTTGGACCGTTTGAGGGCAGGGGGAGTATCTGGGCACCGGTAGGGTTGGTTGTGATCTCAGGTCTGATTACGTCTACAATATTGACTCTGGTAATTATGCCTACAATCTATTCGTTAATTGATGATTTTGGGATGTGGATAAAGAAAGTTTTTGCTTTTGCCTGATTTAGTTTTTTGATTTTTGAAAACGGTTACGCCTTAAAAGAGATATTGATGGTTAATGCTTCAAGAGCGCTTAATATCGTATTAAAACATTGTTTTTCCTGACATTATGTCTGCCTGAAAAATAGTTCCTATCTGGAATTGGACAAATTGTCAGATGCGAGAGAACACATTCAAAAGAACAATTCTGATTATAGATATAATAATTCCGCATAACTCTTAATACCAAAAGAACTTAAGCATATCTGTGGTATGGCCTGAATCGTGGCACATTTATTGCAAATTAAAAGTAAAAGAGAAACAATGCTTTACTTTTTCTTTCGATATTCATGGAGGTATTTGTGATGGAATTATTACATGATAGTGATGGATTGGAGGGAAGCCTGGATTGTCAGCTGAAACGTCTTGAAGAGAAAATAGAGACAAGCCAGCCCGTTGCCTTAATGAAGGATCTGCACAGGATTGATGATGAAATCAAGCATTTCAAAGATGTGGAAATAACAACAAACACAGTCGTTTCGTCAGTAAAAGAGCATGAAGAAACTATTAAAAAATTAGAAGAGAGAACAAGGGATAAGTTTGCAGAAATGACTTCTCAGAATAAGGCAACGGAGGCAATGGTTGCTGACAAACATAACGATTTAATATCTAAGATAAATGGTATTAGCAGTAGAGTCGACAATTTAGAAGAGAAAATAGAATTAGCCGTACGTGAGCTGAAGTCAGAAGCGAGAAAAACTTCGTTTCTACGAAAGCTGTTATGGTTGGATTAAGACAATATATATCTTCCGCGACTTAGTTACCTTACACTTTCGCTCATATCAAACCTGAAGCCTGCCCGACTTATCAGTCTGGCAGGCTCACCGCACTGCGTTATTTCGGCTTGAAAACCTCCAGACAATAATGTACCATTTTTGAGAATGAAGATAAGGAATTTATTATTAATCTTGATGCCGGTATTGCTTTTTGCCTGTGCAGCATTAAAACCTGTGGGAGATCTTACCGACAAGGAGTTAGTTGATAGGTACTATAAAGTCGATCTTAATCTCTATATGGTGAAACGTGCAGCCGCAAAATCAAATCCGTCGAACTATTCCGGTGTGTCCGGCAGTACGCGAGGCGGTTATAGCAGCAGGGATTCAGAGAAGATAAAAAAAATGGAAGGTAAATTAGCAATCATGAAACAGGAAATGAATAAAAGAGGATACATGCCTTAGTGCTATTCCGCAAAAGATATCCGAAGATTTAATCATGAATTTGCCTGAGCTCGTTTTTGTTGAAATGCTCGGTAGATTTTTTATCAGCTTCCTGAAAGTGCTTCACCAGCCAAGTCTTTAAATATTCAAGTATTTCATTTGCAGTTTCGGAATCACTATCAACTATTATTTTACGATAGGCAAGCGCTTTAGAGGAAAAATCCTGGTGCTCTTCTTTGTGATATTGATATCCAGGATATTTAAAAATTTTCATGTAGGACTCTTCGGTTGTAAAATGTCTGACAGCATCCCTGTTAATATGAGATAATACTTCCTTTAACTCATTAGGACTATCCTGTTGCTGCTTCGCATCAATAGCTTTATCAACAGTGCCAATAATCTTCTTCTGGTCCTCATTAATTGACGCTGGGTACATGCGGTATTTGTTATTTCTCTCATCCATTACCAACCTCCCATTCTGGATAATCATGTTAAACCGAAAAGTAGTAGAGGCATTAACAACAAAGCCTGTGCCATGGTCTATAGTTTCTTTTAGTTCAAATTACAAAAAGTGATATATTCCCGTAAGCCACTGAATAGCTGGAACATAAAAGAGGTTTGTATCGGTTGTGATTTAGAGCTATGTATCATTTTTTGCTATAAATTAATAACATAAGTGTGCCATGGCACACTTATGTTATGGCGCACTTGTGTGACAAATATTAATTAGAAAAACTATATATTATTGATGATTTTTTTTAAAAAATTGGTAGAATACCGGAAATTTTTGTTATGTAGAGATGTATCTACTGATAATGCTAACACGCCTTTTGGACCTCTCTCATGTAGGTGTACAGGGAGGGATTGAGGAACGGCAGTTGTTAGCTTATTGAAACCTTGTGAAATGTTGTTTTGAGAGACGGTAATGATATGAAATATAGAAGAATAGTTTTTGGATTATTTCTTGGTCTCTTTTTGCTTATGTCTACTTCTTCTCTACTCTGGGCGGGAGAGCCTGGAGATCTCATTAAGGGGATCATCCTAAAGGATATCTCCCTGGAGGAAGGAGAAGGCCTGGATGAACGTAAGCAAGAACTCTGGAGAGAGATCTCTCAATCTCTTGATTTTGCAGAGATTGCGAAGAGGGTAATGGGCAAGTACTGGAAGGAACGTTCCCCTCAAGAAAAAGAAGAATTTGTAGAATTATTTGTCAATAATGTTAAAAGCGCCTGCATGAGAAGAACAGGTCCTCGTTTTGGAGAAGAGATTGTTTCTCTAAGTGAAAAAGCAAATAAACGATATGCCAGAGTGCATATTGTTCTCTTAAAAAGAACAGTAGAAGAAGTGTCCGCAGATTTTCGGTTAATTAAAGAAGATGGAAAGTGGCAGATTTATGATTTGATTTATCAAGGAGTAAGTCTGGTGCATAATTACCGCAGCCAAATTTATAACTTCCTGCTTAAATCGTCATATGAGGAGTTGGTTCAGGAGTTGAAGAAGAGGCAGAGCAAAGAATAAAACATTTCGATAAATATCCCATACCCGTAGTAATCTAAATATTATACTTTATAGCTTGTTTCTATGCTCCTGCCACACTGCACGTGGAAATGGCTGCTTCCAGATTTCTTGATGTTATCAACTGCTTTTTGTTACGTCCTCGTAATCATCCCTGGTATTCAGATTCTTGATTGAATTTTTAAAACTATCCGATAAATTCAGATTGTCCAGTTCTACTATTTTGACATTAACATGCGGAAAGAAGCTGGTTATTCGCAGGTTGTCCTCTTCAAGTGATCTCTTGATCGGATCAATACACTTTTTTGAATAGAATGCGTGTAATGGTTCCAGCCCTTTTTCGCTCTTTGGAATTACGACATCGTATTCTTTTGTAAGATCCTTAAGGTGATTTATGAGCTCTGGTCCAATAAAAGGCATGTCGCATGCAAGCATAAAAGTGTGTAAACTACTGGAGTTAATGAGGCTGGTGTAAATCCCGCCTAATGGTCCTTTGCCGGGATAGACATCTTTGAAAATCGATAAATTCAGATATTCATACTCTGACGATGTGTTAGCTGAAATGAATATATCATCAAATATTTCTCTGAGCAAATCGATCTGCAGCTCAATGAACGTCTTGCCTTTTAGTTCAAGAAATGCTTTGTTAGAACCCATTCTGCTGCTCTTGCCACCAACTAGTATTGCGGCATTCATAGATTATATCCTCTGACCTGAAAAATATTTAATTATTAAGCAAAAAATACTTTAGCAATGTCGTACCAGTAGTTATCGACAGTCTTGTTTTGTCCTATTATCCCCTTAATGTCTACGGGTACAATCTCATTACCCTCTAAGACGACAATTTTTCCAAATTCACCCTTATGTATCGATTCTATGGCAGCTATGCCAAAACGGGTAGAAAGAATGCGATCGAATGCTGTGGGAGTGCCTCCCCTCTGTGTGTGTCCCAATACCGTATATCGTGTCTCAAAACCTGTTCTCTTTTCAATTAAATTTGCTAGTACCGCACCTACACCTCCCAGCATTACATGTCCAAAAGCATCTTTGTTTGCACTTTGAAGGATAAAACCTTCTTTTTCTTGATCTTCGACAGGTATTTTTACTCCTTCTGACACAACTACAATACTGAACTTTTTGCCACCATCATGTCTTCTAATTATTGATTGATAAACGTTCTCCATATCTACAGGTTTTTCAGGTATCATGATGACGTCCGCACCACCGGCAATACCTGCAAATGTAGCAATCCAACCGGCATGCCTTCCCATGACCTCTACTACCATCACCCTGTTGTGTGATTCTGCGGTGGTATGTAGCCTGTCAATAGCTTCCATGACTATATTTACTGCGGTATCAAAGCCAAAGGTGTAATCGGTACACAAAATATCATTATCTATTGTTTTGGGAATTCCAATAACATTGACACCCATCTCAAACAGCTTGTATGCAACACCCTGAGTATCATCTCCTCCTATTGCAACAATTGCGTGCAAGTCGAGCTCTCTAATGTTCTCCAGGATTTTTTCAGGATCGCCTTTATTATCTGGCCCAAATGGATTTGTTCTGCTTGTCCCAAGTATGGTGCCACCTCTGGGGAGAATTCCAGAAACACTATGCATGTTCAATTCTTCAACCATTCCTTCGATTAAGCCATGCCATCCTTCGCGTATTCCGTATACTTTGTAGTTGTAGTCTTTGATGCCTTTTCTAACAACTGCGCGGATTGTTGCATTTAATCCAGGGCAATCACCGCCTCCTGTTAAGACGCCTATTTTTTTCATAAGGGTGTTCTCCAGTTTTTTATTTTAGGAATGGGTTATGTGCTTTTTCATTTTCTATTGTTGTAGAAGGACCATGTCCCGGATGCACAATAGTGTTGTCGCCCAGTGGGAAAAGCCTCTCTTTTATTGAATTGATCAACGTTTCATGAGAACCACCGGGTAAATCTGTTCTCCCAACGGATCCTGCGAACAGAGTGTCTCCAACGAAGACGTTGTTGTCTGAGTAATAGCAAACACAACCGGGTGAATGTCCGGGGGTGTGAATGACTGTAATAGACTTGTTGCCTAAAGTAATCTCTTCACCGTTATTGATATATTTATTAACTTCCGGTTTTGGTATAGGGTTTAGACCAAACGATGTAGCTTGCTCACTTGCATTCTCTACAAGAAAGAGATCATCCTTGTGTAGAATGAAATCTATCTTGAAATGATCCTGTATTGCTTTCACGCCTCCAATATGATCAAAATGTGCGTGTGTATTAATGATAAATTTTGGATTGAGTCCTTCTTTATCTATGGTACTGATAATTTCCTCTGCGTTGTCACCAGGGTCAATAATGGCTGCTTCTTTTGTCTCTTCGCACCCTATTATATAACAATTTACTTCTAATGGGCCTACTACAATATTCTTAATTATCATTAAAGTGCTCTCTAAAAAAACTGAAAAATTAAGGATATTTATTTTAAGCTTAAATATCGCGTTTGTACAACTTATAAATTTGTAATTTCCATATAAATCGAATTCATGTCACTTTAATTTATTAGGAGAGTTTAAAGGTGTTTTGTACAGGATTTATGGTTTTTTTTGCTTCATTTTGATCTGTTTTATGCTATTATCCACCGTTATATTACTTACACGAGTACTAATTATTATCAGGGAGAGAAAATATGATAGTGGCTGAGTCAAAACCATTTAAAGAAATATATGAGTTGGTTAAAGACTTCAGTAGGATTTGTGTAATTGGCTGTGGAGATTGTGTGACGGTATGTCATACCGGCGGTCAAAAACAGGTGGAAGAACTCGCACTGAAATTACGCATTGCGGCGAAAAGAGATGGCCGAACGCTTGAGATAAAAGAGGAGACGGTTTTAAGACAGTGTGAACAGGAGTATGTAGCGCCAATAGGAAACTATATTAATGATTATGATGCTGTCGTTTCTATTGCATGTGGTGTGGGAGTACAAACATTAGCAGAAAAATATACACCGGTAAGAGTATTGCCGGGATTAAATACTACTTTTATGGGCGCACCGGTAGAGCCAGGATTGTTTTTAGAGAGATGCGCAGGTTGTGGTGATTGTGTTCTTGATAAAACTGGCGGTTTTTGCCCTGTAAGTAGATGTTCAAAAAGTTTGATGAATGGTCCATGCGGAGGATCGATGGGTGGTAAATGTGAAGTCTCGGATGATGTACCGTGTGTATGGAATCAAATATACGTCCAGCTTGACAAGCAGCAGATGATGCATTATATGGACGACATTAGACCGCCGAAAAATTGGTCGGTAAGTACCGGTAGTGCACCACGTAGATTAGAAATCAAACATCTTCAAATGGAGAAGAAATAATGGATCAACCCGTTAAGATTAAAGAAGACGTTTATTGGATTGGTTCACTAGACCCGGGTCTAGTGGTATTTGATATTGTTATACCGACAAAGCATGGTACAACGTATAACGCCTACCTGGTTCGTGGCGAGAAGATTGCGGTCATAGAGACAGTGAAATCTTATTGTGTAGATGACTTTATTTCAAAAATAAGATCGTTAGTCAGGCCGGAAGATATTGATTATATAATTATCAATCACACAGAGCCGGACCATTCGGGCGGTTTGATCAGATTGATGGAGTTAGCGCCCAAGGCAATTCCTGTATTTTCCAGAGGTGCCAGAACTTTTGTAAAGAACATTCTGCACAAAGAATTTGATTACATGGAGGTGAAAGCGGGTGACAGTATTGATCTTGGCGGTAAGGTACTTAAGTTTATATCCGCACCATTCCTCCATTGGCCTGATACCATGTTTACGTATCTTGAAACCGATAAAATACTATTTCCCTGTGATGCGTTTGGTTCACATTATTGCAGTGATAAGAGATTTAATGATGAGTTGGACTCCAAGGAAGATGCATTTACTGCGTATGAATTTTACTACGACACCATATTAAGGCCTTTCAAGAAGTACGTTATTGATGCTCTGGACAACATAAAGGATACTGATATAGAGATTATTGCTCCATCTCATGGCCCAATATTAAGGGAAAACATAAAGAAATATATTGATTCTTATAGAGAATGGGCAGGAAAAACAAAAAAATACCCTGACAAAAAAAAGATAGTAATTATATATGTTTCATCATACGGCAGCACAAAGAGGATGGCAGAGTCTATCTATAGAGGGGCGTGCCTCCCTGACGCAGATGTTTCACTTTTAGATGCTGCAGAAATTGATATGGATTCCTTACTTGACGAAATTGATGCCGCAGATGGTATTATCCTTGGGACTCCTACGCTAAATGCGAAGGCCCCAAAACCAATATTTGATATTATTTCAAGTTTGGTAACACTGAATATCAGGGGTAAGGCGGCGGCGGTCTTTGGATGTTACGGATGGAGCGGAGAAGCCGTGCAGATAATTGAAGATATATTAAAAAGTTTACGTTTCAAGATAGTTCTTGAAGGTTGTAAGTTAAGAATGACACCTTCAGAAGAAGCGCTGAACGGATGTGAAGAGTTTGGTAAAAAATTTGTATCTGCTATCTAATACCATGATATGGAATCAATGTACTTGAATACCGGGAGATGTAGATTGCCCACCCTTAACCGATCATGCCATTAACAAAACCTTCCCTTTTGATAATGTAAATCCCTGTTTATAATATTTTCTAAAATTATTAGGAGATTATCCATTGCAGAAGAAAAAAAGTGTTGAAGAAAAAGAGGATGTAACATTAAGTATTGTGGAAACTGCAATGGCTGAAGAACTTAAAGCAAGCGCATTGTACAAGAGGATTTCAGCACAGCTTGAAGACAAGGCAGCGAAGCTTAAGTTTGATGTAATGTCGAATGCAGAACAAAAGCATTATGAACGATTAAGAAAATGGTATGAGGAGAGTTTTGGTAAAATCCCGGAAGATAAGAAGATAAAAACGTCAAAAGCCGTCAAAATAGAGACGCCTGAAAAGAGCGCAAATTATGAGGATGTAATTAAGATAATAATAGGCACTGAAGAAAATGCCTGTAAATTTTATGAAGATGCAGCAAAGAAAACAGAAGATGAAGGTGCTAAGAAACTGTTTGAAACACTTGTGAAAATGGAACGTGCTCATGTTACACAATTCAAGGATGAATTTCGAGTAATGACAGAACCCTCACTCTTGTTTGCAGAGGAAGAAATCCCATGGATGCTGGAAGTGTGAGAGACAATGATTGAATTTAACAACTGAAAGGAGTTTAAGTACTAAATATGTGGCAAGAAATTGTAGATATTATAAATGAGGGTAAGAAGTTTATTATAACGACTCATCTCTTTTCAGAAGGAGATGCAATTGGGTCTGAACTTGCACTTAAAAGGTTTTTATGTGGAATAAATAAGGATGCAGTAATAGTAAACAATGAGGCACTGCCTGCTGTTTACCGTTGCTTTGATACCGATAGAGATGTTAAGTTTTTGAGAAATAAGGATGTTAATATAAACCTTAATGATTTTGACGCCATATTTATTGTTGATGTTGCAGATTGGAGTCAGCTGGGTGATTTTGCGGATATGATAAAGGCTAGTTCAATTAAAAAGGTTTGCATAGACCACCATGCATCAAATCCTGGATATGCTGACATAAATTTCATAGATCAACACGCATCTTCTGCTGGAGAACTGATATTCGACTTGATTAACTTTATGAATGGGGAGATAACTCTGGAGATCGCAACTCCTTTATATCTCTCAATTGCAACTGATACCGGATGGTTTAAATTCAGTAATACAAGTGCAAAGGCCTTAAAAGCCTGTTCTGATCTAATTGAGATTGGAGTTAAATCTGAAATAATATATGAGCAGCTTTTTCAGAACAAACACATGAGCTATTTGAAGTTGTTGACACTTGCTCTTGGTATCTTGCGTCCGGAATGTGACGGTAAAGTGGTGTGGACCAAGATAACGAAAGAGATGATTAAATCATCAGGTGTGCCATTTGTTGATACGGATGTTATTATTGATCTTATTCGTGCGGTACAAGAGGTGGAAGTTGTAATCATTTTCAGAGAAATTGGTCACAGGAAAACAAAGTTAAGCTTTCGATCAAAACATACGGTAGATGTTGCCAAACTGGCTTCAGATTTTGGAGGAGGCGGGCATGTGCGTGCTGCCGGAGCATCAATGAATGAGCCTATTGATACGGCTATTGGCAACGTTATCTCCGGAGTAAGAGAATACCTTGAAGACGATGCGGTGTACGTTTCAGCAGCCAGCACAGTCTAAATTATTTTTGTGAATTATATAGAAATTAGATTTACATTAAGGAGATTGAAAAATGGAAAAATGGGAATGTACTGTTTGTGGCTATATATATGATCCGGAAAAAGGGGACGGTATTAGTGATATTGAACCAGGTACCAAGTATGAAGACTTGCCGGAAGATTGGGTTTGCCCGGCATGTGGTGCTGGCAAAGACGCATTTGAGAAAGTAGAATAATGAAGGCGACCGTCTTTAAAGAACACGGTAATGTTGATAAGTTAGTATATACCGATTTTGCTGAACCGGAGGTTTCTCCTTCTGAAGTCCTCGTTAAAGTAAAAGCATGTGGGATAAATCATCTTGATATATGGGTAAGAGAAGGATTGCCTGGCGTCACTATACCACTTCCACACATACTTGGTTGTGAAATATCAGGAGAAATAGCGGGGATCGGTAGTCAGATTAAGGTTAAAGGCCTAAGCATAGGCCAGCGTGTTCTTATCTCTCCGGGAATAAGTTGTGGCAAGTGTGAATTCTGTCTATCCTCAAACGACAGTCTTTGCCATGAATTCAGAATTATGGGTTTCCAGGTAAATGGCGGCTATGCGGAATATGTAAAGGCTCCGGCAGAAAACATAATTCCTGTATCGGATAAAATTTCCTTTGAGGAATGGGCAGCGGTACCACTGGTATTCCTGACTGCATGGAATATGTTGAAGACGCGTGGAAATCTTACAACAGGAGAAACTGTCCTTATCCACGCTGCCGGTAGCGGTATTGGCAGTGCTGCAATACAGATCGCCAGGCTCAGTGGAGCAAATGTTATTACAACTGTCGGTAGTGCTGGGAAACGGAAAAAAGCAAAAGCACTTGGTGCCGACCATGTAATAAACCATTCAAAGGAGGATTTTGTAGACAAGGTAAATGAGTTTACGGATGGTAAAGGTGTCGATCTGGTATTTGAGCATATAGGCCCTGAAACATGGGAAAAGAGTATGTTATGTCTAAAACGTGGCGGTCGAATAGTTACCTGTGGCGCTACAAGCGGTCCAACAGTAAACTTAGATATAAGGTTTTTATTTGCCAGGCAACTTTCAATATCAGGCTGTTATATGGGAAGCAAGAGTGAATTATTGAAGATCCTGGAGCTTATTGAATCAGGCAGACTTAAACCTGTTGTGGATTCTGTATTTCCTCTTGTAGATGCGGTGGCAGCTCAAACGAAGATGTTAGAGAGGAAACAGTTTGGGAAAATTGTACTGGTACCATGATAAAACAAAAAACAGGTGTTGTTCTGGAATCGCTTCGATTAAGGATTAAGGACGGTATCAAAACTGCTTCCACTCTTGGTTTTAAAGGCGTTCAGATCGATGCAACACAAAGAGATATAGCTCCTGAGAACATATCCCAGACCGGGCGGCGTGAGTTAAGACGTATAATAGATTTAAACAGATTATGCCTCTGTGCACTGGGAGGAGAGCTGGGCGTTGGCTTTACCAATGCAAATGAATTCGACTTTATAATCAAGAGGACAAAAGAGATTATAAATCTTGCACTGGATTTACAAACCAGTATTGTAACCGTGCAGATAGGCAGCATACCGACAGATAATAGCTCTACACATTGGCATGCCGTAAATACCGCCCTTAGCGAGATCGGCCAGCATGCTGAAAATTACGGCTGCAGGCTTGCCGTTAAGGCTTCGTATGATAGCTATTCTACGCTGAAAGATTTTCTCACATCACTATACACCGAAGGTATCAAATTAATCTATGATCCTGCATCTCTACTGACAACCAATCTGGATCCGATAAATGGTATATATGAACTGCACGAATATATAATCCATACAAATCTATGGGATACCAGACAAACGGAAGAGGGTCGACAGATAGAAGTGCCAATTGGAGATGGTATTATACCGGTTGAGGAATTTGTATCTACACTTGAATCAACAGAATATCACGGGTTCTATGTTGTCAATTCTAAAACTATGCAACATCCTGTTGAAAATATCAAGATTGGCAAAGAGTTTCTGGACAGATTTTAGTAATTTGAATTTTAAGTATGAACTTATCAAATGTCTAAGAGTATTCTATGTCATTACATAAGTCTATATTCAAACATCCTCATGTTTCACACTCCTTAAAATCCTTTTTTATAATATAGATTTGCTTTAGAGAAATCTAAGATAAAACAGTACTTAATAGCCGTGGATTTGTTTACAGGAAAATCAAATATAATTCAACAATTGGTTGTGTCAACTATCTTAGCACTATATACCAATGGTAAATAAGATTTGTACTTGATTTTATATTGTTTTAGTCGTAGCCTACGGCTTTAGGTTGTAAAAAATATTATTTGTCTGATTCTTACTCACTCACAAAAATAACAGTTATCTCTGAATATGTTTTTACTATCATTCAAATATAATCTTATATTTAAAGGATAGATTGCTTTAGAGTTCTGCAATTCTCTAAATAATCAAATCAAACTAAATCGTATCATGTGGAGCCTGAATGAACGATATTGTATTACGACCAATTCTGGAGAGTGATAAATCCGAATACGCAGAGCTGCTTTATCACTCTTTTAATGTGTGGTACCGTCAGCATGGTAGAGAGGACGATTATTTCAAGGGTGGGCCACAGGATACTGAAATATTCTATGATGTTTACAATGATCTGGACCCCGGATGCTGTATTGTGGCAGTTGACAAAGATACAAAACGCCTGATGGGATGTTGCTTTTACCATCCAAGAGAATATCACGTCAGCCTGGGTGTCATGTCTGTTCATCCAGATTATTTTGGACGCGGAATTGGAAAACAGCTGGTAGATTACGCAGAGAATAATAAAAAGGCGTTACGTGTAGTAAGCAGTGCTGTAAACATAGATTCCTTCTCATTATACAATAAAGCCGACATCTTGCCGCGGTACCTATATCATAATATGATAATATCGGTACCGGCGAAAGGCATGAATAAAACTGTCGATTGTGTTGAAAACGTCCGCTCCGCACGGGTTGCTGATATACCTGCAATGATGGAACTGGAAATGGAGGTTAGTGGTATTTCACGTGAGAAGGATTTTCATTATGCTATCGAAAACAGACGCGGTATATTTCAGACTTCGGTTATTGAGAGTAATAATGGAAGCATTGAAGGGTTTATGATCTCACTGAAGCATCCTTCCCTGAATATGATAGGTCCCGGAGTAGTGCTTACCGAAGAAGCTGCCATAGCTCTTATACTGCATGAGTTAGATCGCTATAAAGGGGAAACGGCCATTTTACTTATACCAATGGATAGAAGGAAAATAGTTGGAAAAATGTATGAATGTAATGCGAAAAATTCTGAAACATATCTTTTCCAGGTGCGAGGTAAGTTCAAACCATTTAACGGTGTTAATATACCAAGCTTTCTGCCAGAGACTGGTTGAAGATTAAAAAGCAGAAGAGATAAAGGAGGTCTTTTGCATTGATAACATAATAGTATTCTAAACATACTGACAACCAATCTGGATCCGATAAATGGTATATATGAACTGCACGAATATATAATCCATACAAATCTATGGGATACCAGGCAAACGGAAGAGAGTCGACAGATAGAAGTGCCAATTGGAGATGGTATTATACCGGTTGAGGAATTTGTATCTACACTTGAATCAACAGGATATCACGGGTTCTATGTTGTCAATTCTAAAACGATGCAGAATACCATTGA
>Ga0233428_1002554_pt1 | contig 16898 bp, 15 predicted proteins | sample SI_118_April2016_4_FD_179890 | JGI IMG/M metagenome (GOLD analysis project Ga0233428, IMG submission 179890) | Seawater microbial communities from Saanich Inlet, British Columbia, Canada - SI_118_April2016_120_MG | ecosystem: Environmental > Aquatic > Marine > Inlet | place: Canada: British... | reverse complement strand
TAAGGATCCGCCATCTCATACGCCTTGCCTGATCATCTCGTGTGATGGGTTGTTTCGGTGGTGGAGCAAACCTGAGGGCACAAGCATAAAAAAAACGCAGCCCCTCGCTAAGAGGAGCTGCGTTCTCAACTACTGGCTCCGGCGCTAGGACTCGAACCTAGGACATGGTGGTTAACAGCCACCCGCTCTGCCAACTGAGCTACGCCGGATCAGACTCAATACAAGTGGACGCGCCGATGCTCATCTCATCGACATTCGTCCAACGCTCAGGAAGTTTTTGAAAGTACCCGAGGCCGCAGAAACTGTCAAGGAAACCAAGGTATCCTACTCGACTGCTTCAGCTTGTTTGTCGGGTATGTCCGTAGCCGGCGGAGGCTCTGCCCCCGCCGGCCCAGACAATCGCCGGGCGGCCCAACTCAGGACTCGCCGTAGTACTCCTTCAGCACCTCGCTACGATTTGGATGGCGCAGCTTCTGCAGTGCCTTTTCCTTGATCTGTCGAACCCTCTCACGGGTGCGACCGACGTAGGTTCCGATCTCTTCGAGCGTCATATTTTCCTGACCATCGAGACCATAGTACATGCGCAACACTCGTGCTTCGCCTTCTGTCAGCGCTTCCATGGCACCCTGGATCTCTTCACGAAGATCTCCTTCAGAGAGGATGTCATCACACGCGGGCAGCCTTTCATCAGGTAACAGATCACCGAGACAGCGATCGGGTTCCTGATCGTCACAAGGCGTCTCCAGCGAAACGGGACGCTGTGACAGGCGTAGTAGCATGTCCATATCAGCGGGGTTGGTATCCAGCTCCTTGGCGACCTCCTCCGTCAACGGAATGCGCCCCAGGCGCTGTTCGAGTTTGGTCATGCACTTGTTGACCTTCGTCAACTCTCCTATCCGATTGAGTGGCAATCGAACAATCCGCGATTGTTCCGCGAGCGCCTGAAGGATCGACTGTCGAATCCACCAGACCGCATAAGAGATGAACTTGAAGCCCTTGGAACCATCGAATCGCTTGGCGGCTACCATCAGTCCGAGGTTTCCCTCATTGATGAGATCGGACAGTGGCAAACCCAGATTCTGGTATCCCTTGGCAACGCTGACAACGAAGCGAAGATTAGCCTGAACCAACTGCGTCAGAGCCCCTTCATCCCCGTCCTTGATGCGGACAGCAATCGCCACTTCCTCCTTGGCCGAGAGGCCAACAGAGTCTTCAATTTCCTGAAAGTACTGATCTACTAGCGTATCAGATTGCAGTGTTGAAGCCATATATAAGACGCCCCTCCGTCTTAACTGGAACATGGTGATCGACGGTGATCAACGAACACTCACACACGCCGACCCTCGCTGCGACACACGCCCACCTTCGCCTGCGTTCGTGTGTCTCTCGAAATGGGAGATCGAGAGTGAAGCCATCTGGGGAGAAGGCACTGCAGGGAGAAGACCTGGCGCAATAGAACACGCCATGAATAACGACCTACCGAATTGGTGCGAAGGATCCGCGCTAAGACGGAAGATCCGAACGAGAACAACACTAGGGAGTGGGGTTTGTTTTCCAGCAAATCCGGGACGGCAGCGAAGGGGGATTCGCACCAGTGGAGTGTCCCGTTATGTGGAATGGTCAAAATATAGAGGGACTCGAGGGGCAAGACAACCCCTTTTTCGACTCTTTCTTCAGGTAGATCAGTGACTTAGATCATTTCCACTCAGGGCCGATCCGGCTCGAAGTATTCAAAGGACCGATCCACATCTATGCTCACGCCCTTCCCCGTCGCCAGATCCCACTCACGATCCCCAACCACCACACGTAGCGGACCGACGACGCTATGCGCCTGCGTCGTGCCATTGAGTACGACACGAACTCGGAAGACACTACCTCTGGGAGCAAACACCTGTCCCACGGGTGTTCGCACGATGAAGCGTTCACCGGCGACGGAGACCTTCACCTTCCCCACACGTAGATAGAAGCTGGCAGGCCCTTGTTTGTCCTGGCCACGGTCTTGGCGATCTGAGCCGATGACGGTTGAACCTTCACCCACATCAACAACGGTTGTTCCTGAGGCAGAGGGAAATTCGAGGAGGGCCTCCACGCCGACCGGTGTCTGTATCGTTTGCCCTGAAACAAGCTGCCGCGTTTGCGCTGCCTTCGAGGCGGGATCGGTCTCCATGGCTATGGCAATTCGGCCTGAGGAGCGGCCCTGTGGTCCAGCCTGGGTGCGAGAGCTTGAACGTTTCGGGGACGCAGGAGACGACGTCAGCCACCCCACGATACTCACGAGAGCCATGATCAAGATGCCTGATAGTACACCGATGATGATGACCCTTTGCAGGATCGAAGGCTGACCGCTGATAACCTCTTGCTTATCTCCCTCAGCCTCCTGGGTCGAGTCGTCTTCGCCATCCTCCTCCTGAGCGTCTACATCATCATCTATGTTCTGCTTCTCTGTCTGGATCGAACCGAAGTACGTGGTAATGGTCCCATTCTCATACAGTATGCGAGCTCTTGCGAGGATCTCACGTCGTGCAAGATCGATTTCGTCGGGCGTCGCTTCCGCATGAAGATCCGTCTCGTCGCCGATCAAGGCAGAGCGTCGGCCAGAGACATTGGCCAGGATCCGGTCACGCACAGGCTCCGCGGCACCGATCAGGGCACGAGCAAGATTGGCATTGCTACAGGCACCGAGCAAGGCTTGAAGTTCTGTGTCGCGCAGACGGGTCAGATCATCGAAATCGAACAGATGGCTCTGTACCACGGCAACGACCTCAGCACTCACGGCAGCCGTGGCCCCCAGGGCCCGTCGCAGTGGCGGCGTGCCATCGAGGGCCCGCAGGACATCGCAAGCCCTGTCTACCCCCCATTGCTCCCTGTCTCGAGATTCGTTGCCCTTCCCAAGGGCATCACGTAGCGCCTGCAAAGCGGGGCGTTCCTGCACCTTCAGCTGACGACTGATGCTCAAAGCAGTACTGCTCGCAATCAATACCAATACTTCGCCCTGCAACGCCAAGGGCAAATCGGTCAGAACCCTGGCTGCCGGGCCATCCACAGCACCTATCAGCAGACGCGCTAACAACGTCGCCGCAAGCTCGCTGCCTGCAGGTTTGCTCCCTGACTTGCCCGCCGACTCGACCGCTGCCTCGGCACGGATCGCCGTATCTGACTCGGCAAAGAAGGCATCCACGTCAGCATCACCGGTCTCGGAGGTTGATTCATCGGACGAGGTTGGATCTGCCTCTTGTGATGAAGCATCAGCCTCGCTGCCCCCCTCCTCGCGCAAAACAAGCCACGGGGCAGCGAGCGCTTCCTCGATCGGGCCTGTCGCCGTTGTGAGCAGATCATCACCCTGACGAAAGGCAGCGGTCACCGTCGCCGCGACAGGCTCCGGCAACAGGGCGATGAGAGCCTGGCGCGCCCGCTCGTTGAAGCCACAGGCGCACAAGGCCAATACCCGTCCCAGATTGACCGATTCGTCTGTGCTCTTCATTGGTCTGTGCTATTCATTCGCTGTACAATTCATCAGAACTGATCGAGGCGTGTCATCGGCGTCGTGCGACAGACTGGGTTGATGAGGCTACCTCGTGGCGACACGTATAATATTCGCCGAATAGTCTCATGAGAAGAACACTCAATCGCCAGGAAGAGGATGGCAATGCTGGAGTCAGCACTACAGTTGCAGCACCCCTTCAACTTGCAGGATCGCACGGCTCTCGTGACTGGAGCGGGCCGTGGCATCGGCCGGGCAACGGCACTGGCCCTGGCGCAAGCTGGTGCGCGGGTCATCGTGGTGAGTCGCACACGCAGCCAACTCGACGAGGTTGTAGATGCCATCACCACAGCAGGTGGCCAGGCCATCGCGATCGACGCTGATCTGACCATCGCCGATTCCATGGAAGCCGTCGTGTCGCAGGCTGAGGGCCTGTGGTCCGCTGCTGGCATTGATATCCTTGTCAACAATGCCGCCATCAGCCCCTACGTGAAGGGCGCTGAGGACATGACGACACAGGAATGGCGCCACCTGCTCGACGTGAATCTGGATGGGCCCTTTGAACTGACACGCCGACTCGGCAAGGCGATGCTGAATCGAGGCAAAGGTGTCGTGATCAACGTGACATCCCTTGCCGGTGCCAGAGCCATACCGAAACTCTCCGCGTACACGTCGAGCAAGTCAGCCCTCACAGGTCTTACGCGCGCCCTGGGTGTCGAATGGGCCGAGCGTGGCGTGCGCGTCAATGCCGTGGCTCCTGGTTATACAGCGACAGAGATGACGGCCGAACTGCACAAGCGCGAGCAGCTACGGACCGCCATCGAGGAACGCACACCGATCGGTCGCTTTGCCGCGCCTGAAGAGATCGCCTGGCCCATCGTCTTTCTCGCATCCGATGCGGCCAGCTACATCACGGGTACAACCCTGTTCGTCGATGGCGGTTGGACCGCTCTTTAGTCCATCCCGACAATCACCGACTGACACCCATCGCATCTGCCGCCAGATCTTTGCAGCGTTCCAGATCATAGTCGCGGAAGATGGTAATCTTCTGCGCTTCCAACGAGCCCTCCGCATGGATGGCGAGCAATTGATTGTAGCCGCCAAACTCTGACGCCGTCAGATCCCGCACCAGATTCATCGCCCGCAGACGTGTGTCAGCATCGACACCGGCACCTCCGAGATATTGATCGATATATGGTCGCAGTTCGTCATTGGCCATATCCAACTCATCGGGGCCGGTCACGACGAGCCCCCCCGCTATGTCTTGTACCCACTGAATGGCTTCGTGGTATGAATCGGCGAAGGCATGTTTGGCCAGATTTGTCAGCAGGACATTCGGCACAGCAAGACCAAAATCGGTGATCCGGCAGTCGTGGGCTGCAGCACGTCCGAGGCCGCGCACGGTCTCCGTCCAGGTGATCAGCTTCGTCAATTTCTCACGCACGTGACTGACCTTGGGAATGCCATTGTAGTCAGCCAGCAAGGCGGAGGCACCGATAAAAAGATCGCAAAGTGGTGGCTTATAGGAGACGGCTGTGTAGCGGTGAAATTCGACGAAGGTATTGGCCAGAAAACCGGCGGCCTGCCATTCCCCTTGCAGAAAGACACGCTCCTTGGGAATGAAGACGTCGTCGAAAATCGTCAGTGTGTCGACAAGATGGTGCTTCGAACTGACGGGATAGTGAAACTCACTGCGACGCTCAGATGCACCAAAGGGACTGGCCAGCAATTTTACACCCGGTGTATTCACAGGAATCGCAAAAGCAACAGCATACGCCGCATCCTGCTCACCGATCGCCCGCGTTGGCAACACGATGATCTCATCGACCATCGGTGTATTCGTCGTATGCGCCTTACAACCGCGTACGACAATGCCATCAGCTCGCTCTTCAACGATCCGCACGTAGTAGTCAGGATGCTCCTGCTCGGACGGCAGCAGTGCACGATCGCCTTTCACATCTGTTTGCGCCACGGCCAGGGCAAGGTCGTGATCGCGCGCATGCTGATGAAAAGCGCTGACCCGCTCATGATAGTCGGTTCCGGCCTTCTCATCGATCACTCGACTCACCAGATCGAGGGCGAAGAGTGCATCCGTACCAATCTCCTTGATCAGCAGGACCGTGCTGCTTGAGAGTCGCGTCGAGGTTTCAATCATCTCGCGGCGATTGAGCAAATCCTGCGCACTGGCCGGGTGCTTGTAGTAGCGACTGTGCAGGGTACCATCGTCATCTGCCCAACTGAACAACTCGCGATGGTCTTCGTCCTCAGCCAGGTCGTAGTCGAGGGATGTATGAGCAACTCCGATGCTGAGCTGCTCATGCGTTGTCACGTCCTCGACCTGCTCACCACGATAGTAGACGACGCGGCCGTCTCTGAGGCCCTGTCGGTATTGCTCTGCCGTACGTAATGCCATGTTAACCGCCTTTAATTGCTTAGGGGCTTTCCCGTATCCAACATGTGAACGATGCGCTCTCTGGTAGCCGCCGTCGCGCAGAGTGCCAGAAACTGCTCACGCTCGAGATCGAGTAGACGCTGCTGTGAGACGAGGGGCTCGCCGCCGCCACACAGAACGTGTGCAAGTGCCTGGCCGACGACGACATCGTGTGGCGTGATCTGTCCGGCGATATGGGCCTGTTCCAACTCTGCGACCAGGCGTGACAACCCCTTCGACCCCGCCGTCGGCAGATCGAGGACCGCTGGTGCCTGCCAGCCCGCGGCCAGTCGCTGTGCCTCCTCTACAGCATGCTGGACAACACGATGCCCATCCATTCGGATCATATCTGATGCGTCGACCAATCCCCAGTCCTGAGCCTGTCGTGCATTGTCCGACATCGCCCCTGTCCGCAAGGTCTCGAAGACAGCATTGATATCCGGTCCGAATCTGCGCACGACTTCCTTGCAGCCTCCAGCACCGGGAATCAACCCCACCTTTGCCTCGACCAGACCGGTTCGCAACTCTGCCGCCAGCACGCGTGTGGCACAAGTCAGAGAGAATTCGCAGCCCCCACCCAGTGCCAGTCCACCTGCGGCAAGCACAACGGGAATCGGTGCGAAACGCATGAGGGCCGTCGTGGATTGGAACAAGACGAGATACTCCTCCAGCTCCTGCCACCGCTCCCCCTCTATGAGCCGCAGGAGCAGCTGCAGGTCAGCACCGGCAGAGAAGTGTTCCCCCGCACCGCACAAGACCACCGACTGCAGCTGGCCGCTGTTCACCACGGCTGTTGCCATGTGTAGTGGCTCGGGTCCAAGGATATTCAGGGGACCCGTGTGAAACTCCAGCACCCCCACACCATTCCCTGCGGCGTATAGCCGGGCCCCATCGCCCTGTTCGAGCACGTCGAGGGTATCCAGGTAGTCTGCATCACCCAGGGGCCCCGATGAGATCTGCGGGACATAGCTCCCATCGGACGCAATGACATCCACACTCTGTGCGCTTGTCCGATACACCGTGCCACCGCCACGAACCAGATCTGAGATGAGCCCCGGCACAGGCTGTGAGCTTGCTTCCAGCGTATCAAGCAAGCGTTGGGGGCCAATGAGGTCGATCATCTCAAGGGGCCCTGCCTCCCAATTGAAGCCCCACATCACGGCGCGATCCACGTCCTCGAGTCGATCCGCCACTTGCCTCGCACATGATGCAGCATAGGCAATGGTGACGGCCACATGCTCGCGAGCAAACTGAGCCAGCGCGTCATCTGCCGACCACAAAGCATCCAGGCGCTCGCCGAGGGTACCACGCGTCGGCAAATTGAGTCTGATCTTTTCCCGAGATCGGTAGCCACCGCTGGCCAGGTCCAGGCATTGAATCTCTTTGCCCTGCTTGGCATAGAATCCACTTCCAGACTTAGCCCCCAACTGCCCCGCTGCGATCATTGCAAGCATGAATTCGGGAGGTGAAAATGTCTCCCGCCACGGATCATCCGTTATGCCATCATAGACGGTTCGGGCTACATGGGAGAGCGTGTCGAGACCGATCAGGTCACACAGACGCAGCGTCGCACTTCGTGGACGCCCGAGCAATGATCCCGTCACGGCGTCCACTGCATCGACACTCAACCCATGATCCACCATCCTGTGCAAAGCATCCATCAAGGAAAACACCCCAAGACGGTTGGCGATGAAGTTGGGGGTGTCACGACAGACGACGACCCGTTTCCCTAAGCCACTCTCAATCCATTCCCGGCACGATGCGACAATCTGAGGATCCGTCGCCGCGCCAGGGATCACCTCTACCAGCGGCATGGCACGTGGTGGATTGAAGAAGTGGACTCCCAGGAAACGGCGGCAGAACGAGTCACTGCGGCCTTCGCACAGACTGGCGATGGGCAGTCCGGAGGTATTGGTGCTCACCACTGCATCTGGATGGGCTTGTGCTTCGATGAGATCCAAAACCGACCGCTTGATGGCCAGATCTTCGACGACGGCTTCTATGACCCATTCGGCACCGGCCAGCGCGTCGCCCGCATCGTGCAGGGCACCCGGTTGGATATGCTGGGTATCTGCGCTTCGCAACAGCGGTGCAGGTCGCATACCGGGCAGATCGACAATGGCCTGGCGAGCCAGGCTCGTGGGATCGTCGGCGGTTCCCAGATCCAGGAGATGAACTTTCAGGCCTGCATTGACCAGCAAGGCAGCAATCTGCCGCCCCATGACACCCGCTCCAAATACAACGCCACCCCTCGGGAGGTTCGCTGGCTGGCGAGCTGAGGATTTCACGCTACCTATCCCCCGTCATTCCACCGAGAACGTGTCATTGCACCGAGACGACAGGCGCGTTGATGAGCAGGACCTCACCCAGATCGATGACGTTGTCTTCCCGATCATTGTCCTGGGCGCTGGCAACGGATGTGACACGGTCGAAAACGTCGAGTTTGAACAGTCGCAGTGCCCACACGGGACCGTAGCCTTCTTCTGCGGGCAAACGCGTCACGACGTTGTGCGTGGCTCCCAGGAGATCCACGGCGAATCCATCCAGAATATCTCGGTCATTCTCCAGAAAAGCATACATGACCGGTGCCGAGATTTCGGTGCCGGAGAAATCGACTGCCGCGTCACTGTCTGGATTCTCGAACAACAGATACCTCACAACCTGGTCGCGATACCAGCCATCCATGAGCCCTGTCGCATCGAGTGGATCGAAACGCTTCGACGCTGCAGAGCCATCGGGGACCATGACACAGTTCATCAGATCTTCTGTGTGTGTCGTATCAAAACCAGAGGCAAGAATCTGTTCGAGAGAGGTGATCGAGTTCGCACGGTATTCCAGATCGCTGACAGAAACTTCAACCACGAGTCTCAGATCGTTGTAGCCCTCATCTCCGGGGATCTCATCAAAGACCGGCAGTTGTGCCTGGATATCATCGCCGCGGCGGTCGAGGAGCTTGTAGATCTTGCCGGGTGTTTTCGATCGAACATCAAAGTGATAGAACTCGACGATCTCTTCATTCGGCCCCAGGGCCCGATGCAGAAACAGCTCGTCAAAATCGATCGGCTCATTGGCTTCGGGCAGACTTGGCGTCAGAGAGCGGGCAAAAAACACGGCAGCGGAATCGCTGAAGCGATCGACTGAAACGATGGGAACGAAATCTGGAAAGTTCGCGACCACATCAACAGCCCCCGTTTCGACGGGCAATGTGACGCGTGCAAGAAGATCATTGCGGATGTCGGTTTGCAGTGTGGTAGAGACCAGCACCTGTCCATCGCCATCGATACCGGCCAGCACCAATTCGACGCCTGTACCTGTGGGGATTCCTTCGATCTGCTCCTGCAGATCACCATCCACGTCGTATTCAAGCGTCGTCGTCGTGTCTCCAGCGACAATCACAGCGACTCTGAGATTGACGATCTCAGGTGGAAGCCGTGAGGTCAGCTCGAGATTTCCCGTAAGACGCGTCAACGTCAGGCGAACCGTCTGCGGTGCATTGGCGCCGATGTCGAGGGTATCAACGGCTGAGAATGTGCGGATATGATTGACGTCAAAGACTTCAATCCAAAAACGCCTCGCACTACCCACCGCGAGTCCCTGCACAAGCCCACGTGCCTGAGTGCCAACAAGATTCATCGTACCAGTGACGGTGTCCGCCAAATCGACAGCAGTCACCGTATAGCGAATCTCTGTCAGTAGACCTCCCGCCGCTTGCACACCACTTGGCAACTCAGCGATCAGCTCAATCCCGTCATCGCCGCCCCCCACAAGGGGGTCATCGGGATTGTCACGAGTCGGTGAGCTGCAGCCAAGCAGTAGTGTAAGGAGGCTCAGACATAGCAGAAGACGCGGTTTCAACGAGAGTCCTTAGCCCGTGGCGACGTCGCGACCAAAGAGAAACAACTGGTCAGGATGGGGTGCCACATCTCGCGACTGTTCCGCAGGGATGTCCCCGTCGTGATGCAGGGCGAGCCATGCATCGATCTCGCTGCGTCGGAAACGAATGAGTTTTCCAAGCCGGAAATGTGGAATCTCACTGCGGCCGACCATGCGGCGTACAGTGGAAACCGAGCAGCTGAGGTATCGGGCCACAGCTGCGGCTGTCATCAGTCCTTCTCGAGGCATGATGCTGATCCGATCGCGAGGATGGGGAGAGTCAGATGGTCACGGTACGACGAAGTGTAAAGAAATTATTCTCCGTCTCCTGAATGGTCAGTTCCAAATCGTAGTCGATTCCGCGTCCGGGAAACAGCGTTGTGAGACGATCCACCGCTTCATTCATGCAGTAATGGGTCACATTCTCGACACTTGGGTTGCTTCCCGGCATCACGACGACCCCCTCTGGTTCGAACAAACCGGAATCGAGAAATGTCGTATCCTGCTCGGACACAAGCATCCGATGATCCAATTCCTTGAAAATGTCTTTCAGGGCGCCGAAGTCTACGGACATGTCCAGTTCATCTCGCGGAAACGCCTCGGCACGCACGATGAATGTGCCCCGCCATGTATGTCCATGTACCCAAGCACACTTCCCCGCGTATCCCAATTGGCGATGGGCCGCGTGAAAGCGGCCTTTGGCAAGGATCTGTTCCATTTCACACTCTCTTCAGTATTTCGGCAGCAATGGGCGGATTCTTTCCCATTTGTCGCTCAAATCGAATACGTACAAGCCAGACGAAGAGGGAAATCACCACAGATGCGAGGATGACAAAGTAAAGCCCCTGGCCGACGATCTGAATCACTTCATTGACCGATATCGTTGTGAGAATGACGATCAGCACAAAGGCACCGATCATTGCGGCCGTCAGCGATCTCAGAATCTGCTGACAGATGGCAATATCGCGAGTGTGATCGGCACAGGGCTGCGACTCTTCCACGGTTGGCTGAGTCGGCTTGCGGCGGGACTTACTCTTGCTCACACGGGCCTCATAGTAGGGTAGAGATCACAGATCGCGCCTGCTGGCGTGCCCAGGCATCTGCTGCCATGATCCGTTCGAGGTCGTCGGCCTCCTGGCGGCTGTGGTCGGCGACGACGCGTTCATTGATCTGGTGAATGTCGAGGAAGCCGATCTCGCCCGCCAGAAATGCCGCAACGGCCTCCTCGTTGGCGGCGTTCAACGCGGCAGGTACGGTGCCCCCTGCGCGCCCTGCCTGATAGCACAGAGCGAGTCCCGGGAACTCCGTCAGGTCGGGCGCCTCGAAATGCAGACAACCGACCTCGGCGAGATTCAGCGGCGCCAGCGGGCCCGGCATACGGCCAGGTTCGGTGAGCGCATACTGGATCGGCAACGCCATATCGGTGCGCCCCATGTGGGCGAGCATCGCCCCATCGATGAATTCGACAACTGCATGCACGATCGACTCGCGATGCAGGACAACATCGACGGCATCCACATGCACCGAAAAGAGCCATGCAGCCTCAATGACCTCGAAACCCTTGTTCATCAACGTCGCCGAATCGATGGTGATTTTGGGTCCCATCGACCACGTGGGGTGATGCAACGCCTGCTCTGGGGTCACTTGTTTGAGTTCACGACGCTCACGGCCGCGAAAGGCACCACCGGAGGCGGTCAGAATCAGCCGCGAAACGTCCTCGATGCGCTCACCCCGAAGGCATTGCCACATAGCACTGGGTTCGCTGTCTACGGGCAACAGACGAGCACCTGCTTGCCTGGCGCGTTCCAGAACGAGACCTCCCGCCATTACGAGAGGTTCCTTGTTTGCCATCGCCACGTCGCGACCCGCGTCGAGAGCAGCAAGTGTGGGCATCAGGCCCACAGCTCCCACGAGCCCATTGACGACAACATCGATGCCGTCTCGAAGGACCAACTCGTGTAGCCCTGACTCGCCACACAACACTTCACAATCGGGGAGCTCAGCCTCGACCCGCTCAACGGCTGCGGACTCGGCGACACACACGACCTCGGGATGCCACCGACGGGCACGCTCAATGAGCTCTTCGACGCGTGCTCCGGCACTGAGTCCAACAACACGAATGTCGTGAGCCTGGCCCTCAAGCCCCTCCAGGACATTGAAGGTCGTCTCGCCGATCGACCCTGTACAGCCGAGGATGGCAACCCCCCTGCCCTTGGTAGCGGAGTGTGGCCCGTTGACGGAGGATGGTCCTGCTGACACCGACATCAGATAATCTTCAAGGCCTCCAGATCGAGTCGCAGTGTCTGGACGTCGCTCACGTGCGCCGGCAGCGCTCCATCCAGGCGTACCGCATCGACGGGACACGCCTCAACACACAGGCCGCACTGCACGCAGCGCGCAAGATCAACCTGAAAGGTCTGCGCCATGCGCTCACCGGAAGTGATGTCATGAGGCAGACGAGAACCGGCAACGATATCAATGCAGTGACTTGGGCAGCTTGCTGCACACAAAGCACACGCCGTACAGCGGACAACGCCAGCGTCGTTGAGCGTGAGGCGAGGGCGACCGAGGCGAGCAACAGCCGGCTCGAGCCTCACACGTGGGCGCAGCAGTCGCACAAGGGTTCGCCAGATCGCCATACCTTATCGTCCGTGTCGATCCCCGTTGCGCGACGAGCCATTGCGCCCATCCGGCGCAGGCCGCCGACGACCCCGTGCAGTCCCCTGACCACGTTGCGGCCGAGAACGATGTGTTGGCCCCGTGTAGCGCACGGCGCGGGTCTCGCGTACGACCATCACCTTCACCTCGCCAGCAAAGGTCAGTTCATTGCGCACGCGTTCGGCGATTTCGTAGGCAAGGATTTCAGCATCATCGTCACTGATGCGGTCGCCACGAACCATGACGCGAATCTCGCGCCCGGCGTTAATCGCAAAGACGTCTTTCACACCTTCGAAAGAGTTGGCGATCTCCGTCAACTTCATGATTCGGTGAGCGTATCCCTCCGGATTTTCGCGTCGGCCTCCTGGACGAATCGAGGAGATCGCATCGGCGGCCTTCACAAGAAAGCAGATCGGATCAAGGCGCTCGTGATCTTCGTGATGCTCAGCAATGACTTCCATTACCACGGGGTGCTCCTGAAACTTCTCTGCCAACTCGATGCCCAATTCGATGTGCGTCCCCTCCTGCTCACGCGAGATCGTCTTGCCGATATCGTGCAACAGGCCTGCCCGCCGTGCGAGTTGGACATCCACACCGATATCCGCCGCCATCAATCCCGTCAACTGCGAGACTTCGAGACAGTGCTGTAATTGGTTCTGCCCATAGCTGGAGCGGAATTTCAATCTGCCGAGGGAGGCAGGAAGCTCCGGATGGTACTCCGTGGCACCAATCTCGTTGAGCGCTCGTCGACCGGCGTCTTCCATATCCGTATCGAGCTCACTCTTTGCGGTGGCAACGACGGACTCGATGTGGGCCGGTGTAAACCCACCGTCCTTGATCAGGCGCGCCATCGCCTTGGCTGCGACCTCACGCTTGAGCGGGTCAAAGGACGACAACAGCACCGTATCGGGTGTATCGTCGACGACAACCTTCACCCCCGTGGCATTCTCGAAGGTGCGCACATTGCGCCCCTCTTTACCGATAATTCGACTCTTCAGATTGTCACTTGGCAGTGTCACCGTCGACGTTGCTGCCTGCTCCGCTTCCTCTACGGCGCAGCGCTGGATCGCCTGAGCGACAATCTGACGCGCCTCACGATCAGCCTCTTCCTTCGCCCGCGTGCGCTCGGCACGAATCAGCGCGGCCGCTCGCCCGCGGACATCGCCTGCCAGGTGTTCGAGGAGTTGTTCCTTCGCTTCTTCTTCCGTCAGGTTCGCAACCAACTCGAGTCGCTCACGCAACTCGGTCTTCACCTTCTCCAGTTCAAGCTCTGTGTCGCGGATCGCCCGTTCGCGGGAACTGAGTCGACGCTCCTGGTTCTTTAGTCGATCCCATTCCTTCTGCAGTTCATCGCGTTGGTTGTCGAGATCACGCTCGCGGATACCCAGATCTTTGTCTTTGCTGGAGAGCTGCTCGATTCTCTCCTCGGCTTCGCGCTCAAGGGTGGCCTTCGCCTGATACCAACCGTCCTTCTCCTCAAGGAAGGTGATTCGTTGCGAACGATCCTCTTCTTCGAGACGCCGACGGGCACGATCTTCGGCCGCTTCCTCAAGACGCTGTTGCGTATTCTTGCGTAGATATTGGCTGATGAAATACCCAAGGCCAACACCAACCAACAACAACCCCAGGCCGCTGGAGACAGCAACCCAGAGATCAGCACCTGCCAAAATAGATGTGGTCGTCGATTCCATCGTTTACCCCTGTGTCAGAACGTGCTGTTGTTCGACAAGATACCACTTCCACGTCTCATCGTGCGCACTACGGCGATCTGTCAGATCCACGGGCGCTGGCGAGTGCGTCGTCGATCATCTGCCGTCGCGCATCCGCATCTGCCCACCGTTGCTGCACCTCAGGCGACAGTTCATCAATAGGATCAAGGTAGAGGAACTGTTGTCCGGGCCGCACCACGGGACTATCGAAAACAGCGACCCCCGTCGTGCGATCATAGTGCTCGTGGCCATGCACGTGCCGTTTGCCGCCGCCCCCCATGGTATCGAGAATGAAGGTGGGCATGTGATAGCCGGCCGTTGCGCCGCGCACCTGTTTCTCCAGATGAATAGCCGTCTGCAAGCTGGTGCGTAATTCCTCGACGCCGCGAACCATATCATGGACGAACACATAGTAGGGTTGCACACTCACATAACCGAGACGACGCACCAGGCATCGCATGACCTGGACATCATCATTCACACCGCGTTGAAGCACCGATTGATTGCGTACGGTCACGCCCGCTTCGACCAGCCGATTCAGAGCCTGATGCGTGACCTGCGTGATCTCGTTCGGATGATTGAAGTGAGTATGCACGGCAACCAACTTGTGACGACGCCTCCCCTCCTCAACAACACCCGTCAGGGCTGAAAGCCAGTCATCATCTGTCAGCAATTTCTGCGGCATCACCGCAGGGCCCTTGGTGGCAAAGCGGAATCGTCTGATATGATCAATGTCGAGCAAGGTATTGCCGAGATAGGTGATCTGCTCAGCACGCAGGTTGTACATATCGCCGCCGCTGACGACGATATCCTCCAACTCTTCGTGCGCACGAATGTAATCGAAGATGCGCTCCCAGCGGTCGCTACTGGCACCGAAATGCACCTTTTCGACATCTTCCGTGTCGAGCCCAACGGAGTACGATCGCGTACAGAATCGACAGTAGACGGGGCACGTATCGAGCGCCAGGAACAGTGCCCGGTCGTGATAGCGGTGCGTCAGCCCTTCAACGGGTGAATCGCCCTGCTCGTTGAGTGAATCCAGCGCCAGTTCGGGATGATCCGGCCTGAGCCTGGAGGCCAGCGGCAGGAACTGCGTTCGCAGGGGGTCGGTCTCTGGTGCATCCCAATCGATCAACGACAGGATATACGGCGAGATCCGCAGACTCATCGTGGAATGCATCGTGCCCGCCTCTGCATCCTTGCAGAATGCATCACTGACACGAGGGCCGAGGACCTCGCGCAACTTGCGGATACTGGTTACGCAATTTCGACTTTGGAATCGGTGGTCGTGAAACTCGGCCGCCGTCAGATCCGCGTAGGCCGGAATGGCACGCCAGAACTCGTCATCACGAAGATCACGATGCGTATTATCGAGCCGAGCCGGGGCCATGGTGAGGTCCTCGGCCGGCTCAGTACATCGCCCAACGCTGCCGTCACTCGACGCGCCAGCATCGGACAGTTCAGCACACCCCTGCTGTGAGCCGTGAATGGTCATGAAAACTCCCGCACGTAAGTAGTAGGACTTGTGTCATCCACCGAGCGCAGGTCCTGTAAGCGAAAGCTCCAGGATCTGCGGCACGGCGGTGACGTTTGAGCGCGACGGGAGTCGCTGACGTCGCCTCGGCAAAGCGGCGATTGATCTCATTCCAGTTCAAGATCTTCGTGATCGCCTCAAGATAGTCAGGACGACGATTCTGATAGTTCAGGTAGTAGGCGTGCTCCCACACGTCCACGGCGATGATCGGCGTGCCATCCCCCGTCATCAAGGGACTGTCCTGATTGGCGGTGCTGATGATGTCGAGCTTGCCATCTTTAACGACACACCAGGCCCAGCCACTGCCAAAACGAGTCATACCGGCCTTCACGAAGGACTCATGGCCAGCATCCATCGAACCAAATGCCGCCTCTGCAGCTGCAACGAATTCGGCAGAAGGTTCACCACCGTCGCCTTCAGGAGCCAGCAACTGCCAGAACAGGCTGTGATTGGCGTGACCACCACCATTGTTACGCACCGCCGTACGGATGTCCTCGGGGATCGAGTCGAGATCGGAGATCAGATCTTCAATGCTCTTGCTGGCAAGGTCGTCATGACCCTCGAGAGCCGCGTTCAGGTTGGTCACATACGCATTGTGATGCTTGCTGTGATGGATCTCCATCGTGCGCGCGTCAATGGTCGACTCGAGCGCATCGTACGCATAAGGCAGATCAGGCAGCGAATAAGCCATGGTGGGTGGTTCCTTTCAACAACGGGTTGGGTGATGTGATTGTGATGTGGTGTTGTAGTCGTCGAGGGCAGCACGAATTGCGTCTTCTGCCAGCACGGAACAGTGGGTCTTCATTGGCGGTAGCCCACCGAGCGCGTCCACGACGTCCTGTCGGCGCAGATTTGCCAACTCGGATACAGACATTCCTTGAATCATTTCTGTCAGACACGACCCGGCGGCGATGGCTGCAGCACAGCCAAAAGTCTTGAATCGAGCCTGGGAAACATGATCGTCATCGATCTGTAGATAGAGATGTAACACGTCACCGCAAGCAGAGTTCTGCGCCTGACCGACAGCATTTGCCGTCGGTAGCGTTCCCACGTTGCGCGGATGATTGTAGTGGTCGAGGACCGTGTCGTTGTAGGCGGACAGGTCGCGCACCCTTTTCCGTGCCGGCCCTGGGTCAGAACTGGCCGCTCAGAAGTGATCGTGACAGGCAAAAATCATCGGGTTTTAACGGGCGCGAATATACTCGGCTGACA
>Ga0233428_1002535_pt1 | contig 16968 bp, 17 predicted proteins | sample SI_118_April2016_4_FD_179890 | JGI IMG/M metagenome (GOLD analysis project Ga0233428, IMG submission 179890) | Seawater microbial communities from Saanich Inlet, British Columbia, Canada - SI_118_April2016_120_MG | ecosystem: Environmental > Aquatic > Marine > Inlet | place: Canada: British... | reverse complement strand
CCTTCGCGGCACCCGTCTGTCGTGTCTGCGATTTCTGTTTCATCTTCATTCCCCTACGGGTCATTACGATGAACCAGAAATCCTCTCTTATGCAATCCGGCTAGTTTGTTCCATAGGCGCTGACGTCAGACAATTGTACTATTTAACGCCTAATTAGTCAAATTTGCTGCTTTTGGTGCTTGCCACCCTTCAATTTAGCGAAAGCTGTTGCGTGAGATGAATCTGATGTGATTCAAGGAGTCTCTTTGTTTTCAAGGGGGCGTTCATGTCGGTGGGTATTATCGAGGCGATTGAGGAAGATTTCAGGCATCGTTTTCCCGGTTATCACAAGTCGCGCGGCGCGGAACGCGGATACAAACATTCTTGCATTACGGTGCATCCGTTATCCGATGAGGTGATGCGATCTTGCTCCTCGTCGTTCTTGTCTGGATGGCGGCAGGCCAATCCGCCCCAACCTTAGCATGTGGCAGCTAATCTGAACCATTTGACCTGTGCTTGGTCCGCTCGTCGATCATCGCACCAAAGCGCGCAAGAACCTCAAGCTCGAGGAACTGGGCATATTCAAGCTTGAGGGTTTCCGCGAGACGTTTCATGATCGGAGCCTGAGTCCGGCCGCCCACGCGCGAAACACTCATGCCAACATTCACTGCAGATTTCTGCCCCCAAATCTCAACACAGGACAGACCTCCCCATTATCAGGCAGGCGCTCACAACACGCCGACAAGAATTATCGCGGGAGCGATTTAGAGTTCACTGACCCAGAGGGAACTTCGGGAGTCACGGAAAAAGTAATTGATTTGCCCCAAAACGCCAAACGCCCCGACCGATAAACGGCGACCGGGACATTTGGTTGGAGGATGTCATAACTCCGAAAGGGAACCGAGTTTTTCCGTTTTGACGACCTTCAGCACTTCGTCTTGGGCCTTGTCGTTCCCCGGCCCAAGGGGATCAGGCGGCCCTGACATCGGTCAGGAAGGTTTCCACCGTGCCTTTCAGGGATTCGGCCTGCTTGGCCAGTTCCTCGGAGGCAGACAGCACCTGGCTGGCGGCCGAGCCGGTTTCCGATGTAGCCTGGCTGACGGAGGTAATATTCTCCGTCACTTCCTGGGTACCTCTGGCAGCCTGATCCACATTTCGGCCAATCTCCTGGGTCGCGGCGGATTGCTCCTCCACGGCCGAGGATACAGTGGTCGAGATCTCGTTGATCTTGCCAATGGTATCGGAAATACCCTGCAGAGCCGTCACGGCGCCGTTGGTTTCCTGCTGCATCGATGTGATCTGCGCGGCAATCTCCTCCGTTGCCTTGGCGGTCTGATTGGCCAGGTTCTTGACCTCGGAAGCGACAACGGCGAAGCCCTTGCCGGCCTCCCCCGCGCGCGCCGCCTCGATCGTGGCATTCAGAGCCAACAGGTTGGTCTGTGAGGCAATGTCGTTGATCAGATCGACCACGTCGCCGATCTTCTGAGCCGCCTCGTTCAGGCTCAATACCGATTGGTTGGTGCTCTCCGTCTGAGCCACCGCCTCGGTGGTGATGCGGGCTGACTCGGAGACCTGCCGGGTAATCTCGTCAATCGACGATGACAGCTCTTCCGAGGCAGCGGCAACGGTCTGCACGTTGGCACTGGCCTGTTCCGAGGCCGCCGCCACGGTCGCGGACTGTTGCATGGTCTTTTCCGCCGTGCTGGACATGGAGCGCGCGGTGGCGTCCATCTCCGTCGTGGCGGAAGCCACCGTTTTCAGGATACCGGCCACGGTGCCATCGAATTCCTTGGTGATGGCATCGACCTTCTCGGCCCGGGCTTCACGCGCGGCCCGTTCCGCTTCCTGTTCGGCGACCAGTTCGTCATTGCGGATCATATTGTCCTTGAAGACCTGAACCGCCTGAGCCATGGCGCCGACTTCGTCAACCCGGTTCTGTATCTGCGGTGTATTATCGGGTGTGTGTTCAGCAGGTTCGACTTGATTTCGGTCAATGTGAGATTAATCAATTTCTTGCCATAATTCTCATCTGTTCCATTTGTTTGACGACGGACACATCGACGCCAAGCGGTCTATCATCAAACCCAGATGAGCTAGGTTCTCCGTTATGAAACAGGCTCAACTGTCCCAAATGCTTCGATGCCGGATATTTCATGGGCGCCATGCGTAAAGTGGGTGATCTGATCGCCCTGATAACTGTCACCGCGATGCTCGCCCCGAGCCCATCAATCGCGGAACCGGCCAACCTGAAGAAGCGATCGGCTGATCTTGTGTCGAAAAGCGCTGAGTTAAACACGCGCGTAACCGCCCTTATCAACGAGATCAGCCGCCAACGTTTCGACGAGCTCGAGGAGGCACGCGCCGACGTGCGCAAGGAACTCGATGCTTGGATGAGCGGTGATGCGAAGATGAGAGGCCAAAAGGTGCAACGTGTGCTTTCTGAGGCCTATCGCATCGCCGAGGAATACGGCACCGATGTTGCTAGGATGAAGCGGGTCTACGGCGTCGCGCGCCGCGCCATCCTGCGCGCTAACTTCTTCAGCCAAGGCGACACGGGCATAGGGACCAAGAGAGAATTCACCAGAAAAATTAGGGACGCCGTTATTGTCGGCAATGTCGTTCATTTCTATGGTCTGGTAGACAGCGAGGAAGAGCGCATCGCCCGATCCATGAAAAAACGATTGGTGCAATATCGCAATCTTCTTCAGGTCTACATCAAGGCCTTGACCATCCAGGATCCGGCCCAAGCCATGATCCACCTGCGGAAATATACCGATCTGGTTCGCGGGTACGTAACCGAACAGGAACGACAGGCCATTGAAGCCGACACCAAAATGATGCTGGCCCATCAAAATGGTGTGGTCGAATACGTGGGCGCCTTCCCCTTGGTCGGCACGGCCATGGACGTGGTCATGTTCTATCAGGGAGAAGACTTGGCCGGAAACATGGTGGATCGAGCCGAAATGGCTGCTGGGCATGTTATATTGTCTTCCGTAGCTTTGGGCTCGCTTGTCAAGCTATCAGGTCTGGTCCTGAAGGCGACCGCCAAGGTCACCAAGGCGGCTGCCAAGCGCATGCCCGACGCCTTCGCCCGGTTGGGGGTCTTGGGGACCAATTTGGCCCAGTTGAAAGGACCGGCGCGGAAGACGCTCAACAAGCAGTTAGCCGTTGCGCTTGGGGACCGGGCGGCGGGCGAGGGCGACATAGTCGGCGCCTTAGCGAACAAGATAATTGGCAAGATGCTGCCCATCGTCGCAGCCAAGACTAAAGTTCTATTGTCAAAAATCGATGGCGCCCGTAAGGCCCTGGATGATCTGGGTGACATTGGGAAACGCTCTGATCTGTTCAAGCTCGGGCGCCGGCAGGGCAAAGGGCTGGTGGCTGATTACCAAAACATCATTGAAACCGGCACGAGCCAGGAGATCCGCGACGCCATGCTGGCTATCCAGGCCAACAAGCACGCCATGCAGGTCCTGAAAGACGGGTCTCAGAAAACCATCCATAAGTTCAACATGGGTATCAGCGGCCTTTATAAAGAAGCCGATGAACTTACCAAGGACGCCTTGGTCTCGAAATACCTCGACGGCTTCGCCAAGCACTTGGAAAAGGATCTTTCCAAGATGAGCCCTGCCGATCTCCTGGCGCTCAAGGCTGAGCTCAGAAAGAAAATTAAGATCGATCTGATCACTAATCCCTCCACGGGAAAGGTCAAGCCCAGCTTCGATCGAGACATCACCGCCAAGATCGAGGTCGCCCCGGGCGTATGGAAGGATGTGCCATCGAAGTTACTGGACGAAGCCTATGGCCCCGCATTTTTCAAAGCCGCCAAGGGGGCCGATCTGCCATCCGGAGAAGCGGGTAGAGCTGCGGCCAAGAACCTCATGGAAGAGATGGACCAGGTGGCCACCGACGCCTTGCATACTGAAGCCTACGGAGCCGGCTCCCATGACTTTCGCGTCGCCTTGGAGAAGAACAAGCGTAGCGTCTTCAAGGATCCCGAACAGATCGGGCTGGTGTACGCCTATAAGGGAAACCACTGGTTCGACAAGGCGAGGAAGGCTATTGCACGGGCCAAGTCCGCCGACCCCAACAAGGCAAAAAACCTCTTGATTGAGGCCGAATCCCATTTTGAGGAGGGCATGCGAAATCTGTCCAAGCAGTTCGATAAACAGATCGAAGAACGGGTCGCCGGGTTCAACAAACGTTTGGCCAGCCAGGGCCGGTCACCGATCCGAATACCGGACGACCTTCGTCGGGCCAACGAAATAATGCATGCCGTGGGAAAAACCGAAGACCCGGCTACGGCCATGAAAAAACTAGCCGAATTGGGCATGGGGCCGCGGGACGCGGCAGAACGGATGGGTAACTTTGTCACCAAGATCCACAGGACCATGTCCAAAGGCAAACAGGTTGTCGAGAAGGGAAAGCCGCCTGGAGGACCTCTTTTGCTGCACCGCCCAAGCGACTGGGTCGCTCGCGCGCCAACGGGGGTGGCGAAATGACGGCCTGCGCCCATCACCACGGTTTAATAGGTTTGATATGCAGACGGATCGCTTGCAGTCTATTGGCGATTGCGATTTTGCCCGTGGCGTTTCCGGCTACGGGCTTGGGCCAGGAGGCGGAGGGCGGGGATGCCCAGTCGCGGATTTCCCGATTGGAAACAGAATACAAGGAAATCGAGACGAAACTCGAAGGATCTGAATCCGTGTCCAAACGTCTCGAGGACATTGGGTATGGCGGCCCCGTCCTTCAAAAAGATCTGAAAATGCTCGCCGCCAAGGTCAAGGGATTGCAACTGGAACTTAAAAGGCTGGATGCGGAGCTTTCGGGCTTGGAATTGAAGAGCCTTGTAGACACGCCGAAGAAAACCATTATCCGTGTATCCCATGACACCTACAACGGGGCAAAACTGGACCCGAAGGAGCCCGTGAAAAACGGTGATATTCTGGCTTTCCAGGCCGACATTAGCCATATCGGTGAAACCAACAACCCGGTGCCCGCCAATTTTTTTTGGAAGGTCATCGACCCCGACCGCCACCCCATAGACGGGCTATATAAAGACCGTCAGGTCGCGAAGGAAGGCAATGACGAACCCGCTAACTGCCGTGACAATCCAGTTCCTAAACCGGGATGTTTCCGGTTCCAGGTTGAGGGGTTTAGTAATGGTACTTATACAGTGGTTCTGACACATGAGAATGCCGCCCAGCCCGGCAAACGTGCCCAAAGCGTTACTAATTTTTCCGTCTATCAGGAGGTCACGATCACGGATTTGGTGGTCGACGTGTCGCCCGACGGAAAGACCTCCTACGAGACACTGCACCCGGACCAGCAACCTTACCTTTACGTCTATTACGAAATGGGAAAGGGTGTGGATGCGGTCACTGTCGAGTTCAAAATCATCGACAAAAAGACCGGGGCGGTGATTGATGCCGAAACTACGGAGCGTTCAAGAAAGAAGGATGCCGTCACGCAACGGGTCGGTTTTGCCCCCGGTCCAGACAAGGTGAAAGAAGGCGTGAGCGCAACAGTCAGCGCGTCCGTCTTTGCTCCGGGCGGCAAGACGGTAACCAGTACCGCGGACTTCCGCGTCAGCGCCTACGTGTTGGCACTCAACGTCCCCCGTACGCTCGTAACAGCGGATGGCAAGCCCTTTAGCATTGGCGTGCCGAAACAGTTTGAGCGGCCCTTCAATGTGGACATTGACGTGGAAAGCGGCTTGATGATCCATCAGGGCAAGGACCGGTTGGGCGGTACGATTACCGGTCTAGCTGACAAAGACCAAATCAGATCTGGTTTGACGGTCAAGGTTACTGACGCGGCAGGCCGCCGGGCCACTGGATATGCCCCCGTAACCATCGAGCCCCTACGCAAACCTAAGGCCGTCTTGAAATCGGCGCCGCAGCCAAACATTACATCGTCGGCTGCTCCTAGATGTAAGTTGCCCAAGACCTACAGGGTAGAGGCCGGCCGGCTGAGCCAGGTCATGCATGTTCGGATCGACCAGAAGAATGGAGAAATTTACACCGCTACTCTAACGCCGTTATCCGGCAAGGGATGGTGGGCCAGGGGCCAGGCAAAGTTCGGTCCCAACTGCCAAGTGCTTCGTCACGGCTGGTACAATATTTACAGCCCTCGCGGCAAAGTCATTAAAAAGGGCGCCTATGCCAATGATGTAGAGCAATGGTCGCAGCGCACTGCAAATTGGCCAAAAAAAGCGCGGACGAGCGCGACTCAGCATCTTAGTATACCCTCGCAACGGCCAAGGTGATGGGGTTGGACATCGCAACGATGATATTGGAAAGACAAGTGAAGCACAAAAAGGTCAATCTCTGCCTGCCTGGTTTAATCGCCGCCACCTGCTTGGTCATCGCCATCGCGGTATTGCCTACTCATGCACAGTCCAGTGATGAGACAAGGGCTGACGGTCATATTCCCATCATCTCCGACATTTTCAAAGCTATAAGTTCCGCCGCTACGGCGCCGAACGGCAAAAAGGAAAGCTATACCTTCAGCAACTGGATGAGCGGTGAGGACTACCAGGATTACGTGGAAAATCAAAAAAGCAATGAACGCTTTCCCATCCTTGTGGAAGGACGATCCCACAATGGTAAAAACATATTTCGGGGTCTCTTTGTGCCCTATCTCAGCGTCGAAGGTTTCGGATTTTGGACCCATCACGGGCTGACGAGAAAAGAGGTCGATGCGCGGGAATCGGAGTTGGAGAAGAAGGGTTACAGGAGCCTGACTGAGACGCTATTTAAATCCGCTAGCGGGTGGCTCATTCAGGGAACATGGCTGACGAAGGCTTCTTTTTTTGAAGGCCGTCGCGTGATGGCGAAAATCGAGGCCCAGCGGCTGGTGCCGGGTGAAAAATTTTCTGACCATGCGAAATATGGGAGGACAACTTACGCGTCATTCAGTGCAGATGGGCAACGGTTCGTCACTATGGGATATCCCAGCTCCACTGCGGTAATTTCCTTGTGGGATGCAACGGAGGACGACCCCGAAAAGATGGGTGAGGTATCGTTCCGTGGCGGTCTGTCGGGCCTTGGATTTGACGATGGCTTCGCGATTTCCGCCGACGGCTCCCTTTACGCTGCGGTTATGGAATATGGTCAAAAAAGCGGTCTTCAAGTGGCCATCCGCGACTGGCAAGGCAACCAGCACCTCACCATCAACATTCCGATATCCAACAGGCGCATGATGGATCGGATGTTCGCGCCCGAAAAGAACAGGAACGCCAGTCTAGCCTGTGGCTTGGCGTTCAGTCCTGATAGCACTCGGCTCGCTGTGTGCCATAAGCGTGATATCGGCCAGGAATACTCGGTTTCCGATCTGGTTCGCGATGACGATGTCGTTGACATTTATGACGTAAAAACCGGCAATCGACTCGCCAGCTCGACACTATTCTTGAAACGATGGAAAGAAAAAGGGAAGCAGGGCCTAGTTACACTGAATTATGATGGAAGAATGCGCTTCTCCCCATCGGGTCGATATCTTGTGGTGCCTGGCATGGTGACGCTCATGCGGCTGGGCAGCAGATGGGAGCGCGAGGTCTGGAGCCGGAATGTCTGGGTGCTGGATGCCAGGACGCTTAAAGTCGCTCAAGACTTCGGCGTGAAAAAGCTAAGAGGCGTGGCAAACCGGAAAGAATATGATAAGGCACTCGATATGTTGGCAATGCCGCGGAAATTGGGATTCGGGAACGATAATTTGTTCCTTGTTTACCGCCGGGGCAGAGGATACGGGATCGAAACTATTGACGGCTCTATGAGGACCGAACCGATCGCATGCTGCGTAAATCCTCGCGAAGATATGAATATAGTGTTTAATAAAAACCGCTCGATGATGGCGGACATGGTATGGAACAAGAAAGAGAAGATAGCCTTCATAAAGTTCTTCTCGCTGACGGGAAAGACCCTTTCGCACATCACCGACCATAAAATTAAGAGCCCGATTGGCATTGCCCAAATGCCCGATCAGCAGCTGATGGTAGTCAATCCAACGAGCGTGGTTCGGGTGCCCTGGCCGAGCAAGAACAATATTCTCGCTATTGGCCAGAAAAAAGAGGGCATGGAATTGATCAAGGCGGACTTTAAGAAAGAAGGGCTCGAGTTGCTTGCTAAATCGATGACAACGGACATCAGCCTATGGAAGCGAAAGGATTGGAGATTAGATTTATTTTACCTTTTAAAATGGATAGATTCTGGTGAGCGGGGGCTGGAACCTCCTGACCTTGCTAAATTATCCCTGATTCTACTTGAATTAAGCTCGGATAGAAGTACACGAGCCAACGCATACATCTTTTACGGTACCTTGGCCTTAAAAGCGGGACATCCGGCCTTGGCTCGGCAGGCTGCGGCAAGGATAAAAGAGTCCTATCCCAAGTCCAAGGCTGCTACCCTAATCGATGCAGGGGCCATAGCATTGAATGGTGACGCCGACGGCGCCTATCAATTTCTTTTGAAAAACGTCGACCGAAAAGGCGACAATGGGCGCATGGTTCGCTTGATACGCGCTGCCCCTAACGCATTTAAGCCATTACTAGAGGACCGTCGGAAATTGGCCTTTGTATTAGGTCAGGAAGAGAAAAGGCTCCCCAATCCTGCAGTCGGAACGGTTAAGCGCCGTTATCCCGATCTTAACGGCAATCTCATCACCCCAGCTGGCGCCATATCCGCTCGCGCCCAAAAATCCAAACCTACTCTAAAGACGAAAACAAGCCAAAAACGGCAAAAAGGAAGAATTTTGGACTGACCAAAGCGAAACACGTAACCGAGGATCTGTCCTTAAGCGCGGCCAAACGAATCTGGTCTGCACCTTATCACCCGCAGACCCAAGGCAAGATCGAACGTTGGCACCAAACCCTGAAGAACCGCATCCTGCTGGAGAACTACTATCTGCCGGGCGATCTCGAAAACCAGATCGGCGCCTTCGTCGATCATTACAACAACCAGCGTTACCATGAGAGCATTGGCAACGTCACACCCGCCGACGCCTACTTCGGGCGCCACACCGCAATCATCGAAAGGAGAGAAAAGATCAAGAAACAGACCATCCAAAAGCGCCGCTTGAACCATCAACAAAAAGCGGCATAACATCAAACCTAGATGAGCCAGATCCTCCCATTGGAAACAGGATCATATGTCCCAAATGTTTTGATGACGGACACACCCCGAAGTGACAGCAATCACAGGAGGACGACTTTTATGACCGAAATGCCGTTGAGGTGCGACACAATGTCCTATTATCGGCGGTTCTTGTCTGGTTTAGCCTGGCGGACCTAAGTCAGGCTGGTCACCGTTACGTAGTGAAGATCATGGAGGTTGCTAGGGCTTTTCGGATATTCCTCATTGGGTTTGTCCTAGTTCTTTCGGCCTGTGTGACGGTCGAACCGAGAAGTCCGGACCAGCTTCGGATTGGGTTAGAGCCGACTATGAAGGTGCGCACACCGACGGGTGACGGCCCGTTCCCAACAGTCGTCATTCTTCATGGTGCGAACGATCCGACTTGGCGCACAGGTTATTCAGATTGGATGGATTGGTTGGTTGCGCGTGGTTATGCAGCTGTCTTTATTGACAGTGCAGCAGCTAGAGGCGTTAGCGCCGACGCGATGATGGGCCCTGGATTGATGCCCAGCGAGCGAGCAGCGGACGTCTTCATCGCCCTGGATATTCTCCGCAAAAAGCCTTTCGTGGACAAATCGCGTTTCGCTCTAATAGGCATGTCTCACGGCGGCGACACTGCCCTTGACGCTCTTGTTCAGGCGCCACCTGCGGGCCCAGTTAAAGGACTGACCGCAGTGCCGCCTTTAGGACTTAGCGGCCTCAAGGCGGTCGCAGCTTTTTATCCTGGCTGTCGAAAACCAGTGATGGGTGTTCGCGTGACGGAAGTCTATGACCGCGCTTGGACGCAGAATATTCCAGTGGTGATCTTTCAGGGAAGCAACGATACCTATGTTGACATTCCGCTTTGTCAGGCCGTCGTAAAGAGGCAGGAAGCAAAGGGTACGCCTATTCAGTATTATTTCTACAAGGGCGAACCCCATTGTTTTGATGCCGACTATGGCGACGGTCCCGACTGCTATAGGTCATCAGCTCCAGCGGCAGATGCTCGCACTAAGGTCGAACGTTTGCTGTCACAGGTATTCCAGTAAGGCCTTGTGGACGTAGGCGACTGATCTCCCTACAGCCAACTGACCAGCTAGCGCCGTCGCCCAAGGTTCGGCCTATCTGGTCTTTGTTTTCACCGCTGGCCCCCCACAAGCTAACAGCATGATCTACTCCACGATCTCAAAATGCACCAGATCGTCAAACTGGTTGTCCTTGACCTCAAAATCCATTGACCAATCACCGCCCCAGCGGAGTTCGATGCCCATGGCCTTGGCCGTTGCCAGCACGAAGCCAGCAAACAGGGTCTGGCGCTCCCGGTCGTCCCAGACGATGGGATATGGCGTCACATCGACGGCCAACATCCTACAAAGCTTCTGATGAAATTGCCCCAACACCAGCTGCCGATGTGAGATACCACTTGAAGTTACAAAAAAGATCTCGTATAAATTCTTCAACATCAAGAGTAGGGCTGACGCCCTCGCCAACCTGCCAAACCCGGCAAGGTGGTGTCCTGAAAGGGAGATGTGGCCAAGGACGGCAACTAAAGGGTCCACAGCCAGTCAGATCGTCAAACCTCCTCAGGAAACTGAAGGAGAATTTTAATGTCTACGAAGCGACGTACTCACGACAACGACGCTGACTTCATAACGTCCGGCGGAGTGCGCCTATCCGATGTGCCAGAGTTTGCTCGAAGCCATATTGAATGGATGGACGGGGTGCATGGTGCTGCGACAGATGGCTTGCCGTTAGAATCTGATGTAGCTGTTGCCGACATTCTCAATTCCCTTCCAGAGCTTCATCCTAAGCGTCCTCGAGGGTCGAAGGCGATGATCGACGCGAATGGCGCCAGGTGCCGCCTGAAACACTGTCGCTCCGGCGCTTGGCTCATCAGTCCCTTTACCGGAGAACATTGGGCGGTTTGGCCCAACGGCCATATTGGATGGGTCCCCAAAAGCTTAGCCTTGCCTAGCGTTTTGCGGGTCTCAAACCGCCCCGACGTCCAGTAGAGAATGCCGATGTTGAGAATTTCAAACAAAGGCCTTCCTGTTCATTCACTGTATGTGGGCAGTCGTGATGGCAAAGCCTTCTCCGACGTGGATAGACAGTCTGTGACCGAGGTGGTCGGTAACTCTTTCGACTGTTCCACGTTCATTGATGCCAGCGGCCATTTCCAAGGTCGCAGTGTCGCCACGCTTCTCATAAATATCGCAACAGATGATGGGGCATCTGTCGAAGAGCTTGCCCGTAGCCTGGGGATACTTCTGGACCAGCGAGTTGTCGGCATTGAGACTGCCGGGATCTATCGATCAATTTACATGGGCTGATCCACCTTACGGATCGGGGTTTTTGAATCCAGCTTGCGCCCCCGGCACGACGCCAAAGCCGCTAAAGAGGAGACCTGACCATGTCACGTCACAGCCATCGCCCGACAGGAACACAAAGTTCCGATCATGCTACTGCCAGCAGTTCATTACTCAGCGACATCGGATTGATAGGCCTTTCCGATCTCGAACCCATCATACTGGCTGCCTTGGCGACGGAGGAGCCGTTGCTTCTCATCGGACCCCACGGAACGGGCAAGAGCCTCTTGCTGACCCGGATCGCCGAGGCATTGGGACTGGCGTTCCGGCATTACAATTCGAGCCTTCTCAACTTTGACGATCTCGTCGGATTTCCGATGCCGAACAAGAATGGCACGTTGGAATATATGAAAACACCCGCTTCAATCTGGGGTGCCGAGGCCGTGATATTCGATGAGATCAGCCGCTGCCGTCCCGATATCCAGAACAAACTATTTCCCATTATCCACGAACGCAGGGCACAAGGAATCCTCTTGGATGGCCTTCGGTATCGCTGGGCGGCGATGAACCCGCCAATGTCGGAAGACGACGATGAGGGCTATCTCGGTTCCGAACCGCTCGACCCGGCTCTGACGGACCGATTTGCCTTCGTTGTAAATATGCCGTCATGGGATCGTTACAACGAAGCAGAGCAACTCGCGATCATTCTCGCTGACGACAGTGCTGTGACGGTGAGTTCCGCAGCAAAATTACGGACTGCCGTGGCATCGACCGATGCGGCCCTGCAATCCATCAAGGAGTCGATCGGCGATGCTGTGGCCGTTTACGTCAGAACACTCGTCGCGCTCCTCGCTCGAGCAGGCGTTTCTCTTAGTCCGCGCCGAGCAGGGATGCTCCGGCGGTCCGTCCTCGCGGTACACGCTGCTGCCCTCACACTTAACGCTGATGCTAGCCCTGCGAATTCGGCTCTCCTTGCCGTGCGCAACGGTCTTCCACAAATCGCCGAAGGGCGCACCGTATCAGAAACCAAGCTCCTTGGCGCCCACCGCGAGGCGTGGAGATTGGCCGGCGTGAAACCGGGTGATCCCCTCCGCGCCATTCTGACCACAGCTGATCCCGTCGACAGGGTGCGTCTAGCGGTGGCCGCATCCAAGCTTTCAAAGGGAGATTTCTCATCGATTATCTCCGACGCTATCTCGCTATTGGCGCCTGGCGCTCGGGAAGCCGCAATCGTCCACCTGTTTGAGACAGGTGCCGTCGGGCGACTGAATGCGGCGGTGGCCGAACAATCGGCACAGATCTACGCGGATGTCGCGACACCCTTAGAATTTTCGGAGACTGTGCATGCCCGCAGCCCGAAGTTCCTGATCTGGAAACGGATCAAGGATATCCTCTCTCGCCTCAATCCAAATGACCCTCGTGCCCGCTTGTCGGCCAATGCACTCGCCGCCTGCTACGCGAAGAAGCAATTCGATGCTCCCGAAGATGCTAATACGGCGTTTGACGCTTGGACGGAGGCCGATGGCCGTCTGTCGGGAGGGGCAGCATGATTGAAACTGCTCAACTTCTCAACAACATGTCGACGCCGCCGAAGTCAGTCGTCAAATACAGTGGGCTTCGGAAAAACGCTGAGGTAACTGACATTCATGGCACGGGCGCTGGGTGGCTCCCGGCATCGAACAACGGCGCATTCGGGTCTTTCATAACCTTCCGATTGCCCAAAAACCTACGCCGGTGCGGTGCAAAAACCATTCTTGAGCGTCTCGGTTTGAAGTCAGGTTCAGCGCCCGAAAAGACGCTTCTCGATCTGATCGAGGCGCGGGCCAGAGAACTTGTTCTGCCGGACGCCTGCGTGGTCATACCCACGAAAATCGACCATCCCTGTCCTTGGCCGGACCCGCTGGCCATCCTCGCCGTTATTTCGAAATCTTCCGCCAGCATCTGGCTCCGAAGCAAAACGCCTCGTTTGTCCGTGCTCCGGAAAACCCCAGCAATTTCTCTTCTCGTACCTCCCGCATTTGCGGCTCAGATTGAGGGGCCGCCGTCATGAACACCATTGAAGAACAAGTCCTTGATTGCTTTCCTAGTGGTAGCTATGCGTTGTCGGCGCTGCTTCGGCTCGTGGATATCGTCGAGAGCGATCAGGTGCCGACTGCAGCTGTCGAATGTCGCATTCAGCCGCGTTTGCTGATCAATCCGGACTTCGTCAACCGTCATGCCAATACGCCAGAACGGCTTTTGATGCTGGTGATGCACGAGCTTCATCACGTTCTCCTGGGCCATACTACTCTATTCAAGACCGTGACAAATACAGACAACTTTGTCTTTGACTGCGTCATCAACGCGGTGATCTCCAGGATGTTTCCGCAAGACGAGCATCTGTCGTTCCTGACCGACTTCTATTCGGACAAGGCATTTCCGGAGTGCCTGCTCCGCCCACCTGCTCGGTGGAATGGAAATATCGTCAAGGCCTTGCCTCGGGCCATCTGTGATCTGCCAGGAAAATACCATGGCGAAGTCGCGGAAGTGTACCGGAGCCTCTATTCCGAAACGGGGATCACCTACCAGGAAATCCACGACATTCTGCCGCGACTACTTGACGATGACGCTGTCACCCTCGCCCCGCTCCTGGGAGGTCATGACAAGGATGGTACGAACAAGGGAGACCTCGATAATCGATCGCCGGTCTTGTTCGACATCGTTCGGAGTATCGTCGAGGAGTGGCCGCAACCACCTGATCCGATCCGGGGTCGTTCCCTGGCGGATATCATCGAATCTGAAACGATCTCCATGCGTTCATTGCCGAGCAATCGGCAGATCCTGCGGGGAATTCTGATGAAGGTTGCCGACAAGAACGGCTATGGGCGAATCCGTCAATGTGGTGACAGCAGCATGGTCACGCCAACACCCATACCCGTGTTCGACCGCCGCTCGACGGTACTGCGGGCACTGGGCGCGGATCCGCTGTTCTATACGGGCTCAATAACGCATCGGCGCCGGATACCATTGGGTGACAGGGTCCACGTCTATGTCGATGTGTCGGGCAGTATGGATGGGATCAAGGACATCATTTATGGCGCTTTGATGGACTGCCGGGAGTGGTTGCATCCCACCGTCCACCTGTTTTCAACCGCGATATCCGACGTCAGCCATCAGGAGATCTGCAAGGGTATCGTCAAATCGACATTTGGAACTGATGTCGTCTGCATTGCAGAGCATATGAAAGCCAACAAAGTACGGCGCGCCTGCATCATCACCGATGGCTGGGTGGGAGAACCGGTCGGCAGCCATCACGAAACAATGTCGAGGGCCAAGCTGGGTGTTGCCTATGCAGGTCACAACTCCAACACGACAGATCTGTCCGGCGTCGCAAATCACGTCGCAACACTGAACCTATGAGGATAGAACCATGAACAATATTTTTCACACCGCAGAGTTTGTGTTTCCGGGACATCCGGACAAACTATCGGACGCCATCGCCGACGCACTGGTCCAGGAGGCCTCTCGGCGGGAGAAGCGCGCAATTGTGGGTGTTGAAGTCGCGGTTCACCGCAACAGCGTATTTGTGACGGGACGGATCGGTTGCGACGGCGCTGAAGAAATCAATGTCGCCGACATCGTAAAGGATGTCTATCGATCGGTCGGGTATGGAGGCGATTGGGGGCCAGAACCCGATGAGCTGAACATCCAAACAGATCTCTGCCTAGGACCCCTTGAGGACGGTGAAGCAGAATTCCGTTCGCTGTCTGATGACCAGAGCATTTGCACGGGCTACGCGACGGCAATGGCAGAAACCAACTATCTTCCCGTCGAGCATTGGCTTGCCAACAGGCTTGGGCGTCGCCTTGCCGAACTTCGAAAGGAGGCGCCGAACCTAAATCTGGGCCCCGACGGAAAAGTTATCGTCGTTATTGGGGTGGAGGATCGCCAATATCACCTCGATGCATTTAGCTGTTCCCTTCAGCAGAAATCTGCATCCGATGACCTGGCTCTCCATCGAGCAGTGCGCGTCACCTTAGAATGCGAAATGAGGAGGCTTTCGGAAATCTTCAGCCGATTTTCTCCCGACATTCCAGACGAGTTGTCCGTTAACGGCGCTGGGTCATTCGAAGTTGGCGGGCCCGAAGGTGACAATGGCCTCTCGGGGAAAAAGCTGGTTGTGGATGCCTACGGCCCCGGTATTCCGGTCGGTGGAGGGGCGTTATCGGGGAAGGATTTTTTCAAGGTTGACCGCGCCGGTGCTTTGCATGCGCGTCGGGTCGCCAAGGCGGTTGTCATGACAGGTGCTGCGAGCGAAGCCTTGGTCCGAATTGGCTGGTTTCCTGGTAATGCTTCAGCACGGATTTTATCCATCCAACGTGAAGGCGGAAATGTGATCGACACCACTCCGTGGCAAACACTATGCGATCTTTCACTTGAAGCTTCCGGAGAATGCTGGACAAACGCCAAGGATCTTATTCCAGTGGCCCAGTATGGGCATTTTTCTGACACCAGCATGCCATGGGAGAGAATTCAAATTGCGCCCCAAAACCCGCCGGTAAATTTCCGGAACAATACTGGACCACGGAAACGGTCAGATAATCTGATTGTCGCGGAGTAAAATTCCGCCATTTTGACGTTTTTGTTCGAAGCGAGCGGAAGGTGGGGTGAACTTCGCTATTTTGCCTTGCCGCCGAACTTCTCCGCGGTCCGCATGGCCCCGAGACCAAGCAGGGAGAGCAGCACCGTGACCAACGTCTCGGTACCGGTCAGTTGAGGGATTTCGGTCACGTGGGGGAAGAAGTTGACGGTGATCCAGGTCAGCATATCAAACAGGATGAAGTGCCAGAGCAGTGCAAATCCGCAAACCCAGCCGATGAACGGCCGCCAGCCGGCGACGAAGATGGATCGGTGGCCCGCCTCGATCTTGTTGAGCTCGACCTGAGCCAAACTCGGCTGCATCATCAGCTTGGCCTTGATTAACTCCGCGGCACGCTTTTCGTCGTCGGTCTCGACGAACTGGTCGATGATGTTGGCGACGCCTTCGGCAGCCGAGACAATGCCGCCGCCGGCGATAGATCCGAATATCTTGTTCAGCATGATCTACTCCACGATCTCAAAATGCACCAGATCGTCAAACCGGTTGTCCTTGACCTCAAAATCCATGGACCAGTCGCCGCCCCAGCGGAGCTCGATGCCCATGGCCTTGGCCGTTGCCAGCACGAAGCCAGCAAACAGGGTCTGGCGCTCCCGGTCGTCCCAGACGATGGGATAGGCCGCCACATCGACCGCCCGTGACGGCACGGTGTTGTGCTTGCCATCGGGCCAGCGGACCCGGCTCTTGCCCTCGTCCACCATTCTGTTCTGGCGCTCCCTGTCCCTGTGACCTTCCAGGATGGTGCAGTCAAAATCATGCACCACCCGCAGTAAGACCTGCTGTAGGCGCGTATCGCAGGTGGTTAGATTGGAGATCGACTTGTCTGAAAATCGCGGCATCGTTGTCCTCCATTGAACAAGGTTGAATATTGCCAGGCCGTGTCATGGAACGCGGCCATCCCTGGAATGGAAACGGCCGCCCGAAGACGGCCGTGTGGTAT
>Ga0233428_1002533_pt1 | contig 16990 bp, 18 predicted proteins | sample SI_118_April2016_4_FD_179890 | JGI IMG/M metagenome (GOLD analysis project Ga0233428, IMG submission 179890) | Seawater microbial communities from Saanich Inlet, British Columbia, Canada - SI_118_April2016_120_MG | ecosystem: Environmental > Aquatic > Marine > Inlet | place: Canada: British... | reverse complement strand
TATGCCAAGGCAGTCGAGAAGCTAAAGGGCGAACTGCCGGTAAAAGCCTCCCTGTTCTATGTAGAAAAAGACAAGATGGTAGTGTATCCAGTTACTGAAGAGTCAGTCAACGAGACAATGGATACAATCATTGGAATGACAAAGGAGATTCTGTCTGAAAACTTTGAGGCAACGCCGAGCTATAACGCATGCATGTTCTGCTCATACCAGAGCATCTGTGACGCAAAGGTGACGGAAGAATAATTAAAAAAATCACAATAATGAAAATTCATTCAGAGTTAATTCTTTGAATTCTTGTGAAATGATTGTGAATGTTGATAAAATGTATTCTAATTCCTCAGTGTTCAAATCATAAATTTTTGCAGCACAAGCATTAATTTGCGCTTCTAGAGTATTTCTCTCATTAGAATCTGTAACGAATTTTGATATACCAACATCTGCACGTAGTTTTGAATAATCATCAGTTGTACAAATTAACATTGAAGAATTTTTGAATATTTTTTGATGCAATGAATTATTTTTATCAAATTTAGGGATTGGAAGTTCTTTGATAAAACTCAAAGTTAAATTAGTTAAAATTCTATGACGTAAAATAAAATCAACTGGAAAAGAATTAAACATTCCACAAACAAAAATTGTTTCTTCATATGAAAGTGGTTTAATGTACTTTTTTCCATCAAAGATTAAAGGTTTCAGAAAATTCAAACTATGACCCAGAAATACATTAGGTGGCAAAATTGTTGAAATTAAAGTTCGCCTATTAGAAAAATTTGTAAGTGCACGCCAAACTAATCTATAATCATCGGAAGCAATCCGAGGTTCTACATTTTGTTTATATTTTTTTATTCTGCCAAACTCTTTATTTTTTAAAAAATCTGTGCCCACTTTTTCTTCGATCCAATATGCGGGTGTTGCAAATGTATGTGTGAATTGCTCCATAGTTTCACCTTTGTATAGTGGAAACCCGATTTTAGATGTATGAAATAAATTTTGGTTTTTAGTCATATGAAATTCAGAACTTTGAGTATGAAAATTCCATTGTTCTGAATCCAATAAAGGGAATTTGAAAAGTTTCAAAAGAATTTTTTGGGTAATCTCACCATCACATTCTAAAAAAGATGATAATCTGTTTAGTGATAAATCTAATAAATCAGATTTATACTCAAATGCAGTAGATCTAAAATCAGTAAGATTTTGATCATCTATTTGATGAAATTTTGCCAATAGATTGTTTGAGTACTCTGAGCTAGATGTAAAAATTAACGTACAAAATTTTTGACGAGTATCTACATCATGAAAAATAGGTTTACGGTTGATGAATCCACATAATTCATTATTTGATGTATTGTGAAAAATTAAATCACGTAATTTTCCTGCACCTTTATCCATGTAAATTGATGCAGGTAAAACCATACCAAAAATTCCATTTGGACGTAAAATTTGAAGAGATTTTATTACGAATAATTTGTATAAATTAATATCTCCTTCACCTTTGATTTTATATTGTTCAGATGATGAAAAATATTCAATCTGTTTATCGTAGTATTTTAGATATTCAAAATATTTTTGATTGACGGTTTTATCTTGTAAGCATTTTTTTATTAATTCATTTTTTACAGGTTTTGATAATAGACTAAATGGTTTTGATTCATTATATTTTAAAATGATTTGTAGTTTCATTTCTTTTAATGAAGAAAAAAATTCATCTATGTCGGATTTAATGACTTGCCATGGGGGATTTCCAACTACCACATCAAATCCACCTGATTTCATAATACCAGGAAATTCATTTTCCCAAATCATTGCATTTGGAACTATTTGTTTATCATCGATCACGGAATTTCTGTTCAAAATATTTTTTGACAAGTTTGCCAAGGTTTCGCCAGGTTTTGCCATCTTTAAAAATAAACTAAGCTTTGTTATCTCTACAGACTCTCGATTCACATCTGCACCAAAAATGTTATTTTCTATAATTTTAGATACTTCTTTTTCTTTTTGCCAATCGTCAAGAGTGCCAGAATGTACAGGATCAGTTTCATCATTTTTTATCATTTCTATTTTCTCAGCAATTTCAAGGAGAATTTCAGCAGAATTTATTAAAAAAGCACCACTGCCACAGGCAGGATCAATGATTCTAATTTTTTGGATCTTTTCTTCCAACAGTCCTATTTCATCTCGATATTCATGAATAAGTTCTTGAACGTCATTTGTGTTATTTTTTGACAAATATGGAATTATGGAATTTCTGCACATATAGTCAGTCAAATTAACTGGGGTATAGTACACGCCATCAATTTTTCGTTTCATATCACCGGTTTTTTGAAGTTGAGTAAGATCATCAAGGGATTGTTCTAAAATGTGTCCCAAAATAGTCACGTTAAATTCAGATTTAAAATCTCTTGAATCCATAATCAGGAGATTTCTAATTATGGGACTGACATTATCTCCAAACTCTTTCCAAATTTCTTTTGAATCACCATGGAATTTTAATTCCTGAGACAATTGAGAGTGCATAATTTCATTAGCAAAAAATGATTTTGATTGAAAATCAAGGAAATAAATTTTTTCAGGAATTTTACCTGAAAATAGCTCACCGCCAAATCCATCAATATGAAGAAATTTTGAACCCTTATCAAGCGCCTCAAATATTAACATAATATCATTAAAAATCTTTTTTGAGTTTTCAGTGCACTGTTTTAATTTTAATTGTCCAAAAATTCTATTTCTAAATAATTTTGAGTCTTCAATTAACTCATTGTCTAATGCAAAAAACAGAAATAAAATTCTCTGTAAAAACAGTTGAGAGTAGAAAAGTGCGTCATTTTCAGATACATCTTGTTTTCCTTTAAATGATTTAACTAACATCATTCGAGTTTCATGAAACAGCTTGTAAAATTCATTAGTCAGTTTCAAATCCGCATTGTCAGATTTAGATTTAAATTTTTTAATGTCTTTGTTGATGACCAAGGTCTTATAACCGAAGATTCCGATGAATTCCTTTAATTTTTCATCATTATTTTTTGTACTTAGAAAATCAAATTCTTGTAGTGCTGAAAATTTTAGATTCCTCTCCATTAGGATAAATTTTTGATAATTTGTGCATACGCCATACGGCATGTGTGGGAATCTCGTCAAATTATCATATGTTTGATCAATTGGCGTAGCCTGACTTGGATCTTTACGTCCTTGGTTTGCATGAAGATTCGTTGTTTTAGTTCCTTTTGCTTCAAATAATACAGCCCATCCACCTTGAGGATCTTTGAATGCATATTCGACATTTTTTTTGTCTTTTGAATTCTGGATCAATTCTTCAGGAAAATCAAGCAGATCTCGTAATATGATGTCCTCTAACTTTCGATAGTTTGTTGTTTCTGTTTCTAGTTCTTTGCTTTCAAGCTTTTCAAGCCATTTTTGCTGTGCTTTTCTTTGAGTATCAGAAATGACAACGGTAGAAAATAATTTTGAGCAAGTGCTAGAGGAAATTATTTGAGGTTTTGTCACAAACAGTTTGCGTCGTAGTCATTGAAAAACTTTATGAGCAATTAGTTATTTGTTTTGTAATTATTAGCAATGTCATAATGTATTACAGTGTAATTCAAATCATATTTTATTTTACTTTAAACAAAATAATGTTTATTAGATTGAATTATCAAAAATATTCCTATGTCGGATGAACAAGATAACACGTGGACCACAACTCAACAAAACAGATTAGAGGAAGCAAAGAGAATTCCAGAAAACACCATTAACGATTCTCACGGTAATCAAAAAGAGCACGACGTTCCAGTTTGGGAAGACCGACCAGATGAATCCTTACCGATATTTGAAATTCCAATTGAACTTGTATCATTTAACTTTCAAAATGTACGCATAGAAAAATACAAGAAAAATGCTTGTGCAGTCAACGATATTGACGAACTTGATGAGACAAATGAAAGACACCAAGACATTATACAAAATATACTTCTAAATGCTCAGGATTATAGCCAGAAGGCAAGCGGAGATTTGGCAGAAGGCAAAGGCGGTCTTATAGAAGTTGGACAAAGAGAACCAGCTTTACTTACATCGACAGGCGTATTGTGGAATGGGAATAGAAGATGTGCAATAATGGGAAACTTGTTTGACACAAGACCTACGGGCGATTTGGGCAGATTGGTAAGAGGAAAAATTAAAGTTTGTTTTTTGCCACAAATGAATGATGATGAATTAAGGAGTCTTGAAAGAAGACTCCAGCAAGATCCAGATTACAAGCAATCCTATGGAGAAATGACAGAGGCGGTCAAATGTCAAATGGAAATAAATAATTTTGAATTTCAACAGGATGAAGAGCATGCAACAAGGGACGAACAAGAAGCAATCTTGTTAGAGTGTAAGTCATCTAGTTTTCCTAATTGGGAAGGCGTAAGAAATGCAAAGAGAAGAGTTGATTTGATGGATGATTATCTTGAATCAAGAAATGAACTAAATCCAACACAGAATTTAATAGGATATTACACGCTTTTTGAATCAACAGGAAGTGCCACTTTTTTCGCATCCTTGGCAACTTTGTTGTACAATAACGTAATTCCTTGGTATACCGATAATCCTCAACACGGAAATGCAAATGAAATGTTTGACCAGTGGAGAGAAGTGATGTTTGCAGGTCTCCAAGATAGATTACAAAAATATGATGAAGCTAAAGCAGCAGGCAATAACAATGAGGCAAGAAAATACATCAAAGACCTCTATACGCCAGTTAGAGACATGTGTCATACATTTGAGACAGCTTCAGGAGATGCGACAACAACTGATCCCGGAGACACCACGCATCTAGTACTTCAAAGAATGGCGGAGTCAAAGATAATGGAAGAATGGGATGGACTTACATCCACCGAACCAGAAGAGATAGCAAAACTGATCGTACAAACAAGGGAAGTGGATGGCCAGCAAGTACCAATTGGGGAATTAGAACATGATGCTACCAAAAGAAACCAGAGAAGTTACGCAAAAGTAGGTGATGAACCAGCTCTGCAACTTAGAACACTAAGGGATGATTTGGCAAGCATTGTTCAGGATAGCCTAGAAAGAGTTGGTCCTAATGATGTTCGTATCACAGAGTTCATTGAAAATTGTAGAGAATCATTAACCACAATAGAGGACCAAAACAATCAAACAGATTCCTGATAACATGTCCGAATTATCAATCATAAATGACTCACTAAGCATAAGATTAGATGATGTTCACAACATCAGAAGCATTCAAAAATTTTTAGCAAATCGAATGGGGTTTAGATTAAGAGGGACATTATGGGTCAGCAACAATGTTGCTGCAGAGAATATTATTGCCGTAAGGGAGTATATTCAAAGTAAAGGAGGCAATGTAATTTTAGATGATATCTGCCAGCAAACTGTCCAAGAATTTCAAACAATACAGCAAGGATTTGAAAATAGACGGGAAGAAGCAAGAGAGATCAAAGACAGTCCGGACAATAGTTTTGGAGAATTGCCTATCCAGGAATTTGGCATCAATCCCAGAACAGGGCAAAGATGGGAACTAATGAATTATCAAAGAAAACCAGTATTACACGCATTAGCAGCTGTAAACTCTGCCAATTTTAGCGTTCCAGGTGCAGGAAAAACTTGGATGGCATATGCAACATATTTTCTTGCAAAAGAAAGACAAAACAACCCACAGGTAAATAGATTATTAGTTGTATGTCCGAAACCAGCATTTCAAGTTTGGGAGGGAGAATACAAAACCATAACAGAAAATAATCCGGAAGAATTCAATCCGGAGGATAACATTTATCGAATTACTGAAGATACTGAACCAGCAATCATTCCATTTTTACCCGATAATTATGAAATAATATTAATTAATTATGAAAAGGTTAGAAATCAAAGATATGAAGCAGCATTAAATGCAATGCTTGGACGTTATGATTTTTTTCTGCTATTAGATGAATCTCATAAAATTAAAGGTTATGAAACATTTACAGGTACTGCAATAAGAGAACTTGCAAATCAAGCAAGAAGAAGAATGATTTTAACAGGTACACCAATGCCAAATTTACACATAGGATTGTGGAATCAGTTTGAATTTTTATTTCCTAATGAAAATCTTCTTGGGGAATATGATATTTTTAAAAAAAGAGTAAAAAACAACGAAGGTGAGCAACGCCGTACAGAACGAACACTTTATCCATTTTTTACCAGGGTAACAGATAATCAACTTGATTTACCCGAAACTCGACCAGTCATCGTACAATGTCCAATGGAGATAACTCAACAAAAAATTTACGATACAATTGCCCATAGAATTTTGATTAATGAAGCAAATAGGAGACAAATTAATGCATTTGAACAATGGGAAAGGAACATCACATACCTAATAATGGCAGCAACAGATCCAGGACTTTTTAGTGAGAATCATCAGTATATGTCGGATTTAATAGATTTAGGAGGAGTTGAATTAGAAGAACTGATAACAAGATATTCAGAAGGAGAATTAGCTGGAAAAATACAGGATTTAAGATCATTTCTAAATTCAGATGTGAATTTGGATGAAGAGAAGATAATCATTTGGTGTAATTTTCGTGGTACATTAACAAAAGTTCAGGACATGATAGAGCAAGAGTTTGGCGTAGGAGTAAGAAAGATAGATGGAAGCCCAGAATTGAGCCTGGAAGATAAAGAAAGAAGTCTAAGAGAATTTAGAGGAGAGACAGGAGAAACAGAAGTAAATGTTTTGATAGCCAATCCGGCTTCATTAGCAGAATCAGTTTCACTTCATCAAGTTTGTCATCATGCAATTTATGTTGATAGAACATTTAATGCAACGCATTGGATTCAGAGCAAGAAAAGAATACACAGAGTTGGAATGGATGATGTTGTAACGCGATATACAATTCTAAAAAGTACGTTTGCAGACAGTGATGATCAAACAGTTGATGAAAGAATTCGAAGAAGTTTACTCGATAAAGAAAGGAGAATGAACCAATTTCTCAATGATCCGGGTATCAACGAGAATGAAATGGAATTAAATTGGAATGAAAATGGAACTGGTGGCAATGATTATGACGATTATGCAGGTCTTTTAGAATCACAAGGTCCAAGATATACAAACAATCCGGAACCGGAAGATGACGCGAATAATTAATCTTAACAAAATAATCTGCACATTAAAAAAATTTGGTAACAATAATAAGATCACGAAGGACGGATTATTTGCAGAAATTATCAAAAATCCGCAAATTGGCGAAGGAAGGTGTCAAATAATCGCATATCAAAAACATGTCAGAATTGGTCAAGATCTTGATTTACTAAGGGAAGAAAATAAAAATTATATTTTAACAGAGTTTGGTCAAAACTTTTACGATACAATTCCTACAAAAAACAACAATCAAAAGTTTATCGATGCAATAAATAATGAATTAAAACAAAAATTGAGTGAAAAAATTTCAGAGACGCCAGAATTTATCAAAACCAAATTAGGCAAAACAGTAGTAGATATTCAAATTAAAAATGGGGAATCAAAAATTTTCATAGATAAAATGCATGCAAAGAACATCAGCAAGAATATTTTGGAACTTATGAAAGAAGTAGATTTGATTTCGTACAAATGCGGAGAATATAAGATTTCATCTAAAATCGGACATAGCATCCCAAATAAACGAAGAAGACCAATTTCAGAAAATGAATTATACAAAATTTTGGAAATTCAAAGGAAAAATGGGGAAAAATCTGAAGAAGCAACCATTGAAAAAGAAAGAACAAGGTTAAGAAATTTGGGCGTAAAGGAATCGGTTTTAGATAGGATAAATAGAAAAAGCAAGGAGGATTCCAGTGCAGGATACGACATAGATTCTTTTAACAATGCAGAAATCGGAATGGATTTTGACAGGTTTATCGAAGTTAAATCAACAACTGGAGATTATCCCATATTTTATTGGTCTGAAAACGAAAGAGAAAAAGCAAGGGAACTAGGAGACAAGTATTTTATTTATATCTGGATAAATTTTGGAAAATCTGAACAACGGCTGATAGAACCAATTCAAAATCCATATCAGCAAATTGTAGAAAAAAAACACGGCAAAGTAAAGGAAATTGTTACGTGGGAAGTGGCATGGGATGAGAGAGAGAAATAATAGAAAAATAGAATCATCTTTTGGAAAAATTTCAAAAGAATTTACAAATGAAAATGAATTTTCGTTGTGGGAAACTCAAATTTTTGAAATGATTCGAATCTCAGGCATTTCTATTAAAAAAAAATTTAGAAATTTTGTTTTGTTTTCAGGAGATAGAAAAGAACGGTACATTCCAGATTCATTGGTAGAGGGATTTGAGTACAAGGGCAAAGAAATAATTTTAGAAGCACATGAGAAAATTTCTGAAGAAGATGTAAAGAAATATAGAAGATTTCGTGGATTGTTTGGTTCATCATATTACTTGATCATGATAGTGACGGATAGTGAAGAGGCGATTTGGAAAGAAAAACAAAAAGGAAAAGAAGGCGGAATTTTCAATGAGATCTATACGGAAGCAAACATGGAGCAATTGATCAATAATTTAAAAAAATGGAAAGACGGATATGATGAAATGATTTCCCAGTATGCTCAAAATGCGTTATGTCCCCCGCCACCAAAAGGACACGGATGCGGAATTGCTGCAAAAGGGTTTGAGGAGATTACCGAAATTTTTGGATACAGGGGCAAAAGGGTTCAGTCATTGTGCAGAGCATGCAGAAAAGAACATGCCAGAAAACAAAAAAATAAATTAAAAAAATAAAACAACAGTCAGAATTATTTCCAAATCAAGAGTTTTATCTAAAGAGAAACCAAATCAATCAACATGTCTAGCCTGATAAAATCCCCGCTGCGCTATCCCGGGGGCAAATCAAGGGCAGTAAAGGAGATTTGGAAATACATAGAGCCGCTAGAGCCTAAAACACTATGCTCACCGTTCTTTGGAGGGGGTTCTTTGGAGATATTTTGTGCCCAGAAGGGAATCAAAGTACATGGATATGACAATTTTCGACCACTGGTGGATTTTTGGATATGGTTGCTAAAAGATCCAAAGAAACTGGCCAAAAATGTCAAAACATACCATCCTTTAACGCCTCGAAAAAAATTCTATGATTTACAAAAAGAACATGTCACAATCAAAGATTCATTTCAAAGAGCCGTGATGTTTTATGTTTTAAATCGTACGTCGTTTTCTGGATCCACATTATCAGGAGGAATGGCATCAGGGGGTGTGGATGACAATCCTAGATTTACAGAATCATCAATTAAAAGAATAAATGATTTCAAAATTGATAATCTAAATGTAAAATTTGCTTCTTTTGAAAAATCCATTCTAAAACATCCCAAAGACTTACTTTACTTGGATCCACCATATCTAATTAAAAATAAACTATATGGGAATAGAGGAGATTTGCATAAAAATTTCAAACATGATGCATTGGCAGAAATCTTAAAGAAAAGAAAAAAATGGATTTTATCATATAACAATTCAAAAGAAGTTAGAGAATTATATTCAGACTACCACATTGAAGAGCCAAAGTGGTCCTATGGAATGTCAAAAGATAAGAAATCAAAAGAGGTTTTAATTTTTAGCAGTGATATCCCAATTGAACATAAACAAGATTAAGTAAAAAGTATGAAAGTTTTTCCCAGATAAATTGTAAGCAACAAAATGATTTTGAACGTATGACCATAATTGATGGGGTATTATCTGATGATAGATATCGACACTATTGGAAAAAAGCGTTGATTGAATTGGACATTATTGATGCCCAAAACTCAAAGAATAAAAAAAATATTTTTCTCTACAGACACGATGATGATCTTGCAGTAATTAGTGTGTGGACATCACCTAAAAGAACAAAAACAAATCCACTGCCCCGTGTATTTTCTACCCTTGGACACAGTGGAAAGAAGATTACCATAATCCCCGTATTGAAAGAAGAGGGGGTATCAGGGGAACAAAATTTGATTCACGCCAATACCGTATATTGGATGAGCAGTTTGGGTGTGTATGTGATTATTGGATATTACACAAAAGCAATTCTAGGCACAGTTGGCAAACAATCATCAAATGCCAAGGAAGGAAAACCCAGTAACGAGGGAAAACCAAAATTTGCAGACCAAGTCCTAAACCTGAATGACATTAGGAGACAAATTAATCTCATAATGACTGGAAATTCGGATGTTAACATATGGAACAGCAGACAAATTCAACAAATTCCCAAACTATTACAAAAATCAATAGAGACCTATGAAGAAATGGGGAGAAAGCACAATGTTCCATTAAAAAAACAAGCGTTAGAAAAAAAGAAGAAAAAAGCTCAGGTGTGGGGAATGGATATAAGAATAATGTTTGATGATTTTACAAGAGATGAGATTGCAGCTCAAAACAGAGAGACAAAAACAGACCATAAACATGAAGACATCCCAGAAGATTATGGGGATAAAGGGAAATTCAATATTCAATGTAGAGAATCTGAAATACTTTACTTGACTGCAGATGCAGTGTCTATTGATGAAGATTCTAAAGTTATTACAATTACAGAGGCAAAAAATACAACAAAAAAGGATTTTCCTAGTGATGATGACATACGAGATGATTTAATGAAATTAATGCTGTTTAAAAAATCAAAATTCACAATCAAAGGAGAAAAATACGAAAAAAAGTTAAGATGTTGTTTGAAAGGAAAAGGAACAAGTAAAGCGTTTGAAGAAAAATTTGTTGAATTAATCAAGGAATGTAATGCTAATGAAATAGAATTAAGATTTAACAACAAAGAAATCATATCAACATAACATTACAACATAACATTACAAAATATTCTACAATACCTAATAGTTATTTAATTTAAAATCCAATTCTTCATGTGAAAAAGAAATCACAGTATGATGTCTATTTTGGAAATGCATCAAAGATGGATGAATTAAAAGATGGTGAAGTATCCCTAGTTGTAACTTCCCCTCCATACTATAATGCCCCGTTTGATTATGAGGGATTATTCCAAGATTATGATGAATATTTAGAATTACTCAAGAATGTAGCTGAACAATTAAAGAAGAAAGTAGCGCCAGGAAGGATAGTTGCAATTATCACTGATGATATGTTAGTTAAGGCTAGAAAATACCCAATTGTTGCAGATACAACTCGAGCATTTATTGATGCAGGATTTCAATATAGAGAGAAAATTACATGGTTAAAGCCAAAAGGATACATCAGAATTAGTAAGAGAAGTGGAGTTGTCATGGCATATCCATATCCGATGTATTATTATCCAGATAACAGACAAGAAAGTATTTTGATATTTCAAAATGGTCCATACCAATATGAAGATAGAAAACAAATGTCCCAAAGAGAGCAAAAAAGAAACAAGATTGATCTTACAGACTACAACAAAGGAGACATGTACATGAATACCTGGGAAATTACCAATGTTTTACCAAGAAAAGGTAGATTGGAAGAAGGCATTGCGGCATTTCCTGATGAAATTGCAAGAAGGTTGATTTTATTTTTTAGTCATCTTGGAGAAACAGTATTGGATCCATTCCTGGGATCTGGAACAACAATGAAAGTAGCAATGGAAATGAAAAGAAACGGTATAGGTTATGAATTAGACAAAAGTCTTAAACCAATAATTAGAAAAAAAATTAATCAAATCAATAAAGAAAAATTCAAAATCAATTTTAAAACTAGAAAAGATGCCAAAAATTTGAGAGAAATTATTTCTATATAAAAAATTAAGCTAATTTGTAAGTGCCAGGTGAAGAGCGTTCAACTTTATTTTGTCGTTTAAGATAGTCAAGTACACTTCTGACCCTGTGTTTTCTTACAGAAAGTTCCCATGTAAATTCTGAATGTTCACCAATTATTTCATACAATTCATTTAAAGTTAATTCACCTTTTGTGTTTAGAGCGTTTAAAATTATAGTGGGTAGCTTACTTGTCATAATGGTTTTTGACATCATTCCATATAAAAAATTAGTTGTGATTGAACTTGTACTTGCCTTTAGATACTCTTTTTAGAGTTCCACGATTAATTTGAAGATATATTTTTTGACGTAGATTATGTGCCACAAAATTTCTTAATTCCGTATCTCGTTCATTTGAGCAAAATTTGGATACTAATTGAAGATATGTGACTGTTTTCTTTTTTTCAATATACTTCATTACATCCTTTGTTGGAATTTTTGGTTTTTTGAAGACCATACAGTATACTAAATGAAGGTAGTTTTTAGGATTATGAAAAGGGCTCGGAGGGCTTCGATCCCTCGACCTAGCGGTTCGAAGCCGCTCGCACTATCCAGGCTGTGCAACGAGTCCAGAAATCATACCAGGGTTCATCCTAAAAACTTGTCTAAAATGAAATAAAAGATTCAGCATGATCAAGTCTAATGTAATTAAAAGATATATTTTCCTCAGATAATTTTGTAATGGAGAATTAAATTGGATGATAATAAAATTAATCAAAATATTTTAGAAATAATTAGAGAACATCAATTAGATCCAAAAGGAATAACAAAAACAGAATTAACTAGAATATATTCTCAGAGACATGGTACATCAAAATCCGTAATTTGGGAGTATATCCAAGATTTACATGAAGATAATAAAATTATTTTAAAACCAAGAACAAAAAAACAGCAGACATTGTTTATCTCCAATTCAAACTAGACGAGTATGTTATAATTTAACAAGAATAAAGCGTGATTGAAATTGATACAAAAATATATCATATTTTTTCTAATAACCTATTGACATCCTGACGTACCAGTATCCCATGAATGAATCCCTCTTTTTCAACTAGAACATACTCAAAATATTTTAAAATATTTACTAATGCGTGAAGGGGCATTTTTACATCTACCATTGGTGGAGGAATATCTAGCATTTCAGGTACTATTTTGAGCCCAGATACATCTGAACCTATCAACCCTGTGATTATCTTGTCTGTGATCATTCCCACGCATTCATTTTTTTTAAAAACAGGAATCTGGGAAATTCCAGTCTTGATCATTTTTTTGTTTGCTTTTTCAACAGAGGAGCCAAGCTCAAATGAAATAATTTTTGTAATGCAAAGTTCTCCCGCAGTTTTTTGTCTTCCGTATTTTTCAAACTCGTACATGTCAAATATTTTTTTCATTTTTAGATAGCTTGGATCTTTAATTTTTCCTGATTCTACTTGATTAATCCATGACATATCTAAATCACATTTACTTGCAAATTGTTTCAAAGTTAAATTCATTTTTTTTCTAATAATTTTAACATCTTCAATTTTTGGAAGTATCATGAATCATAATGGTTTTACTAGTATTTAGAATTATGGAATCTCATAATCTATTACAGTGGATTCTATATTTCAGTATGCCATAATTTAACCATGAGCAATCTATTACAAAATGAGCAACTATCGCTCAAAGAAAACCCAGAAAATGTCAAACTGGTAAAAGATAGTAAAACTGGCAACAACAAATCGGAAAGTGTCCTCAAGGAAATAATTCACAAGGCAGTGACCTTCACTCCGGCCTCTTTGGACCCAGACACAAAAGAACTCAACGAGGCAATCACTTGCGGGTATGAGATAAATGATTACGTGAGGACTGAGACAGGAATCGTATACATTCTGACAAAATGGAACAAGCAGAAAAATTCCACAAGCATAACATGTCAACAAACTACAGACACCAAAAAACTGAAGCAGTACTATGAAGTTCTAAAAGGAGAGCAAAATTGACTGCAATTGTCGTAGGATCAATCAATCAAAAAGAATCTGATTTGATTCAAAACGAGTTGGTTCCCCAGTTTCTTGGATTGTGGGCAAAACTTTCCAAAAGTGGGATTCCCGCAGTTACTGGAAAAAGAGGTCTGGCACTGGCACTTCTTCAGTCAAGTAACCATCTCAAAGAAAGCAAGGATTGGTCAAAAAATGATACGGTTCACGAACTGTTAAATGAAATTTTACCAATAATTGACAAATATTTGAGAGGCGGATTGCATGTTTCTCTGGTATCTGCAGGGTTAGAACGAGCAATTTGTCAAATTTTGGGCACAGTGTATGGTGATAGAATAGTGGAGGGTTACAATGAGCCATAATCAACTTCGCAGAAAGAAGGTTCAGATATGCTCAACGTCTCCGGGCTATCCTGTCTACTGTCCAAAGTGCAATTCGACCAACGTCCTAATCTTCTATGATCCTCGATTCACGCCAAGGCTGCAAACCAAATGGGATTATCTAATAGATGAAAAAAGAATTCTGCTTGAGAACAGGTGGGAGAAAATCAAGGATGAGAATCAGTGGGGCAAGTTGAAGAAAGATTCTGAGAAGCCAAACTGGATTTGTAAGGATTGCTATGATGGCGGAATAATTGTGGAATATCCAATTGATAAAAAAATTACAGATGAGTTTGCAAAATGTGAAAAAACATTTACTGAAAAAAGCACTCCCCTCTATCTGGATGAGTGCGGTGAAAAAATAACGCTGCAAGAAATACATGCTAAAGCGGGAATTGGGGAAAACTCACTTGCATTGATTGCAGCAACACGCAAGCAGTACAATACAGACAATTTTTCAAAATATAGAGAATACATAAAAAATACTTTGAAGAAAAGTACAATCTACTATGCGTTGTGGCCAAACACCGAGGAGGACAATGTAGAATATGACGTGCTGTACACAACAGAGACTGCAGACCGTGATGAAATACAAAGACATCTCAACTTGCACAATGAAATCAATAACGGGGTTACGCAAAAAATGGCATTAATTATTGACAAAGACGGCAATTGGGAGATAATACATAATGAAAAATTATGACATGTACGTTCAGACAAGGTCAAATATCTCAGGAGACATCCAATCAGCATGACTCGAAATGTCTCATCGTTATTTTCAGCAGTTAAAATCGAGACAGATGTCATTCGAAAGTATCTTGGAATGCCAATAATATTGCAACTGGCTGAAGATATGGAACTAGAACATAAGGGAAAAACATTTTCAGGAATCCTGACTGACGTTGAGGATAATCAAATCTACATGGAAAATACGGCTCTGCTAGATGATGAAAATTCTAAATGGATAGAGCGAGGAGACGTGTTTGTCAGGCTAGACCCGACACGCGAAGACCCTACAGCATTTGCAGAAAGAGAAAAACTTCGATTGGAAAACATACAATTCATCTATGTTGCAAAGGGGATGATAGTATTGGAGCAGGTGCAAGACATGTTTGCAAGTCCTGAATAAAAAAACAATAACTCACAACTGTGGGATGTTGGGGAACTTAACAAAGAGTGTAAATCCAATAGGACATCATCGTTTTACTTCAAATCCTCCAAAATAGATTTGTAGTTAAGCCTATGAGAATCATTAACAAATGAAAGAATTTGAGTCATATAGCCAAGTGTATCAGAGTAAATTTGTAGCCATAATTACACGTGGGCAGAAAAATAATACTTACAAATTTGCATTAGCAAGATCCATCTTAGGATATATCGGCAAAAACGAAACAATAATTCAAAAAAATATAGAAAATAACAAAAATACAGAAATAAAATATTCAATATTTGCAGATGATTTCCTAAGATACTATTGGTATCAATACAAATTCAAAATCCGACAAAGCCACAACGTCAATGATGCACCAAGCATCATACAGATTTTAGAAGATGAAATTTTTGGAAAAGAATATCGACCAGAAAATTTTGAAAAGGTTTCAGAGAAATTAAAAGAAAATGCCCGAGAACTAGCATTGAAAAAAGTTTTTGGAAAAGAGAAGCAAAAATCATCACAAGTAGTTCCAAGATTTCAAACAATTCCCAGAGAAAGTGAAAAAGGTAAAAAAATTAGATTCTATGAAAATGACGAACAAAATAAAAGAATTTTACTATATCCAGAAGCAATGAAATTTTTAATCAAATACAGAGTGCTGTTAGATAAATTTGTAGTATTAGAGTGGGCTAAATTTTGTGATGGAATAAGACCGTCTCCGGGAACTGCTTCCAAAATTGAAGAGCCAAAATTTGATAGAAAATCACTAAAACCCAATGAAAAAATTCTCAGAGAAGATTTTGATACTTGCTTTTATTGTGAGACAGAATTAGATGAAGAATTAAAAAATGCAATTCATGTTGATCACTTTATTCCTCATTCATATATTTTCAATAATGAAATTTGGAATTTAGTTTTGTCCTGCTCACAATGCAATCTCAACAAAAGTGATTCTTTAGCAGTTGATTTTAAGAAAGCATTAATTGAGAGAAACAACAGTCAAAGATTTCAAATTAAAGGATTAGATTATTCATTAACTAAATTAGACAACGGTCTAGGGTGGGAAAAAGAGATGAATAGAATGTATGATGACTGTTACAAATATTGGGGATTCACAGAAATAACAAGAGAGGAAATTAAACGAAGAAAATGAAACAAGATAACAAGGCAATAAGAGACAAAATTCCTGAAATTATCAAGGCTTCAGGCAATAATTGTAAAATCAGAAAATTAACAGATAATGAATTTCTAATTGAAATGGAGAAAAAATTGAATGAGGAAGTTAAAGAGTATACAGAAAGCAAAGACGTTGAAGAATTGGCAGACATCTTGGAAGTAATTTACCGAATTTCTGAGTTGAGGGGGGTCAGTTCTGATGAATTAGACAAGATTAGGAAACATAAAGCAGAAAAACGCGGTAAATTTGACAGTAATTTGTTTTTGATTGACAGTGAAACAAGTTGAATGATATCCGTAGGTTTTATCCGTGACGGACATCTTCACACCGGAAAAAAGGTCATGGGTCATGTCGCAAATCAGGGGCAAAGACACAAAGATCGAACTGAGGATGAAGAAGATGCTTGAAGACACAGGGTACAGGTTTGAAATGCATCCACAGATGTACGGCAATCCTGACTTTGCTCACAGGAGAAAGAGGATTGCAATTTTCTGCGACGGCGACTTTTGGCACGGGTACAGGTATAACCAAAAGAAAAGGCTTGCAAA
>Ga0233428_1002528_pt1 | contig 17022 bp, 27 predicted proteins | sample SI_118_April2016_4_FD_179890 | JGI IMG/M metagenome (GOLD analysis project Ga0233428, IMG submission 179890) | Seawater microbial communities from Saanich Inlet, British Columbia, Canada - SI_118_April2016_120_MG | ecosystem: Environmental > Aquatic > Marine > Inlet | place: Canada: British... | reverse complement strand
CATTGGCAAAGAATAAACTATGATTAGTAAACTTCGTTATGGAAATAGTGTTATAGAATATAATGTTATTAAAAGTAAAAGACGAAAGACATCAGAAATTAGAGTCGATGCTAATGGTGTTGACATACATGTCCCAATAACAAAAAAAGATTCAGAGATTCAAGATATTGTTGATGAGAAAAAAGGTTGGATATTTAAAAAACAATTAGAGTTTGCTGACAGAAAAAGAACTAACACTAAAGAGAAAACTGTTAACTATCTTGAAAAGAGAACTTGGTTACTAGCTTCAAAAATTGGATTAACTCCATCAAAAGTTGTTGTAAAGAAATTAAAATCTCGTTGGGGCAGTGCTGGAAAAACTGGAACTGTTACAATAAATCAAAAACTAACACAAGCTTCTCCTAGACTAATTGACTATATCATAATCCATGAGTTATGTCATCTCAAGATTCCTAATCATTCTCCTCGATTTTGGAATCTTGTAGCAAAATTTTGTCCAGATTATGAGAAAAAAAGATCTGATCTAGATAATTTGAAAATCCTCTGATTGTGCCTGTTTGACCAAAGGGTTTATTAGGTAAGACATACAAATATACGGTATGGTACCGTACAAGAGTAAATGTGTTGCTACGACCATTCGATTGACTTTGGGTCAACAGAAATTCCTCCAAAATAGTGAATATTGTCTTTCCAAATTGGTTCGGAAAACTGTTGAAAAATTAATGGAGAATATGACATGAACACTTCCTCAAAAACTCCATATCTATTACGAGAAGACTCGATGCCTGATGATGAAAAATCATACAAGAATGATGATTATGATTTAGTTGCTGATTTGATCCAACAACAGTATTGGTTCATAACAATACGTGAAACTAAAGATATTTGGTATTATGATAAAACTCAAGGAATCTACAAACCCTTTGGTCATACAATAATTGAAGAAGAGTGTCAGAAATTAATTGCTAAATGTAAAAAACAAACTGTAGCCGAAGTAATTGATACTATTAGACGAAATAAAACATATGTTGATAGAAAAGAACTTTTTGAATCAAAAGAAATCAATACATCTAATGGAATATTAAATCCAATTACATTTGAATTGGATTATCATTCTCCAGAATATCTTACCAAATCTCAACTTCCTTTCTCTGTAAACTTTGAGGCCAGAAATTTAAAACTGTGGAATCATATTCTTACCATCATTGATCCAAAAGACATCAATTTGATAATGGAATTGATCTGGATTTGTATTTCTGGAAATAACCCTTTTAAGAAAATGTTTGTTTTCAAGGGAATAACCAACACACAAAAATCAACACTTGCAGATATTATATCTTGCATAATTGGGAATGATAATGTATCTAGAGAGAAACCTACAAATTTTCTATCTAACGGTTCAAGATTTAGTACAAAAAATTTCATTGGTAAAAACATGAATGTTGCAACTGAAATTGGTAATCTTACACAATCTGAGTTGGAGAATTTAAAGTCACTAGTGGGTGCAGAACTACAAAATACCGAAAGAAAAAATGATAATTCTGAAATTTATTTTGATCCTACCCAATTCGTATTTTTATTTACGACTAATAATCTAGGAAAATTGTATTCTAGTATTGATGATAATTCAGTTATCACCAGATTTCAATTTATTATTTTTAGAAATCAGCTAAATGAATCAAAATCTGATGGGCAGTGGGAAGATAAATTCTTCATAAATTCAGAAGATAAACAATCTGCAATAGATACTATAGTAAATATTGTAATTAATTACAAAAAGGCTCAATCATTAGGAAAAATACCTAAAACATCATGGTCTAGTATTGCAAAAACAAAAGACATACTGAAAGAACAAATGCCTTTGGAAGACAAATATTTTGAAGATAATAGAATTGTTGAATCTCCTGGAAATCGATTAATTTTAGATGAAATAAGAATAGATTTTGAAAAATTTGTGGGGTATAATGTAAAGAATAGTGAAATGGGGAATATTTTAAAGAAAAATGGATTCCATACTGTCCAATCTAATAGTAAGACCATTTTGAAAGGTTATTCGTTTAAGAATATCCTCAATGACAAATGCCAAGTTTCATTGGCCTAATTTTCTAGTTCTTACTCACAATCATTTTTTCTGATAAAGTATTCAGTGACAGTGGTGACAGCTTCAAAATCTTTCTTCTGATATGTCTTGATATTATTCATTATACTATTTTCTAATTATGTAAAGTGTCACTAGTGTCACTTTGTTCACTAATAATTCAAAATTACTTCCCTTACTTTACAAAAATACAGTTCTTCTTTATTTTCCAACTAATCTTTTTTGAAATTACATTATGTTTACCTAAATAACATAAAATTATGAAAATAGGTTACATGGGGCCTAAAGATGTGATAACTGTAGTTACAGCATTTGTTGTTCTTGGAATTGTAATGACTCTGTATTTTGGGCAATAAATTGATGTATTACAACTAAGTGTAGTTTTAATTAAATAGAGAATAATGTAACTGCCTTTGTGGTAAATATGAAATCTTCTAACATGATACTGGCAATTTTGGGAGTATCTGGAGTAATTATGGTGGCATTTAGTGGTTTATCTATTGTAGATAACATCTCTGATGATAATTGGGAAGATTTCCTAACATTGATTATTGTGTTGTCGATTGGATTATTTTTCATATACATTTCACTTCGTTATGGTGTGAAAAAAATTGATAGATTTTTGTCTAGATGACTGATTTGTTATGATTTACCTAAATAATGACAATTTGTGTGATTTACCATGCAAGGTTTTATTGTAAGACAACCATATTCTGGTCAAATCATTAGTGGTAAAAAGAAATTTGAGTACCGGAATTTTAAAACAAAAAAGATCAATGAACCATGTTATCTGCTAAGTGAAGGAATGGTATTAGGTAAAATCATGTTTACTGGAATTAAAGAAAATAACAAAGAATGGAAATATGCATGGAGTATCAAAGTAATCCAGAAATTAAAACAACCTTGGAAATATAATCACCCTATGGGTGCACAGAGATGGGTAAAATCAGTAGTAAAAAAGTAGATTCATCAAACTAAAAAAACTCAATCCGCCCTAGAAATCGTAATAGAAAAGAAAATACTCTTTTTTAAAATCAGAAAAGTTTTCTGAAATGTTATTCACATAATTCAACTTCTGAATAATTACCATGTTTGATAAATACGAGTAAATCAATCCATCATATGGGACTTTTCTCTCGTGAAAAATATTCTGCCAGGGTAAGATGTACAAATTGCAGTCGTGTGATATCTGTAGATATCTCTCAAGGCACAACTATTGAAAAATGGGGTAAACGTGCAAAATGTGCTAATTGTAAGGTTACAGATGCATGGGAAAGAGCATAACCTCTTTTGAAATTATTTTCATAAAAATAAAAAAATAATTATGGGATCCTTTCAACTTCTAGTCTAACATAATCTGTATCAATTTCTGTTTTCAATTCGTCTCTTTTGGTGATCATCCATTTTTGACCTCCAATTTGACCCTCTAATGTCACTCTGGTTGAATCTAACGTTCTTCCCACTTGACAATTATCTGCTTGTTCTTTTGGAACACTCCCTTCCATGATATCTACAGGGTTACCTTTCTGAATTTCTATTGCTTTAACTAAAATTTCTGTCATGTAAAATTTGATTTTCATATCTTCTTAAAGAATTTGTTGATTGTAGAAAGTGTTAAGATCTTGTATGTGGTAATTCAATCATGTTTAGTAAGACTGAACGAGATTATCTTTCAGGTGATTTTACTCCTAATCCTCAATACAAAAGAATCCTTGATCATAGAATTTCATCCAAGTTGAAACAATTCAAACATCTAGAGATACCTTTGTTGGAGAACTCTAACGTTACGGAATTCCGTAACATTGTTACAGATTTTAGTAACATAGAACGGACCAGACAGGACTTGAAGCGGAGATCTAATGAAACGGAAGCTAAAATAGGTACAAAATCCGGAGGATTTTTGGACTCGTTGCATAGCTTGGATAGTGCGATTGCTTGCGGAGCAATAGGTCACCGGTTCGAATCCGGTCGGGTCCGCTACACTATAGTTGCTTTTATGGATTTTACACTTTTCTTGTTTTCTTTCTAATTATTTTTCTTGATCTTATCATTATTTTTTACTAATGATGAATATGGAAAAAACATGTCATTGCTGTGCAAAAAAATTCTCTAATAGGGCAAGTAATTTTTGTTGTAGTGACTGTGCCGAAAATTTTAGTTATTCTAGCAATCTTTGCCCTATGATTAAAACAACTTAGATTTTCTACTTATCTGCATCATTTTATTCCTAAAATGATTCTCTCTTGGATTCAATTCTTAAGGAATGGTTCTTTTATCTGATCATGGATAATGTAATAATCCGAGATGCATTTGACAAAGATATCCATTTACTTCTTGGATTATTGTATGATCTTGGACGACCAAAACCACAAAAAGATTCTGATGTTGAAACATTTCATAAATTAGTTACAAAATATGTTAAAGATTCCGACAAAACAATCCTTGTTGCAGAAATTGATGATGCGAAAATAGTCGGTATGGTAAGTGTACTGTTTTTGTCAAGACTAAACCAACTTACTTTGGAGATGTATATTCCAGAGTTGACTGTTTTAAAAAATTATCAAAAACAAGGAATAGGAAAAAAACTAATCAATTCTTGTGTTACTCTTGCAAAAGAGAGAAATTGTCATAGAATAAGACTGGAATCTGGAAATCAACGAAAAGAATCTCACCAATTCTACAAACATTTAGGATTTGAACAATCTTCCATTTCATTTACTTTGAATCTAAAAAAAATAAAAAAAGAAAATAGGATTTAGACTATTTTCGGTATGATTTGATACTACCTAATTCACTTCTAAGATCTTTAAGTTCATCTCTTAATTCAGATGCTCTCTCAGAATCTCCACTTTCAAGTACTACTTTTAGTTCTTGCAACTTTTCTACAAATGTAGCTCTTGCTGCATCAACATCACCATCACCTGTTGGTTGAGACAATCTTTCAAGTTTTTTGTCTATGTTTGCACTTTTGTCACTATTATGACTGAATCTACCTTCCATCTTGGAATGATCAAACTCTTTTGTTATGGTTGTGATGTTATCGACATTTGCTGCATCAACTACATAGATTGTAGCAGTAGCAGTTTCAGATTCTGAATCTTTTTCAATTGACTTTAATGTCCATACTAGGTATTTGTCACCATTTTCATTTACAGCAACTCCGATATGGCCACCTAAGACATCTAATCCATCTGCAGCTTCACTTAATGAAACTGAAACTTGATCTCTAAGGGCCTGTCTATCGACATCTTCAGTAATCTGAATAGAGCCAACAAATCCTTCAACCTCAATGACTTTGTGCATTTTGTGGTTTTTCTGACCAGTCCATTTACCATGCATATCTTCACCTGGCTCTGCTATTGCAAGGGGAGTTGCAAATGCAAACATCAAAGCAAAGATTGCAGCAAATGCTGGAATCAGATATGTTGTTTTTCTGTTCATTGAACAGTAAATGTAATTTTGAATAAAAGAACTTGCTATCCAATGTGACGTAACAATGTTACCTGATCTTTATCTAGTAAAATACTGTAAATAAAACAAATTAGGAACAATGATGATTTATGGAATGTGTTTTTAGAGGAAATTATACTTGGCACGTGAATATAGAGATCGAATTTACATTAGGAAGGATATCTTGTTGAAACTTTACGAATATGGCGAAATGAATCAGAGTAGACTGATGAGTATTTGTGGATTAAACAATGTAAAGCACAAAGGAATCCTAGATAGTATGGTGAGTAAACAAATGATAGACCGAAGAGAAGAGGCTTGGGGAAGTAAAACAATTTTCAAATACAAAATTGCCCAAAAAGGAAAAACCCTTCTTGAAGAGGTCTTGCAGCGCTATGAGGATTTATTCCCAAGAGATAATGGAGAGAAATAAAATTGGTTAAAGACAGAAAAGAACGTGAAAATATTTTTGAGATCCTAGATGGAATGATGTTCCAACTAAGTAAAACAAAAAAGATGTTTTTAATCATGATTTTAACCGTTTTGATAATCCCGCCAGCTGCGCTACTTGTAATGACATCTGTAACTGAACCCCCATTTCAAGAACAATTTGAACAAAGACTTCAAGAAAGATTAGATAGCGAAAGAATCACTCTAGAAGAATATGATGATATTAAAAATAAATTTGGTCATGACAAGCCCCGTAAATTAATACACCTTCCACAATTAATCATCATTGTAATTTCTCTAGTATGGCTTGGAATAGGAATTAGACAGTGGGTAGTTATCTCTAGATGGGATAAAAAATACCAAAATTTTAAGGCTAAACAAAAAGAGATTGATAAAGAATTAGAAGATGATTCTGATGAGGAATAATCTCCTCTAATCTGTATTAGGTGGGATGAATCATTTTCCATAAATGGTTCAAGTTTTTATGGAATTGATAATAAATTGTAATCCTTTAGTATCGTGATCTTATCTTACAACAAGTTGTCAAAGGGAACAATTCTTGGAATTACCTACGTGACATTTTACGACCCAAAAATGCAACAATCCAACCAATTCCTATTAACCCACTTCCAAATAGAATATTCCATTCATAATATTGTACATATTCTTCTTCAAATCTAGGATCTTCTAGAAATTGTTCTTGTGGAATATCTGTAAGGTGTAATGCCCAGAATGAAAATACTACAAACAATACGCCTAATGCAAAAAATGCAATCATGACATATTTTGGAGCTCCTTGAATCACACATTTGAATTTGAAATGCCCTGTATAAAGCAGACATACAAAATCATTTTTAGAAATCATCGGTGATTATCCAGTTCCAACCAATTCTAATAGTATATTTTAAATTAATTTTAGAAAGTTTAAACTAAATTTCTTTCTAATAATCATCAAATATGATTTTCAATTATGATATTATTAGAGTCATATTTATCAAATTATAAAATAGAATAGGTGTGGATGTAAAAAAATTAAAATTATCAAAATTAATCACAAAACCAATCACTGTAAATCCAAATGCGTCACTGATGAAAGTAAGAGAGTCTCTGTTGAAATACAAAGTAAAACGATTGATAGTAACTGAGAAAAATATCCCCATAGGAGTAATTACTGAAAAAGATATCGCAAAAAAAATTTATGAATTAGGTACAAAATCAATAAAATCTGTAAAAGCAAAAGATTTCAAAACAAGAAAATTATTTACATTAACTAAAGAAGATCTAGTTCAAAATTGTGCAAAAATAATGAAAAAACATAGAATTAGTTTGGTGATTATTGTAAACAAAGACAAAACACTTGAAGGCATTGTAACAAAAACAGATCTTGCCACAGTTTTTCTTACAAAAGGTTCAGATTCAATCAAAGTTTCAAAAATAATGAAAACCAAGGTGATCACAGCAGCTCCAAGTGATCCAATATTGTACATAGAGAGTTTATTGATAAAATACGGAATTTCAAGAGTAATTATAAAAAGAAATCAAAAACCAGTGGGGGTAATAACATTCAGAGATTTTGTGCCTGCAAAGATACCGCAATGGATTGCAGAATCTGCAGACCCCAAAGAAGTACAAGAATACAAATTTAAAAAAGGGTTAGAAGAAAATCATTCAAATCAAATGAGTTACCTTTTCCCATTTCATGCGACAGACATAATGGCAACAAATCCAATCACAGTAGAAAAGGAGAAAGATATTAAATTTGCAATTATTCGTATGATAAAATATAATATCAGCGGACTTCCAGTTGTCAAAAACACAAAGATAGTTGGAATAATTACAAAATCAGATATTGTAAATACATTAACAAATTGATTTTATTTTATTATAGTTACGGGAATCTTTGCTTTGTGTAAGACAAAGTTTGATGTACTTATTAGAAGAAATTAGATCAGAAATTAAAAAATTAGGATACAATCTGAAAAATTCTTCTAATAGCCAAGGTGGATTATTTTCATTTGTGGTAATTGCCTTGTATTTTTTATAACTAACTGAGTTAACAAAATTATGAAGCATGCCTCAGATTATAAAAATACCCCAAGAACAATAAAATTTGAATCTAGTCTAGATGATGTTTTAAAAAAAATAATTGATGAAAAAAAGAGCAGGCTCTTAGTTACAGAAAATGATAAAATCACAGGTATTGTAACTGAAAAAGATTTGGGAGTTTTTCTTTTAACTGATGATACTGAAAGAAAATTAAATGAGATTCCGTTATCTGCAATTTTTAAAAAAATAATTTCTGTTGATGAGCATACAAGTATGATAGAATGTGCTGAAGTAATGCTCACAAAATCTATTGGTTCATTGGTAGTAAAATCTGGGAATGATGTTGTTGGAATTTTAACAAAAACTGATCTTGTAAGATATTACACTAAAACACATCTTGATGAAAAGATTGTTGGTGAGTACATGTCTCCGTATTATGCCTGGCAATATTCTGATACTCCACTATACAAAGTAGTTCTAAAAATGATTGATGAAAAGATATCTAGAGTAATACTTCGAAATCATGATGAACTACCTGTAGGAATTATAACTTTTCGAGATTTATTCGAACTGGCATTAAAACAAGGAAACTATGAAGATGTTCTTGATAATACGGATCCAGTAATATCTGTAATATTTCCTAGAAAAGGATTCATTTCAGAATCTGGATTTGGTGGAAGTGTGAAGATAGAAGATATCATGAGTAAAGATATTGTTTCTGTAAATTATGATGATGATTTGGCAAAAACAGGAAAAATGCTTTTGGAGAAAAATATCAATGGGGCAGGAGTCTTATCTAGACATGGTAATATTATTGGAATTATCAGTAAGACTGACATTGTAAAAGCAGTGGCATTTTTAAAATAAATCTAAAATATTTTATGATTTGTTATTTTGATGTATTCTTTTATACCAAAAATAATAGTTGAATAGACTTTCTATATCGTTACAGGAAAACACAAACCTAGCAAAAAGAGGTGTCCCATACTAAATCTTCTTAATTATATGGACTATAATTTGCAAAGATCTTAACTACTGAATGAAAATACATATCTCTCATATCCTCCTCCACACAAACTGCTAATAAATTAACAATATCTCTTGCAGTAATTATCCCAACAACATTTTCACCATCAATTACGGGTAACTTCATCACGCCTCTATCATGCATCAAGTCTGCTGCAGTTCTTACAGATTCATCTAAATTTATTGAACATAATGGTGATGACATTATTTGTTTTACCGGTGATGAAATTTGATATGCATGAGATACAACTTTTATTGTAAAATCTCTATCCGTAACGATTCCCACAGGTGAATTATTTTCCATTACAATTACTGCACCAACCTTTGCATCTTCCATCATTTTTGCAGCTTCATTTATCGTCAATGACGCATCAACAGAAATTACCGATTTATTCATAACACCCGCAATAGTCATGGTTTTTGCATTACTCATCTTGTAGATTAACTATACATGTTAGATATTTGATACCCATCTAGAATATCAAAGATGAAAATCACGTTAGATAATCGTAATTGATTTTCAAAAATGAGAATATTGAGTTTACTTTTATCGTCCTTTAAAAAAATGAAACTATGAATGGAATTAGTTTGTGATGGAAATGTCTGTAGAAAATAAAACAGATCAACAAAAATGTAATTTTATCTTAGAATTACCTGAAATAAGATTTGCAGGATTCCTAGATTATATGGGGAATTTACTTGTAGGCGATTTCAAGCCTGGATTGTCTCCATTAAAAGATGAAAATGAGAGAAAAAAGATGTTCATTGAGACCGTTTTGAGAATTAGAACTAGGCAAGATTTTGATGATAATCTAGGTTCAGTGGAATATGCTGCTGCCAGAAGAAAAAATGTTGTAACTATGACTATCCCATTTGTGGATAAAATACTCTTCATATCTGCAGAGCCTACTGTGGATATTGATCAGACTGCAAGAAAAATTTTAGACTTACTGTAGTAAAAATAAAGAATACAAAAATGAAAATAGAAAAAAAATATCATACGGCATTAAATGATTTAATTTCTTATTTGAAAAATTCTAAATATCTAACTGATGGTAATGTGGAATCTGCATTTAGACATATTCCGAGACACAAATTTGTTCCAGAATCTGAATTAGATTGTGCGTATTATAATGAACCTCTTCCAATAATGAAAAATCAAACTATCTCTCAACCTGGGGTTGTATCAAGAATGACTGAGTGGTTAGATGTTAAAAAAGGACAAAATATTCTTGAGATTGGTACTGGTTCTGGTTGGCAAAGCGGAATTCTCTCTTATTTGGTAGGAGACGAAATTGTTTATTCTATTGAATTACATCCTGAATTAGTAAAATTTGCTCAAGATAATCTAAAAAATTTGAAAATAAAAAATGTTCATGTTATTTTAGGTGATGGCAGTATTGGATTTGCTCAAGAATCTCCTTATGATAGAATCATAATTACAGCTGCATGTACAGAGATTCCTTTACCTCTGCTAGAACAATTAAAGGAGGATGGGCTTTTACTTGCACCAGTTGGAGGTGCCTCACAATCGTTAATTTTACTAAAAAAGACATCTAAGGGAATTGTTGAAATTAAAAATCAATCCAACTATGTCTTTGTTCCTTTGTTGGGGAAATTTGGTAAAAAATAGAATACTTATTCTGGAACATCTTTAATGTCATAATTATTACATTATACTCGTTGAATTTGGAGTATTAGATTAGTATAAAATTAATTTCAAAACCATCAATACGCTTAAGTCGATAATTATTGCAGAAAATCCAATGAAACCTGTAATGATTAAGATGTTGATAGGGTTAGTTATTTTTTCATCATTGTTTTTTGGAATGATCATATTCAATAAGTTATTCCCATGAATATTCAAGAAGCATTTACTATTGGTTTAATCATAATGGCAGTAGGTATTCCAGCAGTAATTATGTTGATTAGATTACAAAAATCTTAGATGCTATGTCCTGAATATTTTTCGTAAAGGGTTACAAACAAAAATAAAATTTAAGTAAGAATTACTTCAACGTCAACTTTACCGTCATTAAAGGTGGCATTGATTGATTTTATCTTACTCTTATAGAGAAAGAATTTCTTTCCATCTTCAGATATGGTGCCTGAAATAGCAAGTAATTTACTATCGCAAAGAGTTTGAATTCTTCTATAGATGGTACTAATCGGAATACTTGTTTCCGCAAAAATCTCTATTGTTGATTTTGGCTTATGCATTATGGATTTCAGAATCGCTCTGCAGTATCTATCTGACAAAATTTCTAGTATGTCTTTTTCAAAATCCCCATCAATTTTAGAGACGGATTGTAACATATTCATACATACTATACGTGTATTTTTAATAAAAATCTAATAGAAATTTTTCTTTTTTGATTTTCAAGAATTGAAATTGTATTGGGGTAGAAAACATACTTCAGTTGGAACAGATTTTGTAAATTAAATTCTATACATACTTGTGTCTTATTTTATCTACAAAATATGACTGAATCCCTGTGAATTGAACCTCAAAGCCAGCAATTAAAAGCAAAATTATGCATTTGTTATTTCTGATTTAAATGAGTTCTTTAGAAGAATAGGTGCAATTACTATGGTTCCCAAAATTACCAATACTAGCGTAGTGTAAATAGAATCTGGCAATATTCCGCTTACTAGTCCAATCCCTGCGGTGATAAATGCTATTTCCCCTCTGGCAATCATTCCATAGCCTATGCGGAAACCTCTAGTCTTGTTTTTCAATAATATTGAAGCTGGTATCCCACAACCAAGTATTTTACTCAAAACTGCGACAACCAAAACTGATAAAACAAAAATTATGTTCACTTCTGATATTTGTCGAAGATCAACTTGTGCTCCAATAATTGCAAAAAACAATGGAACCACTATCACTTTTAGTTCTCCTACAAACTCTCTAACCTGCCCGCCTAACCTTGATCCTGCTAATCCCATTCCTGCTGCAAATGCTCCGACAATAGGATTTAGTCCAACAGCAGAAGATATAGCTGCAAATCCAAAAGCAGATCCTAATGCAGCAGCTTGTTTAGTTCCCCTTCTTTCAAGTGATGTGGGCTTTGCAATAGCAATACCATGAACAATTTTTGGAAGAACAAATACTGCTCCTAATAATATCAATATCCAGAAAATAAATGATTGACCAGTTGTAATTAATATTGATTCTATACCTGGCAGTGAATTTATTGTAACTATGGAAATAACTGATGATAGAATTGCTAATCCTAATACGTCATCAAAGACTGCAGCATTTACTAGAATATTTCCTTCTTTGGTTTTTTCTTTACCTATCTCTTCTAGCAGTGTTACTGAAATTGCAATACTGGTTGCACTCAAAACTGCACCAATTAATATTGAAATTATCCAATCAAACCCAAACATTGTAGAAATAAAATACCCAAAAATCAGTGGGGTTATTGCACCAAATGTTCCAATTAATCCTGCCTTGTACCCTGCATTGCGTAGATCTTTGAATGTAAAATGAAGTCCTGCTGAAAATAAAATTATGACTCCAGACATTTGCCATAATCCCATAGTAAGATCATCTAACTGAACAATAGGTTTATCAAAAAATGGAATCATTCCTCCAAGTGCAAATGGGCCTAAGAGTACTCCGCCTATTACAAAACCTACAATTTCTGAAAGCCCAATGCGAGCACAAAGTCTACCAAGTAGCATGGAGGGAATTACGACAAATAATATCCCAATAATAGTTGAAATAATGTCTATTTCTCCAAACAAATCTAAGTAAGATTTGTTTTTGGTGTATCAAAAATCTTTCTTGATTTTCACTGTTGAAAATCATATTGGATAATAACAGTCTGTTTTAAATTTGGATTTAATATGTTATTAATAGAATCATTTTGGTAGAATTGGAAAAAAATTCATTGGATTATCTTGAATCGTTACTCAAAAGAACACAAGAATCATTTGTAGGGCTGTCTGCTAGATGGGGAGAATTACAACCAAAACATGTGTTTACTGTAAAAATATCTGAAGATTTTCATCTTGGATTTGTTTTTGGAAAGTTAGAAGATGATTTTGTAAAATGGTTTTATTCTCAATATGGTCGTTCTATGACCGATCACGAGTACAAACAATTCTGGAATAAATGTCGTGAATTAGTAAGATCACTTCATAAAAAATATGACATGTTTTATTTTCAAGAATAATTCTCTTAATCAGGGCAAGGTTGACGTTGAAATGATTTCTTTCTAAATTTTATTTTGTACTATGATCAAACCTTCCATCCAAGGATGAATCGTACACATGTATGGAATTTCACCTATTGTATCTGGATATCTAGATAAATTCTAGAATTACACATAATTTATCTGAAAACAATTTTTCTAGAAATCATACGGGAGTTAAAGAATGCGAAGATGATTGTTCAAAATATTTTTTTACATTAGATTTCATCAGATAAATCACAACAATTGCCGCAAGAGATGCACTAAAAATAATCTCAAACAGGGTAGCATATACAAAGAACGTCAAAATTCCTGTAATACCTGTCGTAATTATGAAACTAATGATCGTAGTCATTCTTACCCAATACTTTCTTTCCATAAACCCCCACACTATAACAAAATGAGATAGTGCAACTGTTAAACCATATGCTACCAAAGTGTTTTCTACAAAAGATCCCCCAAACATGCCCCCCAGAGTTTTTGACTACCAAATATGCCATCCATGGAATTAGTGTAAAAATAGAATATTCCCTCAAGTACAAACCAAATCATCATGATTGTAATTCCCAAAGGCCTCTTGGATTTTGTACCTGATTCCATCTGTTTTGACTCAAAATATGACCTCATAAACTCTTCTGAGTTTTGATTTGCATTCTCTAATTACAGGTTATGCGTGAGTCAAGATGATGTATATCTGCTTAGACAGTAATTCTGTAAAGATGTTAGATACTTCAAATTATCTTCTTCAGATGGTTCAAATTCTTCATGAGAGTTAACTATTGCAAAACATGCATTTTTGTTATTAGATTTTTGTGCAACAGATAACAAGCAATCAATATCTGATGAAATGGAATGACATACAACAACGTCATCTAATCGTATTGCTTCACTAGATGCACCTTCAATTTGAAATTGTTTTATTTCGGCATCAATTCTAGACATACATGATAGTTTTGAATTCACATTATAGTTATTGCATGATGATTTTAATTCTTGGATAAATTCTATTTGTTCATCAGTAAGAAAATTGAATTTGTCCTGATCACTGTATTGTTCAGATAAAATAGATGCAGACCATGCTATCACTATAATCATAATGCCAGTTATTATCCCTCCAAAAATTTTATGGTCTAAATTCAATTAAAAACACTATAAAGTTCTTCAATATAACACAAGTTTCATAATCTAACTACAGATTACGAAAATGAAATGATATTTCCATAAATGGTAATATTTGGTTTTGTTTGACCCTCACACAAAAAAATCAACTATGCATGATTCAAAAAAGAGTAATGTCATAACATAATATGGCAGAGAGAATTACAATCATGCTAAATAGTGAAATTGCAAAAAAGTTACGAAAGTTACAGGCAAAAAAATTAACAGAAACATCTTCAACAGTCAGCTTTTCAAGAATAATAAACGAAGTTCTAGAAAAAGGTCTAAAATAATTCTAAAATTTATTTTTTAGATGTTTTATCTATTTTTGATTTATGAATAGTACGAACATGTCTTCGTAAGTTACCATGACCATTCAGACGTTTTGAACAATGTGGGCATTGCACCCGTTCAGCCATTAATAATCCTCATACTTTATGTGAAAATCATACCCTGGAATATGAATTTATTCCCTGATCCTCTTCTTGATTCTACTTTTTCTTATCTACATGTGCTTCATATTGTCCAAAAAAAGTCCGATTTTAAAGATTAATGATACAAAAACTAGAATGTTTTTGTTTTTCTAAGAAATACTGTAACTGATGCCATATAGCATCCTGTTGCAATAAATTCTGAAATCAACGATGCAATGTATGGCTCTATTCCAATTTCCAGAAAATAATACAGTGTTGGCCACCTTATTGCAAGATAAATTATCTCCCCAACTCCAAACGATGATAGTAGAGCCAGTATTTCCTTTTTGATTAAACTTGACTTCATGGATTTGTAACGTGCTTTGTTATCTCGATAAAATAGTCCTGAAAAAATTCCAAAATAAACCACATACCCAAAAATTATTGTAAATGTTGTGTTGAGATAACTCTCATATCCTGATAGCATTTGAGCAAACACTGCAGACAATGATGCAGAAATAGTAAAACAAATTAGAAAATTTCTATTAATTTGTAGTAATTGCTGATTCAACTTCATAATTTTTGTGAAAATTGATAACTAATATTCTATATGAATAATCATTAAATTATGAATCGATGCACCTGGGCAAAAGATGAACCAAACATTACTTATCACGATAAAGAATGGGGGCGACCACAACATGATGATGCAATACTCTTTGAATTTCTAATATTGGAGGGTGCACAAGCTGGTCTTTCATGGGTAACTATACTCAAACGTCGAGATGGATATAGCAAAGCATTTTCTGATTTTGATGCACTCAAAGTTTCAAAATATACTCAAAAACGAGTAGAAAAACTACTACAAGATGAATCCATAATTCGAAATAAACTCAAAGTAAATTCTGCAATAAACAATGCAAAAGCATTTCTCAAAGTTCAAGTAGAATTTGGTTCATTTGATGAATATCTATGGGGATTTGTGAATCACAAACCAATCAAAAATAAATTCAAAAAATTATCCGATATCCCTGCATCTACTGAAATTTCAGAAAAACTAAGCAAAGATCTAAAAAAACGTGGATTTAGTTTTGTTGGGCCTACAATTTGCTATGCTCTAATGCAGGCAATAGGCATGGCAAATGATCATACTACTCAGTGTTTTATGTATGGAAAATAATTTTATTCCCCAATAAAATTGAAAAGTCATGGCAGAAGGAAAATTTGCAACATCCGTTTCTTGCATGGATGGCAGAATTCAATTTCTACTGGCAAAATGGATCAAAGAAAATTACTCTGTTGACTATGTTGATACGATTACAGAACCTGGCGTAGACAAAAATATTGTCAATGTGTCTGAATCAATCAAAACTAAAGTTGGAATTTCCATTAATGCTCACAAATCTGAACTGGTTGTTGTATCTGGTCATTATGATTGTGCTGCAAATCCTGTATCTGATGAAGAACATATCACTCAAATCAAAAATGCAGTTGAAGTAATTTCCTCATGGAATCTGGGTGCCAAAATTGTTGGTGTATGGGTCGATGGTTCTTGGAATATCAATACTGTATAATATAATGAATTCAAAACTTTCCCAATTCTCAAAGACTGCAGGTCCTGGGATATTGTTTGCGTGTACTGCAATTGGTGTTTCACATCTCATTCAATCTACCCGTGCTGGGGCTGATTTTGGATTACTGATGACTGGATTTGTAATTTTAGCTCTGGTATTGAAATATCCTTTTTTTGAATTTGGATCTCGTTATGCCAATGCAACAAATTCCAGTATGATTGATGGATACAAAAAACTTGGAAAGCCTGCATTATGGTTGTACTTTTTGTTAACAATTGGTTCAATGTTTTTTGTTACTGGTGCTGTTGGGTTTGTAACTGCAGGCTTTTTTGAAAATCTTTTTGGAATTGATTTTCTTGGTGAATGGACTGTAATTATTTTGTTTGCAGCATGTGTAACAATCTTGGCTGTTGGAAAATACAATGCACTTGATAGTTTAATTAAAATTGTCGCAATTGTATTACTTGTTTCTACTGTGGCTGCATTTGTTTTAGTATTGTATGCTGGTCCTGTAGAGCCTGTTGATGGATTTATAGAAAATGAATTGTTGACAGTATCTGGAATCTTTTTTTTATTGGCTTTGATGGGTTGGATGCCAGCTCCTC
>Ga0233428_1002524_pt1 | contig 17042 bp, 17 predicted proteins | sample SI_118_April2016_4_FD_179890 | JGI IMG/M metagenome (GOLD analysis project Ga0233428, IMG submission 179890) | Seawater microbial communities from Saanich Inlet, British Columbia, Canada - SI_118_April2016_120_MG | ecosystem: Environmental > Aquatic > Marine > Inlet | place: Canada: British... | reverse complement strand
CTGGCGGTCAACAGTACTGAGCCCCATGCGTTCTCGGCAGCACACATCACAGATCTCCAAGCGCTAGCCGATGCAATTTCTGAGGGTGTTCGCTGCGGCCATTCGCAAGAGTAGAGAATGAGAATGCACGACCCCTTACTGCCAATCGCACGCAAATCTCGGAGAATGACATGTTTGTCGGTCACTTCGCCATCGCCTTTGGCGCGAAGAAATATGCTTCGCACGTTTCACTCGGAATGCTATTTCTCGCATGCCAGTTGGCAGACTTGGTATGGCCCAACCTTGTGCTGCTTGGGATCGAGAGCTTCGAGATTGAACCTGGTATAACAGTTCTGACGCCTCTTGACTTCACTTACTACCCCTATTCACACAGCCTGTTGGGGCTCGTCGGTTGGAGTCTGTTGCTGGCGGGACTGTATTCGCTGTTGCGGCGCACAGGCAAGAGGGCGGCCATAGTGATTGCTGTCGTCGCCGTCAGTCACTGGTTCCTGGATTTCTTGACGCACCGACCGGATATGCCAATCAACTTTGATCAGACGACGCTCGTTGGCCTGGGGTTATGGAATCATCCTGTCATCGCCGTGCCGCTGGAGTTGCTGTTATTTGCACTTGGTATTTGGATATATGCTCGCCACACACGACCAATTGATAAGATTGGTACCTACGGATTGTGGGGACTGGGGACATTTCTATTGATCACGTACGCGGCGAACCTACTTGGTCCACCGCCTCCATCCGTCACTGCCGTCGCATGGTCTGCACAGGCGCTCTGGCTGGTGGTCGCACTGGCCTTCTGGATTGACAGGCATCGAGTGTCGACGCATTGACTGACGACGAACGTCGCAGCCTCGACGAAAAGGGTTTCGTGATTCTGTACGACGTACTGAGTCGAGACCAGGTCACCGCGATCGTCGATCGTATCCAACACCTGGCCGAAACGTCCGAACGCGACCTTTCGCGTGAAGCCGTCGTCGAGCCGGATATGATCAAAGTCGTCGATTTGATCAATGGCGGCGATGTATTCGATGTCGGCTACACGCACCCGCGTGTGCTCGCTGCGGCGAGCCATGTGCTCGGTGGTGATATGAAGTTTCACTCCATGGGTTCGCGCTCTGCGACCCCAGGATATGGTCATCAGGCACTACATCTGGACTTCGGTCGCGATCTGGGACAGACTCACCCAGCTGGATGCAACACGTTGTGGACGTTGGTCGATTTTGACCGCCACAATGGCGGCACCCGCCTCATTCCCGGGTCGCATACATCCGGCCAGAATCCACGCAAGGTCCTCGACGATCCAGAGGCGGATGCCCCCGGCGAAATCCGTCTTGAAGCCCCGGCTGGTTCTGTCGTCGTTTTCGGTGGCCACACATGGCACGGCGGTGCGCAAAACTTCAGCGACGACGTGCGCTGGACACTGTTAACTGCGTTCTGCAAACTGGACCACGCACAGGATCCGCCTGTTGCAGAGATGATCGACGAAGACGTGCGGGCGCGTCTCAGCGAAGAGTCACGAGAATTGCTCGATCTATGAGCACCGAGAGGAGAGTATGACATTAGAGCTCCGCAATCTGTGCCAGGACGACCCCGAGCAAATCTCTGCCGCTTTTGACCGGATCGGTTGGAACAAATCGGTGGCACTGTTCGAGGCCTATCTGAAGGAGCAGAATGACGACGATCGGCAGGTTCTGGTCGCCACTGTGGACGATGTGTTTGCTGGGTATGTCACGGTCAAGTGGAGGCCGGAATATGCCCCATTCGCAGATGCCGAAATTCCCGAGATCATGGATCTGAATGTGCTGCCCCACTATCGAAGGCGCGGGATCGCTACGGCACTGATGGATGCAGCGGAAGCACTGATCGGCGAGCGCTCGCGAACTGTCGGGATCGGCGTCGGTATGTACCCAGACTATGGGAATGCGCAGAGACTCTACGTACTGCGTGGCTACGTACCAGACGGTCGAGGCCTGACCTACGACGCCAAGGTCCTCAAACCGATGGAGTCGACGGTGAACGACGATGATCTCGTCCTGTATTTCACGAAGGAACTGGCGTCAGAACCAGGCTGATCAATACTCACGTACCCTGACCAGATGGCAGGCCAGAGATGAGCGATGCAGACACCTTCATTGACGCGTGCAAGAACGGGCGTATCGACAAAATCAATCAGATGCTCGAGGACGATGCCTCTCTGATCGATTCACGAGCCGATGACAAGATCCCTGCAATCATCCATGCCACTTGCGCTGATATGATCGATGTCGTCGACCTGCTCATCGCGCGAGGTGCTGACATTGAAGCGAAGGACACGGAATACCTGGCAACGGCCGTCGGTTTTGCCGCCTGGTTTGGCCGTGCTGAGGTTGCAGCGCTCCTCGTAGAGCGAGGAGCTGATGTCGATGGGCTGGGGGAGGATCCGTCGCCCCTCGCTCTTGCACTAGACGGTGCGGATGGCAAACTCACGGGCGAAGGTTCTCCTGGGACGAAAGAAGACCACGCCGCCATCGTCGTATTGCTGCAGAGTCGGAATGCCAAGGTCATCGGTCGCATCAAGGACGAGGATTCTCAGCCTCCCACTTAGACAGTGCAGGTAGAGACAAGTCTGCCACGTCAGGCCAATAAGAGAGACCTCTGCGCACAGCCTTGGCTTCTTTGTCACCCTGGGCGACAGCTGTTTCTGCCATGAAGACCAGGAGTGCGTGCGTCCGCTTGTAGGTGGATGCAAGGGGCTCTTCGCTGAGTCCCATCGACATGAGACTCTCGATCTCTTCCAGCCAGGACGGCTCGATCTTCTCTATCTCACGCAATCGAGAGATCGCTCGTTTTGGCCCCCGATACCAGGCTCCGTGCACAACCGAGGCCAGACGAAAAAGGCGCTGCAGCATTTCCAACAAGGCAATACGAAAGAAGGCGACATCACTCAATTCGCAGGCGCGTTCAAGATCCAGCAGATCCGCGCGAGCCTCGAAAATTATCTCCTGGATCGCCTTGTGCCTAAAGAACTGAGGCATTGGCTCGAGGCTCTGACGCCAGCCCAGAATGACACCCTCTGGGTCCCAAAGTGGCTGCGCCACGGACATGGTCGCGGCGAATGCCTCGGGCGAATAGTACCGATAGCCGGGCCATCGTCCCGCAACCACAGCGTTGAGTTTCTTCTCGACTTCCTCCAGTGGAAAGTAGCCGAAGCCGAAGCGCAGACCGTTGATGGCAAAGCGGTCGTTCATTCCTCCTACGACTGTGGCTCGTGGCTCATTGAAGAGAGGCAGTGATGCCCACATGGCGCGCCGTGCTTGTTGATCTGGGTAGGGACCGACCGACGTAAACGCTTCGAGGTCCCAATCATCCGCATCCAGCCGGTCAAAGTCATTGGCACGAGAGCCGACGAGGGACACGGCACTCACAGTGCCCAAATCGAGGATGGCATCGATCGCTATCTGGATGGGATCCGGAAGCTCGGTGATAGGTGACTTGAATCGTCGCATAGAGACCTGTATCTATCTGTTGTCTTGAGAAGGACGTTGCACTGAGCGTGTGCCGTTGGATTAACAGTGTCAATCGTCAAGCGGGTAGACTCACGCCGCGCAGCAATCACTTTTCGAATCGAGAATCGGATGTTTCTGTACAATCTGAAATGGCAGCGGCGAGAGCAGCCTATTGTTTCGGCCATGACCCACAAGCGGCCGTGGCGGAGTGTGCAGGTTTACAACCCAACAGTGGTCTGCCGAGATGGTCGGTATCAGATGTGGTTCCTCGGCAACGGCACGGCAACTCGCACGAGTGATATGGATCTGGGCTACGCCGAGTCAGAAGATGGCGTGAACTGGGTGGAACATTCGCAGAATCCGATTCTGCGGACAGGCGACTTGCCCTGGGGACGTGCCTGGCAGACGCCCCATGTGTTGTTCGATGTGGAGGAGGATCAGTACAAGATGTGGTTTATCATGGCAGATTCTCAGCGCGACAAGAACAATGAGGTCGTCTTCTTCACACAGAGGTTGGGCTACGCCACCAGCATCGATGGACTGAGTTGGGATGTTCATCCGGAAGCCTTGCTCGAAGGTGGGCGACGGCCCTGCGTGCTGAAATCAGGGGACGGCTCCTACCGAATGTGGATGAATGCGGCGCCCGATCCTGAGGGTGACTTCAGATCTGCCGCCCGACATATCTTCGGATTTTCTTCTCCTGATGGGCTGGTGTGGACTCAGGATGAAGAGCCCGCTGTGCAAGCAACTGAACTGCACAGGAGTGTGGTCTACCCATTCGTACATCGAAATGGGTCGGATCATACGATGTGGTACGGATGCCATGTGGATGGCGGTGTCTTCCAGATATACAGTTCTACTTCTGATGACGGGGTCGTGTGGCAGCATCACCACGACGCGCCTGCATTCGAAGCAACGCGCGATCCAAATCACTTTGACGGGCGCTACACCTCGACGCCTTGCGTTCTGGAAGAGGCAGACCGGTATCTGCTCTACTACTCGGCAAGAGACTGGGGGAATATCTACGGCGCTGGTGATGGCACGCTTCGAGTAGACAGCGACGGGATCTATCGTCACATCGGCGTAGCAATCTGCGACAAGAGGCTGCCATGAGTGCTGATCACTCGCCCAACTTTCTCTTTATCACCACCGACCAGCAGCGTTGGGATGCGATGGGTCTGCACAGTCCGATTCTGCAGACCCCTGCCATGGATGGCATTGCGCGCAGGGGAATGCAATTCGGGCGAATGTATCCGACGAACGCCATCTGTATGCCGGCGCGGGCAAGTATGATCACCGGCCGCAGTCAGCGCGGTCACCAGGTATTCAATCATGGCGTCAATCTGAGCGAGGCGATCCCCGTATTGGGTGATTCCCTGGGCAAGGCAGGATATCAGACGGCGTTGATTGGCAAAGCCCATTTCAAGACGGCGGACATTGAAGATGTCCTGCCTGACCAGCCGCCGCCTGGAAGCCCGACCCATGCGGTAGACGACCTGTGGTACGGCCCGTACTACGGTTTTGACTATGCTGAGATTCACACGGGACACACCTATCCAGCGGGACACTGGCGTCTATGGTTGGAACAGAACCACCCCGCGGGTCTTGATCAGTGGCGGCCAGAGAATGCTCTCGCTCCCCGGTCCGGCGCGTATTCCAGCTGGAAGAATGCACTGCCTGCTGAGCACCACTATACGCACTGGACGGCGGATCGTACGATCAACTGGCTCAACAGTCATAGAACAGAGGAACCGTTTTTTCTGTGGATGTCCTTCGCCGATCCCCACAAACCATTTACACCACCGGCCCCCTATTGCGACATGTACAACCCGGCCGACATGCCGTCGCCCCTTCCACAAGAGGACGTGAGTGCCAAACCGCCGCAATACATTCGGGCGCGCGAGGGACAGCCCTATGGTGGCTATAATCTGCAGAAGGGATGGTCAGATGATCATCATCGGGAGATCGTTGCTCATTACTACGGGCTGACGACGTTCATCGACGATTCTATCGCTCGCGTGTTGGTCGAGTTGGAGCGTTTGGGACTGGATGAAAACACACATGTCGTGTTTACCTCCGATCATGGGGAAGGACTGGGAGACCACGGAATCGCTGCGAAACCCATGATGTCCTACGAATGTGTGAATCGTGTCCCCATGTTGTGGCGGCATCCCGGTATGATTGAGGCAGGCAGTCGTTACGACGGTGTTATGAGTCATCTCGATCTGACGCCGACGTTTATCGATCTGGCAGGCGCCGAGCCACTACCGGGTATGGAGGGACGTTCCTTCGCGCGCGTTCTTGAGGGAGAGGCGGCGCCACACAGAGACGCAGTGATCGTCGAACGGATCACGACACTACCCGCCGTCGAGCAGGAGAAGGAAGCACTCGTTCTGCGAGTTAAGATGCTGGTTACGGACAAGTGGAAGTTGCTGCACTATGGCTCGGCGCCCTATGGCGAGCTCTACGATGTGGAGAATGATCCAGGGGATCTGCACAACCTCTGGGATGACACCGCGTATGAGGATGTGAAGCAAGACCTCTGTCAACGATTGCTGGCCGAGTTGATAGATACCGAACTGGGCGATCCCGGCGTCATCCTCAAGCAAGGCGGGTTGGGTGGGTCCCTGCGGGATGCGCGGCAAATGGAGAAGCAACCGGAGGCAAGGTCTCAGTTGCACAAACGAATTGGCAGCATGGACTAGGATGACAGAACAGCGAGAAGCCATTGCAGACCCGTGAGATACGCCTCGAGCGTTACCCCGACGGACTACCTACATCCGACCACTTCAATCTGGTTTCCGTCGATCTACCTGAGCCACAAGATGGTGAGGTACTGGTGCGCAACCGCTTCATGTCGGTCGATCCCTATATGCGCGGCCGGATGCGCGAGGGCAATCCGTATTTTTCGCCCTTCGCTCTGGGTGTCGCCCTCGATGGTGGATGTGTCGGCGAGGTCATCGCCTCGAACCACCCGGACTTCGAGGTGGGGGATGCCGTCACCGGCTTCTACGGCTGGCGTGAGCACTTCGTCACCTCGGGTAGCGAGGTGACCCACGTAGATCCCGACCTTGCGCCGCTTTCGACTTACCTTGGTACTCTTGGGATGCCGGGAATGACCGCCTACGTTGGCCTCCTCGACATCGGGCGCCCTGAGCCTGGCCAGACCGTATTCGTCTCCGCCGCCTCTGGGGCGGTCGGTTCGATCGTCGGCCAGATTGCCCGGATCAAGGGCTGCCGTGTCGTCGGCAGCGCTGGTTCAGACGAGAAGGTCGCCTGGCTCTGCGACGAGGCCGGTTTCGACGCCGCCTTCAACTACAAGTCAGCAGGTGATCTCGCCGCCGAACTCGACCGCCATTGCCCCGACGGTATTGATGTCTACTTCGACAATGTCGGTGGTGCCCACCTTGAGGCGGCCATCGACCGCATGAACTTCCATGGTCGCATCGCCTTGTGCGGAATGATCGCCCAGTATAACGCCACTAAAACGTCCTCAGGTCCTGCAAACCTGATGTTAGCCGTCGGCATGCGTCTCACACTCCAGGGTTTCATCGTCAGCGACTACGAGCATCGACGTGAAGCCTTCCGTGCCGACATGGCCGCCTGGATCGGTGCAGGTCAGATCAAATGGAGAGAGACCGTGATCCAGGGACTCGAGAATGCACCGGTCGCCTTCACCGGGCTTTTCCGCGGTGACAATATCGGCAAGATGGTCGTCGAACTGTAGGCTCACCGGCCCCTCATGGACGCGAAAGTGCAGCAACCTTGTGAAAACCTGGATGATGCGACATAGGAATGAGCGGACCGAATATGGAAAAACTGGATCTTGAGGCCCTGCCGACACGGCACTACGATCACCTTGTGTTCGACAGCATGCGTTGGCAGATTTTCGAAACGCGCGCTGATGACATCCTGATCTGTACGCCCTACAAATCAGGCACGACGTGGATGCAGATGATCTGCGCCTTGCTGGTATTCCAGCGGCCAGACCTTCATCTGCCCCTGGCGGAGATCTCACCTTGGATGGATCTGAAAGCGGCGACGGCGGAAGACACGCACGCAGTCTACGCCGCCCAGAGTCATCGACGGTTCATTAAAACACACACGCCCCTGGACGGTCTGCCCTGGTATCCTGAGGCGACCTACATCTGTGTTGCCCGGGATCCACGCGACATCTTCATGTCGATGATGAATCACCTGCGCAATGGCAATCCAGATGCAGAGGCGATTTTCATGCGTGAGTTACGTGAGGCGGGGTTCGTACCGGAGGTGCCCGACGATCCGAATGCCTTGTTCACCAATTGGCTCGGCAAAGGCAGTTTCGAATGGGAGAGCGATGGAGCACCCTACTGGTCGGTGTTTCGCCACGTTGCTTCATTCTGGGCGCATCGTGATATGTCGAACATTCACATGGTGCACTACAGTGACTTGAAGACCGATCTTGACGGTCAGATGCGTCGAGTTGCACAAGCTCTGCGAATCGAGATTGCCGAGGACAGGTGGCCCGAATTGGTTGAGGCAGCTCAGTTCGAGAGTATGAAGAAGAATGCAGATCGCACGGCACCAGATACGAATTTCAAGATGTGGAAGTCCAATTCACAGTTCTTCAACAAAGGAACCACCGGGCAATGGCAGGGCGTGCTGTCGTCGGAGAGTCTGGCGCTCCTGGATCAGCTAACGGACAAGTACCCAGCAGACTACATCGACTGGCTCTTCAATGGTTCGAAGTTGACGGCGGAATCCTGAATGCAGGTGGTATGATGACACTCACGCACGCGGACAGACGAAGAGCATGACAGTCGAGATCAGCCTCAAAGACAAGATAGAAGATGAGGAGGTGTTGGCGCTCTATCGCGCCAATGACTGGTCCTCGGCAGAGAAACCTGTGCAGCTTCTGGCGGCACTGCGTGGGTCTCATACGCTTGTGACGGCACGGGCTGAAGACCGGCTTGTAGGAATCGCCAATGCGATCTCAGATGGACATCTGGTGGTCTACTACCCTCACCTATTGGTGCATCCGCATTTTCAACGTCGAGGAATTGGACGAAGGATGATGGCGGCACTGCAGGGGAGGTATTCAGCCTTTCATCAGCAAATGCTGACGGCGGATGGGGAAGCCATCCCATTTTATGAGGCCCTTGGATTCGTCCGGGCAGGAAAAACAGAGCCCATGTGGATCTACGCGGGCAGTGAACACTAAGAGAAAGAGGTCACGATGGAACGTGTATTCGCAAATCTCTACCGCATGGGCGCCCCCAACAGGAGAGGGACGAGCTACTCCTATCTCCTCGTCCGCAAGGAGGGAAACCTTCTGGTCGCGCACCAAAGCGCGCCCTCACGGGCGGACATTGCCGAGATCAAGAAACTTGGCGGCATAGAAAGCCAATGGGTCTGCCACCAGCATGATACGCTCACAGACGGTGCGCATGAAGATCTTCACGATCGCTTTGGCTGCGTGCTACACCACCACACCCAGGATAGACCGGCGGTACGCAAGAAAACGAAGTGCCCAGTGGAGCAGCACGGCAACGAGGGTCTGCAGTATGCACCTGATTTCGAGGTGATGTACTGGCCGACTTGCACGTCCGGACACTGCATCTTCCGCTGGCGAAGTCGAGGTAAGTACTACCTCTTCACGAGTCACGCAATCTATGCCCAGGGCAATAAGTGGGAACTGCAGTTCAACCCGCGGCGCATGGACCAGATCGGCCCGCAGCTTTCCCAACTCGCAAAGGCACAAGTGGACTACGTGTTTCCCGGCTACTCACCAGCCGATGAGAGTGGTTTCTACCGTCTCAATGACCAGACACGGAAGTCCCTGGCAAAGGCGATGAAGGCTGCAGCCTGATCAAATAGGGCAGCTATCGAGAGGAGATCGCTATGTCCGCATCATCCCCATCCCATCTCAACCTTGACCGTCTCAAGCGTGAGGCACGAGACCTCCTGAGTTCCTTCAACACAGGAGACGACGAGGCCATTTCGCGTGTGCAAAGTCACCTACGCAGGCTCCGCGAATCTGGTGAGACGTCGCAGCAGGACAGGCCCGTTGGTTTGCAGGAGGCGCAGTTTGTCGTGGCCCGCGAGCGCGGCTTCGAGAACTGGTCAGAGATAAGGCTGGCGACGAATCGTCCGACGCGGGCTGCCATTCCTGTTCTCGTGGTCCCTGACCTCAAGTCGGCGATCGATTTCTATACATCGAAGCTTGGGTTCACCGCCGGTTGGGATTATCCAGATCCCCCGACCTATGCTTCTGTCGCTTTTGGTGACGCCGAGATCCACTTGAGTGAGGTCGCCGACATCAAGGACACCGGTACCGATGTCTGGCTCTATCTCCAGGTTCAGGATGTAGATGACTTCTACGATTGGTTGGTGTCCAACGGCGTTGAAGTCGAGGGGCCTCCTGAGCAACGACCCTGGGGGATGCGAGAGATCGTTGCAACCGACCTCAACGGCTATCGTTTTCACATTGGAAGCAGTACGGAGTAGAGCCGTGGCAATGACCACCTTCATCACGGGCGCATCAGGAACCGGGAAGTCCGCCCTTGTAAGTGCTCTCTGCTCTGCCGGTATCAAAGCTGTCGATATGGACGTTGTGCCAAATATAGCGAGATGGCTGAATCGAGACACGGGGACGCCGAGCAACTGGCAACCTGATGCAGGCGAAGAGTGGCACGGCTCGCACGACTGGATCGTCTCGACCGATCGTCTTAGTGAGTTGCTTCGCGACGATGAACTGCGTGTCGTCGCTGGGCTGTCTACCAATCAGTTAGAATTCGTCGATCAGTTCGACCTCTTAGTTCTGCTGCAGTGTTCTGAGATGACATTTCTGCAACGAATTCAGGAGCGTCCAGAAAACCGCTATGGCAGACAGCGATCGGAACGCAAACGGATACTGGGCACGTACAAGCAGATGGAAGCGGAGATGCTCCGGGCGGGAGCCATTCCTATCGACACAGACAGAGATCTCGATCTCGTCACGAGGGATGTCAGCGATCTGCTCGACCAGCAACTGCAACCTTGATGGGGCGTAAGGAGCGTGCAGGATGAAAGCATCATCGGTTGAAGAGGTAAGAGAACTCTATGATGAAACGGCGGACTCCTATGCAACTATGATGGACGCCGAGATTGATCTCCCACTCTATCGTTCTGTCCTTGGGCGCCTGAACACACAGTTGCAAGGTGTTCCTGGTGTACTGGTAGATACATCGTGCGGCTCTGGTCACATGTTGGCCATGTATCATCAACAATACGATCAGCAGCGTGCGCTGCTCGGCGTGGACCTCTCCGAGAGAATGGTCGACATCGCCGCGATTCGACTCAGGGAGGCTGCCACGGTCTGCGTCGGTGATATGCGTGCGTTGAACATGGTAGAGGACGACTCAGCGGCTGCCGTGCTCAGCTTCTTTGCATTGCACCATCTGGACCCCGCCGGTGTTCGCCTCGCTCTTGCGGAGTGGCACCGTGTGACAAGACCTGGTGGGCGACTACTGATCGCCGCTTGGGAGGGGGAGGGTGCGATCGACTACGGCGAGGCATCCGAAGTGGTGGCATTGAGATATGGTGACATCGAGCTCGCCCGGTGGGCTCGTGACGCTGGGTTTGCTGTCGATCGCGTGTTCGTCGAGCCTGTCGAGGGCATGTTCATGGATGCAGTCTATTTGGATGCCACTAAGCCGTAGCACACGACACAGTGGGCGACGTCGCTGCATAGGGGCGTGTTGGGTGGGCAGGGCGTCTGCGTGGCTACTGGCTGAAACTACGCACGGCGTCCTCGTCGATGTCCACACCGAGACCCGGTGAGTCATCGATGACGAAAGCGCCGTCCCGAGGCGTCGGATAGGTGTTGGCGATCCGGGCCTTGTGTTCGTGAGCGCCGTGTGAGTGCTCGAGGATCTGAAAGTTGGGGATGGCGGCGCTGAACTGAACCGAGGCGGCGACGGAGAGAATCCCGCCTCCACCGACATGCGGCGCCACGGGCAGACCGTACGTGTCGCAGATTCCAGCGATGCGTTTCCCCTCGGTCAATCCCGTGCGCGCGATATCGGGCATGGCCACGTCGAAGGCGTGAGCGTCAATCCAGGGGCGCCACTCCCAAGCGGTGCGCAACCATTCTCCTGTGGAGATCTGCAGATCAAGGGCTGCCGCCACCGTCGCGTGACCACGTACATCCTCGGCCATCGTCGGCGCTTCGAGCCAGCGTACACCCAATTCCTGAAGGCCACGTCCCAAGGTGATGGCCGCCGCAGTATCTCGTGTTCCATGGACGTCGACGAGAAGCTCTACCCCTTCGCCGACAGCGTTTCGTACACCAGAAACGATGGCGAGCAGTTGATCGTTCGGTTGCCGCAAGTGGAGTTTGAGGGAATGGTAGCCCGCCTCGACGTGTCGCTGGGCGACATCGGCAGCCTTCGCGGGATCTGCCGCGCTGATTCCCGCGTAGATGGCGATGTGATCGCGGAAGCGACCACCCAACAAGCGGTGGGCGGGCAGGGACAAGCTCTTGCCACGCAGATCGAACAACGCCAGATCGATGCCGGCGAGGGCGTCCACGTAGAAACCTGTGGCGTGCCCGCGCTCGCGCATCGCCGAATACAGGCGATACCAGATGTACTCCACATCGTTGGCGTTTCGACCGATGAGCAAGGGGGCACACAGGTCTTCGACAATGCCGACGACCGTCCGGGGAGAGACGGGCGCCTGGGCCTCGCCCCAGCCGATGACACCATCCTCAGATTCGATCCGCACCAGACAGGTCTCGTGCCGGCGTGAATAGATGGACGTCCAATGGTTGCGATCAATGTAGTGGTCGGGGCCGACGTCCTGCCGCTGTGGATCGGGCCGTGCCTCTGACTCGGCGGGCATACGTATGGCGAAAGCGTCAACGCGACGGATGAGCAAGGGACCCTCCGGGGAGAAGCGTGGACAAATGACACGGCGGTCTAAAGTAGGTCTACCCGCCCGTGTCAGTCACTTTGCTCAGCCCACCTGCTCTCCACCGGACAGCTCGGCACGGTGGAAGGCCCACAGAGCAAAGAACAGGGCAAGGATCGTCTCAACTAGCAGCGAAGTAATCGGTACCAGCCCTGTTTCAAGACGCTGCTCAAGGGGAACCGGTGTCGACTGAAAGCGAGGAATCAGGGATGGATCCAATTCTTCCTGGGACATGAAATCCTGGAGGAAGGGGATGTGGGGAGAGGTTGGGTCAGATTCATCTCGAGCCCGCAGGAATTTCTGTAGGTGCTCTCTGTAGCGGTGTCCCTGTCGGCCGAAGTTCTCCATCCACTGTAATCCCGATCCGAGCAGAGCCTCCACTGAATACTGGAACGCATACCCAGGGGACAGAAGGTTGACACGTCGGGCCACACGGAACTGCTCCCAACGATCTTCCTCAATCTGGTCGCGAAGCCGATTCACCTGACCGTCTATCTCACGCATGCGGCGAGCGAATCGACGCTCTGCAGCATATCCATCTGCCGCAGCAATCTCCATCGCTCGGGGAACAGATCCCTCGCGCTGCAGCGACTCCCACGTGGCACTTTGTAGTTCATTCATCTCGTCCCAGCGACTGTCATCCAATTGCATGGTCTGGGTCGCCACCAGGTAGGATGCCTGAGGAATCACGACGATGAGGAGAGTCCAGATTGTCACCAGGAACACGAGAGACGTCGCTGAATTTCTGGCCAGCACCGATACACCCATGGACAGCAACAGAAACAGAGCGGCGAAAAGCGTTGCGGACAGCAAGAACGTCATATAGCTGAGCCACAAGGCCGCATCCAGTGAGACGAGGCCACCCAAAGCCAGAATGGCGAGGCTGATCAAGCTGCCAAGAGCAACGGACACGACAAGTGTCGCAAGGTGGGCGAGGAACTTTCCGAGCATAAAGGCGGCGCGTGGCACAGGATTGGCCATGACCAATCGCAGTGTGCCGCGTTCCAGTTCGCCTGAGACAGCATTGTAGGCCAGCACGATACACAGAAAGGAGAGCACATAGCGCACGATCAGAGTCCAGTCGAGTACCTCGAAACGACGCATCCAGTTGTTCGTCGTGCGAAGTGTCTGGTAGCCGAGATTCGTGCCATACTCAGGATTCACCCACAGCACCGATGGGAACCAGTTGAAGCCGGCTTCGGAGATAAACTCTGTCCCGGTCTCCTGATTGAGGATCTGGACCCACGTCTCAGCAGCAGCACCAACACTCGATACGTCCTCGATGCGACGCTCCATCGTCTGTTCGATCATGGCATCTTCAGATACCAGTCGCTCGATCTTCATCGAATAGATGATGCCGTTGCCAACGAAGAACAGGAGCAATACGACAAGACTCACCTGGAAGCGCAGGGAACGCAGATTGTCGTGCAGTTGCAGGTTGAAGATCGTCCACATGGCGCTCGGCCTATTGTGGGTCGTAGCGCAAGAAGCGCGCTACGGTGAGTAACACGGCGGCACCGAAACTCAGGAGCAGCACCGCCAGTCCGATGGTCATGGTGCCAACACTATCCCCCAAGGAGCGCTGCCAGCGACCACCGAATTTGGGCATGTCACTCAGATCGAGTCGCCGGCCCGCGTCGTCATTGGCGAGTCGCTGTTGTTCCTCGGCCCATGCCATGCGTTCCATCATGTACGGAGCATCAGATCTGAGCATGTCTGTGGTGATTGATTCTGGTTGGGGGATCATAGGCTCCTGACCTGGTGGATCGTCGGTGAACCACCGCTGTGAGCCAAAGGCATTCTTGCCGCGCAGATACTGGATATAGGTGTCGCGATAGTCCTGGCCTGCCCGACCCGCGTAGAATAGATCGTCGAGTGTGGTGCGTGCCAGACGGTAGGCGAGAACCTGATAGTTTGTGAAGGGAGACAGGGCACTCCAACGATCGACGACGTACGCTTCCTGCGCCAACGGGTCCCAGGTCCCGTAACGTGCCTGATAGCGACGATCTGCATTGTCGGCTCTCATGCCCATAGCATTCGCCTGGTGTCGCTCGAGCCAGCGATACGCAGTCGGGTGATTGAAGCGCCTGCGCCCGTCCCGATTGATGCCTTCCCAATAGGCATCTGCAGGAGGAGGATTCTGCTCTTCCCAGTGGCTCACTTGCTGTCGCCACTCACGCCAGATTTCGTCGTTCTGATCGACATAGTGCTGGTGCGGGATCTCATCATGCCCGTAGCGCGAGAAAGAGGGCAAGGCACTGATGTAGCCGACGCCTCCCACGAGCCATGCAAACAGACAGATGATCAGCGCTGTGTCCGTGTCACGAGCAAAGGCGGACACGGCGAGACTCAACGAGAAGATCTGCGCAAGGAACAGACATGTCAGCAGATAAAGAAGCCCGAGGCGCAGCCAGTCATCACCACTGAATACCACATTAACATTGGCCAGGGCAATCAATAGACAAAGCACGAAGGCGAGGGTGAATGGGATCCAAAGCGAAATGATGCCACCGATGAGTTTGGCCAGCACGACGTAGGCTCGGGGAATCGGATTCGTCAGCAACTGCTTCAATGTCCCTCGCTCGCGCTCGCCGCAGATGCCATCAAAGCCGAGGACGATGGCCAGAAAACTCAACAACACGGTGACAACGGTGATGAAGTCGATCTGGATGAGAGCCTTCATGTAGCCCGAATCGCGATTGCTGAACAACTGCTCCGGGCCGCGACCGTAGTCGTCTATCCTGATGTCGTAGGAGAGCGGTGCGACGCCAACGACACCACGAGCGAAGATGGCCAGCGGTTGAGGCGGCAGGATGATGGTCGGACTCAGTCGCTCATAGATCGTGACCTGCTCGATCAGTTCACGCTGGTTGCGTAACTCATCCTCATAGCTGGCCACGTTGCGGGAGTAGTCGAGACTGCCGATGACCGTCGTCAGAGCAGACAGCACGATCGTGAAGACGAGAGCGATCGACAGTCGATACGTGAGCAGATTGGTCAACAGCTCTTTGCGGACAAGGGACCAAATCACGCGAGAGATCTCCTGCGGGCGGTGTCAGATGAATCGATGATCGTGATTCAGGTAGTGCTGTGGCAAATCTGAGGTGATGCGTGGCAATCTGGCGCTACCGACTATCTCGTCGGTTACATGAACCGCCAACCCATGGCGTCATAGGAACAGCGCCAGGGGACCGGCTCGATCCTGCCCCTGCATCCAGTGACGTCCTGTCTCCAGGTGATAGACAGCGCCCTCCTCGACACCTCGCGTCATCCCCTCGCCGCTTCGGACAAGACGCAGGTGCCTACCCGAGCCCGACGTCAGCGCGATTTCACCGTCGTCGGTGTGCAGATTCTGCCAGTTCGCTTCCGAGAACAGGAGTGTGTTGAGGACCCCTGCCACATGAAACAGCGGGTGCGGGTTGCCGAGACGATCCAGCAGGCCGGATCGCAGATCGTTGGTGCGATCCAGATCGACGTACGGGTCGAGGAACAACCGCAGGGACTCGCGCACGGCGAGGGCCGCAAGGGCTCGGGTAAGTTGCCATGCGCGGTCATCCTCTTCAAGGTCGTCGAGGTTGTAGACCACATCGAATCCGTCGATCGCATGTAGTTCAGGCAGGTCGCACATGGCCGTCCAGGGGTCGGCACCTTCCAGGACACATAGGGCCCGTTGCAGCAAAACACCGCCCTCCGTTAGCGTCGCATCAAGCGCGACCAATTCTTCCATGCGGAATCCCAGACGACCCCGTGGGTGATACCGACCAGGTATGCGCTCGTGCGGCAGCAGGGGAGCCAGGGACAGGCCGACATCGCAGTTGGCACGAAGGGCCCGCAGCGCTTCGAGGATGGCTGCGTCAGGCAGATCGCGCCCAGGCATCTGCAACTCGAGGATGTCAGGCTGCAGGTGAGCTGCATCGACTCGCGCCGGTAGATCCATCTCCGGAGTCCAGACGAAGTGGGCTGTCAATTCGACACCCTCGTCCTTTAATACACGCAGACGCTCGGACTGCAGCGAATCAGAGAGATCCGACTCGGGAACACGTACGTGACGCGCACCCATCTCGATGGCGCACAGCAGTGGGTGGTCATCGCGGACGCGCTGTCGCTTCACGCTCGGCCAGGCGAGGGCGCCGGCCGCTTCGGTGGCGATGGGCAGACGCAGATCCAGCCCCATCCGGGACTCCGGCAGATCCGGACTTGAGCGCATCAGTAGACGAGGCGGCTGTTCCTCGTGCGAGTCCGTCGCCCCCGCCGTACGGATGAAGTAGGGCCGCACGCCATCCATCATCACGCGCACCAGGTAGAAACCGAGCTTGTCGGGATCATTGCGGCCCTGCTCGGGCGGTGGTGCGACAGTGAAAGCTTCGTAGAAACCGGCGCGTGACGTCGTCGTCGAAGGACACACGTGGATTCGCGTTGCCCCTGCCCGATTCAGTGCACGAAAGTGCGTGTGGCCACAGAATACTGCTTCAATGTGATGCTGTCGCATCAAAGCGGTGAGCCAGGAGCGGGCGGGCTCGTCGATGCTGTTGTAGAAGCCGGTGTGCGGCTCGTCTTCGGCGACGAAGAAGGGCGGCATGTGCAGGAACAGCAGAATCCGTTCACTGTCGTGGGTCGCCAGATCGGTCT
>Ga0233428_1002515_pt1 | contig 17078 bp, 14 predicted proteins | sample SI_118_April2016_4_FD_179890 | JGI IMG/M metagenome (GOLD analysis project Ga0233428, IMG submission 179890) | Seawater microbial communities from Saanich Inlet, British Columbia, Canada - SI_118_April2016_120_MG | ecosystem: Environmental > Aquatic > Marine > Inlet | place: Canada: British... | reverse complement strand
CCGATCGCCCCCCCAGCAGAGCAATAATCTTATTGCCCAGCCCCTGTAGAGAGAGCCCACGCCGCACCTCATCAGGATACGCCTCAGCCATCGCAATCGCATGTTCATAGCCGAGAAAGTCGGGAGCCGCCAGCAGATGAATATGGAGACTGTGGCTCTGTATCCACTCTCCACAGTAGAAGAGGCGGCGCATCTGTCTGACCCAGGGGGACAACTCTACCTCGAATAGCGACTCTACCGCCTGTAGTGCACTCATCTGATAGGCCACCGGACAGATCCCGCAGATGCGAGCCACCATCTCTGGTAGCTCCTCCACAGTGCGCCCCTCGAGGAGTTTCTCAAAATAGCGGGGGGGTTCGTAGATGCGTAACGCCAGAGACTCGATATACGGCCTGCTCTGCTGCTCATTGATCAGCAGATCGAGCGCCCCCTCCCCCTCTACACGCGCCAATACCGGCACCTTGAGCGCAATACGTCTCTCTTTACTCATCCTTCACTCATCCTTCACTCCCTCGGACAGAAAGGGTTTTGCCCCGGAATGAAGCATGGAAAAATGGCGCTCCACTGCCTCAGGCGACAGCCCCAATGCACTGAATCGACTCTTCAATGGTGCTGTGTTGGGCGCTGCCACAGGCCCGCTACAGCCATAACAGGCTCGCCCATAGCGAGGACAGATTGCCCCACACCCACCACGGGTGATCGACCCCATACAGGGTTTTCCCGCAGTGACCAGAAGGCAGGCGGCACCACTGCGCTTGCAGCTCTGACAGAGCGGTTCATCCACGAGCGTGGGCTTCACCCCACGCAATAGATCGGTCAACAGTGGGATCAACTGTTCCGTGCGAACCGGACAGCCCCATAACTCCAGATCAACCCGTACATGGTCTGCAATGGGGGTGGAGGTTGAGAGGGTCTGTATCCACTCTGGAGAGGGGTAGAGAGCATCGCACCAGTGCTCTCTGGTCTGATTGCGTAGCGCCTGAATTCCACCCGAGGTGGCACAACCGCCGAGGGTAATCAACAGGCCACTGCGTTGACGAATAGTCTTAATCCGCTGCTGATCCTCCGGGGTATAGATACTCCCCTCCACAAAGGCGATATCCACCTCGGCCTCCGGGTTCACCATCCCCGCTTCCGCAAAATGGACGATCTCCACCTTCTGAGCCAGATCGATCAGTGGCTCTCCCATATTGAGAAAGGCCAGTTGGCAGCCATCACAGGAGCTAAATTTATGGATCGCAACGGTAGGCTTCATTATCCTGGGGTCCTCATAGCCCCTTGACCGACAGCAGGTCACGAATCTCGGCCCAGCTAAAGACCGGCCCGTCCCGACAGACAAAGTAGCGACCAATCTGACAGTGGCCGCAATAACCATCTCCACACTGCATATTGCGCTCCAGACTAAGCCAGATGGCCGACTCTGCCATCCCCTGCTGCTCCAATACCCTGGCGGCTGCCACCATCATCCCCTCCGGGCCACAGAGTAGTGCCACAGCATCCGCAAGGTTGAGCGACATCTTATCCAAATGGGCAGTGACCTGATCCGTATGCCAGGGCCAGGGGGCGGCCTGTTCATCACAACAGAGCACCACCTCGGTACGCTCCATCGCTCTCCAGGCGCGAAAACGGTCCGGGTAGATCAGCGCCTTATGGTGACGCACCCCCTCCAGAATCGCCAAACGACCATAATCCGAGCGATCCCTCTCCACCGCTGCAATCGCAGAAACCACAGGGGCACAGCCCAGCCCACCCGTCACAACCACCAGATCCCGCCCTCTGGCCTGCGCCATTGGCCAGCCTCTCCCGTAGGGGCCACGCAGCCCCAACTGGTCCCCCACCTGTAGCTTCTCCAGCCCACGGGTGACCCGTCCCACGGCACGGATGGTGTGGTTAAGCAGTCTATCGTCTAGCTCATCTGAAACAATCGAGATCGCCACCTCCCCCACACCATGCAGGTAGACCATATTGAACTGTCCGGGCTGAAACTGATAAGAGTCCCGCAACGCTTTATCCAGCAGACGCAGACGCAGGGTAAAGACCGAATCACTCTCCGCTCTTCGCTCCACCACCTCGGCAACCATCGGTATTCTGGAGGGGACACTGTTCATAACTGCTCCTCGACGAAACGGGCAGACTCTGCCACAAAGTCGATCCCCACGGGGCACCAGGTGATACAGCGCCCACACCCGACACAGCCACTCTCTCCAAATTGATCATGCCAGCCAGCCAATTTATGGCTCATCCATTGACGATAGCGCTCACGCCGCCCACTCCGTACCGCAACCCCATGCAGCTGGCTATGATGCCCGCTGAAACAGGAGTCCCAGACCCGCTGGTGGCTACTCTGTTGCAGCTCTAGCCCCGAGACATCCTCCTCCCGGTGACAGAAGCAGGTAGGGCAGACCGCGGTGCAGTTACCACAAGCAAGACAGTGCTCAGCAATCGATTCCCACAGCTCAGATGTCTCTCTCCCTGCAAAAATCGCCCGAAAATCATCGGTGGCAACGGCACGCTGCTGTTGTGCTGCGGCCCGTTGCAGGGCATCTTCTGACTGTTTGACCATCGAGGGGGTTGCCTCGGCCAATGCCAGTGGCTGAAGCAGTAATGCCCCCTGCGCGGAGCCCGCATCCACCAGAAACCCCTCATCCAGTTCGTGCAGCCGGAGGTCATAATCCTGTTTAATCGCCGGGCCGGTATCGGTGGATGCACAGAAACAGCTCTGCGCCGGGGTCGTGCACTCCACCGCAATCAGAAACAGCTGTTGTCGACGTTGCTGATACCAGGGGTCCTCCGCACCCTCTCGCAGAAAGTGGCGATCCATTAACGACAATGCCGCGAGATCACAGCCCCGCACCCCAATAACCGCCAGGGGGCTCTGCTCCACGCCAAGCGGACGAAAGGTGAGCTCCCCCCGCTCCCCCTTATCTGCCTGCCAGAGGGGCTCTTGAGGGGGGAAAAGGAGGGGCTTCAACCCCTGTGGGCCATTGGCCCAGTCGAAGAGGCGATGATTTTGGGGGCGATTTTGAGTCTCGGTAAGACGGTAACTTCCGGCGCTTTGCTGGTCACGCAGACCTTGTGGCAATTCAGAGAGGGTCTGGATCGGTTGATAGACCATAGCCCCCTCCACTCGCTGAGGCCCCACACAGCGATACCCCTCTGTCTGCAGTGCCTGCAGAATTATCTCCAGCTGTTCTCTCCTCAGAAAACGTTTTCCCCCTACTCGCTCCATCACCGGATCATAACGGATAATGGGCGGTTGTACGAGCGCCCCGGCACATCAGGGTAACGGTTCAGAGCAACGCCCCTCTTCCTCTCCTATCGGTCGTTGTATATACATTTCCAGAATCACCTCATAGACATCCTCGGCGATAGGCCGTACTGAGGCTAGCGTTGCTCCACGCACCAGTGCATCCACATCAATTCTCAGACGCTCATCTTCCACCATCATGGAGGAGAGGGTGGTGCGACCACTCAAGCGGAAGCCATAGACCTGTTCCGCCATTGCATGATAGGCATCCAGCTTACCGTTACGAATCGCCATCAACTGACGCTGCCCCGCCGTTCCCTCGTCCATGGTTGTGCCATAACCAATGGCTCTGAAGCGTCTCAGCTCCCGCTCATCACCCCCCTCCAGGCAGCCCTCTCCGACAACCGAGAGTGAGACTCCAAAAAGAGACACGGACAACAGACGACTCACCATTTTTAATCTGAAACGCTCCAGAGCGGGTTCCTAGGGTAACGCCTTCTCAACCGCTCTCATCAGTGTTGTAGCCAGTTCGCTCACCTGCTCCATCCGCTCTTGATCCATTGCATCACAGAAAGCCTTGCCATGCCCCGTCAGTTGAGGATGACCAAATGATGCGGCGCTACCTTTAATCGTATGTGCAAGCATACAAAATTGGTCCCATGCCTCTGTACGATTCGCCGCTTCAAGCTCCCTGTACATCACCGCTAACCGCTCCTGATACAGCTGTCTCAGCTCATCATCGATGCATTCATCGACATCCGATGGTAACTGACGGATAGTCTCAGCCACCCGGTCCTGTAACCGTCTGGGGGCATCCCCCCGCTCCTGTTTTTTCTCTTTTCTCTCTCGGCTATCATCCTCCGGGGGAGCTTCTCTCCGCTCCATTTTACGATGGTCGGTTCTCCCCAATCGCTCCAGGTTCTGGAGGTCTGCCTTCAGTTTCAGGTGTTGCCGAATCATCTGTCTCAATGCCCTGAGGTCGATGGGCTTGGCAAGAAACCCATCACAACCGGCCTCATCAAACGCATCCCGGTGTCTCTGCATCACATTAGCTGTCAGTGCAATGATCGGTACCTTCCTCCCCTGCCTACGGATCTCCCGAGTCGCCTCAAGCCCGTCCATCACCGGCATCTGCATATCCATAAAAATCAGGTCAAAACGGGACTGCATAACGAGATTGACCGCCTCCTCTCCATCACTGGCCGTCTCCACCGTAAGCCCCATCCCCTCCAGCATTCTGCGCTCAAGCATCTGCAGCTCTGGTGTATCCTCAGCGACCAGCACATGTCCACTCAGTTTTGCATCATCAGACCACTCCGCCCTGCCCAAGGGACCACTCTTCTCTACTTTTTGGTCGCTGCGCTTGTAGGGCAGTTTCAATTCGAAGGTTGAACCCACCCCCTCCCGACTTGAGACCTCAATCGTCCCCCCCATCAACTCCGCCAATGTTCTTGAGATAAACAGGCCGAGTCCTGATCCACCAAAACGGCTAGAGGTCGTCTCATCGGCCTGCTCAAAACGCTGAAATAGCCGTCTCAGTACCTCTGGTGTCATCCCTATGCCACTATCTCTTACCGAAAACAGGAGCTGTTGCTGCTCAACACGGGTGGTCAGTGAGACACTCCCCTGAGGGGTAAATTTAATCGCATTGCCGATCAGATTAATCAATATTTGCCCAATACGCTGTTTGTCACCAAGTAGTTGATAAACCTCATTATTCATCTGCTTACAGGTGAGTGTAAGAGCAGAATTCTCGGCTTTGGTAGAGAGCATATGGTCGATATCTCTGAGCAGCTCTGAGAGATCATAGGGGACCTCATCGACCTTAAATTTTCCGGATTCAATTTTCGACAGATCCAGAATATCATTCACCAGAGCCAGCTGGCTCTGCCCTGACACCTCAATTGAACGGATCATCACCCCTTTTTCCGGATCTTTTTCATAGCGGCCCAGCATTTCACAGTTACCGATAATTGCGGTTAGCGGTGTTCTCAGCTCATGGCTCATCGAGGCAAAAAAATCATCCTTCGCCCGATTGGAACGCCTCTCATTTTCGGCACTCAGGAAATCTCTCAGGTCATGGATGGCCAAGATTGCACCCTCCACAATACCATCATCCCCCTGTAGCATGGTGGTACTAATCTGGATGGGTATCTTTGCCCCACCGACAGAGAGCAGATCTAACGCCTCTCTCTCACCTTTTGAAAACAGTCGCCCAAACGGGGTCATATTGACTAATGGCCAGGGAAAGCTGGAGGCTATGTTTACGCCAACCAATACATGATTCTCTTCACCACAAAATAGTTGATACAGGCTGGCGGTACTCTTGAGTGAGGTTCCGTTTCTGCCCCGCCAGTGGTAGAGATGGTGATCATTTGTGGTTTCCCCATCATCGATGCTCCTCATCTGCCGGGTAATATATTCCAGATCGTCACCAGAGAGCAGGGAGGAGAGTGCCGCACTGTTCAGCGCCTCTCTCTTATACCCCAACTGGTATGCCAGATCCCGGCTAGAGAGAAAGAGCCGAAGCTCCGTACCGGGGTTGGTAATATCAACCACAAAAAGAGGGACTGGAGCCTCATCCAGCAGGTGATGAAATTTCTCATGATCATGATCATGCACCTGCTGCAGCTGCTCCCCAAACAGCTCCAGGAGTGAGGCCGGTGCCGTATGCCCTATTTCACACCCGGTAGAGCAGAAGAGTCTACTGACCGACTGCCCCCGCAGCAGCTCTTCGCTTGAACCCACCATATCAACCAGCTGTTTGTTCACACGTCTAATCCGGTTATCTCCATCGACAACGACCAACCCCTCGCCCATGGAGTAGAGAATATGGTTCAGCTCATCCCGGCTCTTTTCAAGCTGCCCCCTAGTCTGTAACAGGTGTCGATTAGAGCGCTTGAGCACAACAGCGATCCAGAGCAGAGAGAGAAAACCGAGGAGTACCCCCCCAACGGCCAGCTGGTGCTGGGATAAGAATTCACGAATGCCTACCGGTTTCGGCTCATACGGCGGGAGTTGCAACATCTTGAGGAGTTGATGTACGGGCTGATAATTGAGTGGGATGGTCCACCCCATACTGTTTGAGCGGTTTGCCGGTTCGCTATCGGGGATGATCTCCAGCAGTGCCTTGGCCACCTCTTCTGCCAATAACAGTGGCGTTCTCACCAGTTTGGCAAATGGCCACTCGGGGTAATGTTGCGTACTATGGAGAAGAGGAAGATCATCAACGAAGCCCTGTATTCGTGGCTCATGTGGCTCATGCATCAGCACCTTGATCTCCGCTAAAGAGATCTTCCCCTCATTTTCCATACGCTCCAGTGTATCGGTACGCACTGTGCCTACCTCTACGCTGCCATCCAGTACCGCATACACTACTGCATCATGGGTTCCTCCAAACTGAAGTTCCAGAAGATCCTGATAAGGATCCAGATCATGCGCGTTCATCTCCCCCCACGCCATCTGAAACCCCCCTAGTGAGGTGGGGGCAACCGCCATCATTCGCCGCCCCTTTAGCTCATCTATACTCTCCAGAACACTATCTGTCCGGGTAAAAATCACCCCGCCAAAAATAGAGGAAGAGAGGGTCCCAATTCGATTTTTCAGTGTTGCGATACGATTAAGACCATACCGACTCTCTAGCTGCACATAGATGGCGGAATTTGTTAAGAGGAAATCCACCTCTTCGGAGCGGACAGCGGATTCCATCTGGTCAAAACCGAGCGGTTTAATTCTGAATTGATATTGCGGAATCTTTTGGCTCAGGTAGTGCGCCGTTGCAGACCATTTTTCAACCGCTTTTTCAGGGCCCCGTTTGGCAAGTACCCCGATGACGACCTCTTCCGCCGCCACAGACGGGAGAGGAGATATCCCAATCAGCCACCCGATCAGAGTAATTTTAACAATGGATTTCACAGCTCCCCTTCACAGCTCTCCTCTCCCACGCCGTTGACTGCCACTATTCAGTATAATAATAGTTCTAGATTTACACAACCAAGCGCTACTGCACGGAGGCGGGGGTTCTAAATCACCTTGGAGAAATGCTGCTCGTTCTTCTCTCGCAGATAACGGTCAAAAACCATACAGACATTGCGAATCAATAACCGTCCCGCAGTGGCCACCACCACCTCTTGGTCACTCATTGAAACCAGTCCATCCTTGACCATCACCTTCAACTCCTCCAGCTCTATTGCGAAGTAGTCACTGAAGTTGATCGAGTGACGTGACTCAATGTCACTAAAACGTAGACGAAAGTTACAGATCAGCTCGGTAATGATATCTCTACGCAGGAGATCATCCTGATCTAATGCAACCCCTCTGAAAATGGGTAGCTCTCCCGCATCAATAGCCGCATAGTACCCCTCGGTCTCCTTCAGGTTTTGTGAGTAGGTGTTGCCCACCACACCAATCGAGGTGACACCGATGCCGATCAGGTCACAATCCCGATGGGTCGAGTAACCCTGAAAATTGCGGTAGAGGGTTCCCTCTCTCTGTGCCACTGCCAACTCATCATCCGGTAGTGCAAAGTGATCCATCCCGATATAGAGATAACCCGCCTCAGAGAGCTGCTGATTCGTCCGTTGCAGAATCTCCAGCTTCTGATCCGGGCTCGGAAGGTCATCCTCATTGATTCGGCGTTGTGGTTTGAAGATCTCTGGCAGATGGGCGTAGTTAAAGACCGAGAGACGATCCGGACGTACCGCCAGCACCTTATCCACGGTCCGCTGAAAGCTGTCGGCACTCTGATGTGGCAGGCCATAAATCAGATCAACACTGACCGATTTAAAACCGTTATCCCGCGCGGCATTCAGTACCGCAAAGGTCTCCTCCTCCGACTGGATGCGGTTGACCGCCTTCTGCACCACGGGGTCAAAATCCTGTAGCCCCAGACTCATGCGGTTGAAACCCAGCTCTCTCAACAGTGCGATGGTCTCAGCAGTGGCCTCACGGGGGTCAATTTCAATAGAGTACTCTCCCTCATCATCATCACGCAGGGTGAAGTGTTGACGGGTTGCGTCCATTAAACGACGAATCTCATCATGGTTAAGGAAGGTGGGGGTACCCCCGCCCCAGTGGAGCTGTTCCACCACACGAGAGCGGTCAAACAGTGCCCCCTGAAGCGCCAACTCCTGGGTCACCCGATCCAGATAGGGGGGCGACTTTTTACGCTCCTTGGTCGCAATCTTGTTACAGCCACAGTAGAAGCAGACGGTGTCACAGAATGGAATATGGAAGTAGAGGGAGAGTGGACGCAGGGGCTCTTCCTGATGGGTCGCCTCTACCACCGCTCTGTAGTCTTGTGGAGTAAATCCATCGTGAAATTGAACCGCTGTTGGATAGGAGGTGTAGCGTGGCCCCGCCTTGTCATAGCGGCGAATCAACTCCATATCAAAAGTAAGTATCTGTTCCATTATAATTCTTTAGCTCCTTGCTCTACGACTCAACACCCATCAGATGGGCATGATTAATGACTTGTAGCAGATACTTAAAAGGGATAAAGGCCAATGGAAGTGGCTCTATGATCTGGATAAAGGCCAATGGAGCCCCCCCAAACTGGTGCGTTCCCTCTGCCACCTCCTGCTTCAACTTGTTCAGCTCTTCCTCAATCGGCCCAATCAGGTGGGCGGACTGCTGCATGTAGTCGCCATCGAACTCGATGGAGTAACGCATCTCCTCCACCTCGATCAATGCCTCATCAATCTGCCGTTTGAACTCATCCATGGTCTCAATCTGGATTACCATACTCATCGTCAATCTCTCACTTATTTTATCTATCCATCCGCTATAGTGGATGGGTTGAGTGCCCTACACCGCCCCTGCTCTACGCCGCTCCTGCTCTTGGTGAAACAGCGGTTGGTGGCTCACTAATGTATCATGGTCGATCACAAAAACACCGTGTCCACCCCGTTCAAAATCGACCCAGTTCCAGGGCAGCTGTGGAAAAATCTGCTCCAGTGCAACCTCACTATTCCCCACCTCGACAACCAGCACCCCATTCTCTTCCAGATAGGTGGGAGCTTCCAGTAAAATCTGTACCACCAGATCTAAACCATCGCTCCCGGCCTCCAGCCCCATTCGTGGTTCCGCATGGTACTCTGCCGGCATTGCCTGCAGATCCTGCTGGTCGACATAAGGAGGGTTGGTGACAATCAGCCCATACCTTCTGTTGCTCACTGCAGCAAAAAGATCCGACTGAATCAGTCGTACCTGCTCGGCCACACCAAAACGGTCCACATTGAGGGTTGCTACCGCTAATGCCTCGGCAGAGAGATCAACAGCATCCACAGTGGCCAGAGGGAACTCCTGGCTACATGCAATTGCAATACAACCACTTCCTGTTCCTATCTCAAGTATTGAGTTAATATTTCCAGGCTCTACCCAGGGGTAAAACTGCTGCTCAATCAACTCCGCAATCGGAGAGCGGGGAATCAGTACCCGCTCATCGACATAGAACGGTAGCCCGGCAAATAGTGACTCATGGGTCAGATAGGGTAGTGGAATACGGGCCTCTATCCGCAACCTGAATTGTTCAATCAGGCAGCGGCGCTCTGCCATAAGCAGCTGCCCCTGCAGCAGGCGATCCGGGGTATCCTGTGGCAAATTGAGAGAGCCCAGCACCAACCGAATCGACTCATCAATTGCGTTGTCGGTCCCATGACCAAAATAGAGCGCCCCGTTAGCCTCTGCTCGCCCCATGACAGAAGCCCCCCAGCGGATATAGTCCGTTGGGGTAGCTAACAGCGTTTCAACTGTAGTGGAATCGATCAAACCAGCTTGCTGGAAGGAGGTGTGTCTACGATCCCTGCGCCTCAACCTGCTTACGTACCTCTGCCATATCCAGCTCTGTCGCCTTGGCAAGCAGATCCCTCAACCCCTCAGCCGGAACCATACCGGGCTGAGAAAAGATCACAATCTGTTCGCGAAAGATCATCAGGGTAGGGATAGAGCGAATCTGGAAATGGGCGGAAAGATCCTGTTGATCCTCCGTATTCACCTTGGCAAAAACTACCCCCTCAATCTCCTCAGAGACCGCTTCGTAGATCGGAGCAAAACTTTTACAGGGGCCACACCAGGGGGCCCAGAAATCAACCACGACAATATCATTCCCATTGACGGTCTCTTCAAAGTTTTTGTTATCCAGCTCAACTGTACTCATAATTCACTATCCTTTTTCATTAACTCTATTACGGTTGTGACACGCTACTCTATGAATAGTTTCATAAGTTCCCTCATAGCGATTCCGGGGCCGTTGATAGCCAGGGATGGCTATCGTCGAGCGCACATGGATGTTTTACAGCGTGTCCTAGAGACGTTATGAGGGAATTTATGAGACGCTTGATATCTATTCTATCACTCTCTCTGCTCAGGGAGATACCCACCTAGGCTGATAGGTAATAAAAGACAAACCGTCCCTGCTCAATATCTATCTTCAGCTCTGCTCCGTGGTTGATACCAAAATCGACATAACCGGGAATTGCACTCTCTTCATGACACTCTGAGGCATGTTGAGGGGATTCAAAGTCCCGATCACGATCATACCAGGAGAGCAGCATAACCATCTCCAGTCGCCTCTCGGCCTCACCATCCGCAACCTTTTTTGCGGCATTGAAATCTGCCAACGGCACCTCTGGAGAGAGTTCCACCGTTGGCGGCTCTTGCAGAGGGGCTCTTGGGGTGGCCGGGCACGCCCCCCCTTGCTCTGTCGAAGAGGGGGAAATCAGTGCCCCCTCGATCTGCTTGATATTCATTAAATCAGCCATCTCTCGTTTCTCCTGTAACGGTTCTGAAGAGTCAAAGGCGGAGGGCAGCAGGCGCCACGGCACCAACTTGGCCACTAGCGGGAGCAGCAGAGCCCCTCCCGGCAACATAAAGATACCAAAAGCTGGAATGGTACGGGCCAAATCCTTCGCCTGTTCAACCGCCTCCTGCCGCTCCTGTTCGCTGGTCTGTTGCCCCAATGAAAACTTATGCAGGGTCTTTAGCATCGCCCCCGTCTCCTGCACCTCTATCCAGCTCTTGACACTGACATCCCTGAACAACGCAATGACGCGCTCCGGATCGCGAATTTTCTCCGCAGTCAGGCGTAACACCTCGCGGGTTTTGGTAAGCGTCACCTCTTTTTCGGGCGGAAAATTTTGACGCTCTCTGACTCCAGCCGTGGCCCCTCAATCAGATCAATACAGTAAGGAATGGCCGGAAACAGCTCATCCAGCGTCTCCGCAATGGCAGAGGGTTTACCCGGCAGGTTGACGATCAGACACTTTCCCCGAATCCCTGCCGTTTGACGAGAGAGAATCGCGGTGGGTACATATTTAAGCGAGATCTGACGCATTAACTCACCAAAACCGGGCATCATCTTCTCGCAGACCGCCTCGGTTGCCTCAGGGGTTACATCACGGGGAGCCGGTCCGGTTCCCCCAGTGGTGACAATCAGACAACACCCCTCCTCATCCACCAACTGTGTCAGGGTCTCCTCAATCACCGGCTGATCATCCGTAACCACTCGGGCAACCGGTTCCCAGGGAGAAGAGAGTGCTTTGCTGATCCACTCCCGCAATGCCGGACCACCAAGATCCTCATATTCACCACGACTGGCACGATCCGAGACCGTTACCACGCCAATTTTTGCAACTTCACTCACTGCTGATCACTCCTTGAACCAAAATGGATGGTGGATTCTATAACAGGGTCGCTCTAAAGTTCTATCCTCCAGACAACCCCCCGACTCTTTATTTACGCCTAAGCGGGAATTCCAGGTTAAACCTAAAATCCTCAGTTGGATCACGAAAGTCCCCGCAAGCTCTTGACGCACCTAGCAAAACAGAAAAAACTCTCATCACCAACAAGGTGACCACGATTTTTTCTATTCCACTATGCACGCCAATATCTTACTGGGCTTTTTCGCGCCCAACCGAGGATTCCAGGTTGAAAACAGCAAAACCGTCCCAATATCCTCTTTCTAATTCCACCCAACTCAGGGACAATCGGACAGTCCGCAGAGTCCACTGCAATAAGAGCCACCAATAAATCACTATGAGTAATGAATTTGAAGAGGATATGGATATTCTAAACGGAGAAATTGATGGTGAGATCGAGGTTGAGATTAAGCTCTCTCCCTCCTCTGATCTGGCTCTGCCAGCGGATAACCTCCCCCACCAGGTCTACCTCCTGCCGCTCTCTGAGCGTCCTTTCTTCCCCGCTCAGACTCAGCCACTACTCATGAACGGTGAGCCATGGATGAAGACGGTGCGCAAGATCGGAGATACGGATCAGCATATGGTGGGGCTATTTATGACTCAGCCCCATGAGGCCGACTTTGCAACCCCGGATGAGTATTTCGAGGTGGGCACCATCGCACGGATGCACCATCCGATGAAACAGGATGGCAAGATCCAGTTCATTGCAGAGGGGATGCAGCGGGCTCGCATCACCCGCTGGATATCAGATACCCCGCCCTATCGCGTCGAGGTAGAGTATCTGAAGCAGACCAGCCCCAGGAAGAAGAGCGAGACCAAGGCCTACGCGATGGCCATCATCAATACCCTGCGTGAGCTGATCCCTCTCAACCCCCTCTATGGTGAGGAGCTACGCTTTTTCCTGGATCGCTTCAGTCCAAATGAGCCCTCGGCACTGACCGATTTTGCGGCCAGCCTCACCACAGCCACGGCCGAGGAGCTGCAAAAGGTACTGGAGACACTCAATATTCGCCGCCGGATGCAGCAGGTCCTGCAACTACTGAAAAAGGATCTGGAGGTTGCCAAGCTACAGAGCAAAATCCGCGATAGCGTTGAGGACAAGATGGATGAGCAGCAGCGTAAATTCTTCCTCAAGGAGCAGCTCAGAGTCATCCAGAAAGAGCTGGGGATTGCCAAGGATGATCGCACCGCCGACCGGGACCGTTTTGTCGAGCGGATGGAGAAGCTAACCATCCCCAAGCCTGCACTGAAAAAGATTGATGAGGAGATGGATAAGCTGGGTATGCTAGAGACCGGCTCCCCGGAGTATGCGGTCACCCGCAACTACCTCGACCAGATCACCGCCCTTCCCTGGGGTGTCCACTCCAAGGATAAGCTGGATCTGCGCCGTGCACGCAAAATTCTGGATCAGGATCATGACAGTCTGGAGGATGTCAAAGATCGCATTATCGAGTTTCTTGCGGTGGGCAAACTCCGAGGGGAGGTCAATGGCTCTATTCTACTGCTGGTGGGGCCACCTGGGGTCGGTAAGACCTCAATTGGCAAGTCGGTAGCCGATGCACTGGGGCGCAAATTTTATCGCCTCTCCGTTGGTGGGATGCGCGATGAGGCAGAGATTAAGGGACACCGTCGTACCTATATCGGTGCCATGCCGGGCAAGTTTATCCAGGCCATCCGTGAGGCTGAGACCCAAAACCCGATTATCATGCTGGATGAGATCGACAAGATTGGGGCCTCCTACCACGGTGATCCCGCCTCTGCCCTGCTGGAGGTGCTGGATCCTGAGCAGAATGTGGAGTTTCTTGACCACTATCTGGATACCCGTTTTGACCTCTCCAAGGTACTCTTTATCTGTACCGCCAACCAGCTCGACACCATCCCCAGCCCACTGCTCGACCGGATGGAGACGATTCGACTCTCTGGCTATATTACTCAGGAGAAGGTCGAGATTGCCAAACATCACCTCTGGCCTCGTCAGATGGAGCGTAGCGGTATCAAGTTGAGCCAGATCAAAATCAGTAATGCCGCACTACGCACAGTTGTTGAGGGCTATGCCCGTGAATCGGGGGTGCGCAGCCTAGAGAAACAGCTGGGGCGTATCATCCGCAAGATTGCGGTGAAGATTGTGAACGGTAAAAAAGGGCCCTTCAAGGTCAATATCAAGGATGTCACCGAATTTCTCGGACAACCCATTTTTACCAGCGAGAAACCCTACCGGGGCGTTGGTGTCGTCACCGGTCTTGCCTGGACCGCAATGGGAGGGGCGACGCTCTCCATTGAGGCCACCAAGGTACACTCCGACAGCCGTGGTTTCAAACTGACCGGGCAACTGGGAGATGTGATGCAGGAGTCCGCCTCCATCGCCTACAGCTACATCAGCTCTCACCTAGATCAATATGGCGCCAAGACGGACTACTTTAACAAGAGCCATGTTCACCTCCATGTCCCTGATGGCGCCACCCCGAAAGATGGCCCCAGTGCCGGCATCACCATTGGGATCGCCCTGCTCTCACTGGCACGCAACCGCAGGATCAGCCGTCCTCTGGCAATGACCGGAGAGCTGACGCTGACCGGACGGGTACTGCCGATTGGTGGGGTACGCGAGAAGACCATTGCCGCTCGCCGCCAGAACATCAAAGAGTTGATTTTTCCTGCTGAAAACAGGAAAGATTTCGATGAGTTACCGGAGTATATCCGTGAGGGGATCAGCCCCCATTTTGTGGGCCACTTTGATGAGGTAGCGGAGATTATCTTCCCTCTCAAGACGACTCAATCCTGACCCTCGCCTCATGAGCCTACTTCAACTCTGTGATATCCAACTCGCCTATGGCGACCTGCCCCTACTCACAAATGCCAATCTGGTTATAGAGAAGGGGGAGCGGCTCTGTCTGGTTGGACGTAACGGCACAGGAAAATCAACCCTTCTCAAGGTGATTGCCGGTGAGGTCATTCCAGAGGATGGCAAGATCGAACGGGGTTCTACCCGCATCTCCCGACTGAAGCAGGAGGTTCCTCGTGATACCTCTGGCACAATCTATGATGTAGCGGCTCAGGGGGTCGGCGAGGTGGGAGAGCTAGTTGCTGAATACCACCACATCTCCATGCAACTGGCGACGGATAGCAGTGATGCTGTTCTAAACCGGATGGCCTCCGTGCAGCAGAAAATCGAGGCCGCTGATGGCTGGTCGATCCAGCAACAAATTGAGACCACCCTATCCAAAATGGGGCTCGACCCGGAGGAGGAGTTTTCCAACCTCTCCGGAGGGATGAAGCGGCGCGTACTACTGGCTCAGGCCCTGGTACAGAACCCCGACCTGCTCCTGCTGGACGAACCCACCAACCACCTCGACATTGAATCCATCCAGTGGCTGGAGGGGTTTCTGCTCAACAACCAGACCACTCTCCTCTTCATCACCCATGACCGTCAGTTTCTGCGCCGTCTTGCCACCCGCATTATTGAGCTTGATCGTGGCACCCTGAGTGACTGGCCGGGAAATTATGATACTTATCTACAACAGAAAGAGAAGATGCTGGAGGAGGAGGCACGCAACAATGCGCTCTTCGATAAAAAGCTGGCGCAGGAGGAGGTATGGATACGTCAGGGTATCAAGGCAAGACGTACCCGTAACGAGGGGCGCGTCCGTGCCCTGAAAAAAATGCGTGATGAGCGGAGTAAGCGGAGAAATCGTAGCGGAAATGTGCAGATGAGCAGCCAACAGAGCGAAAGCTCCGGCAAGAAGGTGATCCGTGCCAAAGAGCTCAGCCACAGCTATGAAAACCTCTCTCTGGTACGTGACCTCTCCATCGAGATTCAGCGTGGGGATCGTATCGGCATCATCGGCCCCAACGGGGTCGGCAAGAGCACTCTGCTGCGTATTCTGCTGGGTGAAACCGTCCCTAACCAGGGGAGTGTTACACACGGGACCCGCCTGCAGATCGCCTACTTTGATCAACTCCGCAACCAGCTCCGAGAGAATCACTCGGTACAGGACAACGTTGCCGATGGGAGTGACAACATCACCCTGAATGGTAAAACAAAACATATCATTAGCTATCTGCAGGATTTTCTCTTCTCGCCACAACAGGCACGCAGCCCGGTCAGTACCCTCTCCGGTGGAGAGCGTAACCGCCTGCTCCTGGCCCGGCTCTTCTCCAAACCTGCCAATCTGCTGGTGATGGATGAGCCAACCAATGACCTCGATGTGGAGACCCTGGAGCTGCTCGAGGAGCTGTTACTCAATTATGAGGGAACCCTGCTCTTGGTGAGCCATGACCGCGCCTTTCTCGACAACGTTGTGACCAGTACGCTGGTATTTGAGGGGGATGGGGTGATCCGGGAGTATGTAGGGGGTTACAATGACTGGTTACGGCAGAGAGATGCCTCTATCTCTGCACCTGCCCAGACCAGCCAGGAGAGGGATACCTCCCCCCTCGCCTCAGAGAGGCCTAGCACAAACAAAAAACTAAGCTATAAAGAGCGACTGGAGCTGGAGAGCCTTCCCCAGGAGATTGAACGACTTGAGAACGAGCAGCAGAGGCTGCAACAGAAGTTGACCGATCCAACCCTCTATCAACAGGGGGGGGATGAACCCTCCGACACAACAGAGCAGCTCAAGCGCATTGAAAATACACTTGGAAAATCCTATGCCCGCTGGGAGAGGTTGGAAGATAGTGAACATGGATAACTCAGCCGAGCATCGACTGGATGCGCTGGAGAGCCGTCTCACCTTTCAGGAGGATCATATCCAGCAGCTCAATGATATTATTACCAAACTGCAGCTAGAGGTGATGAGACTGAGTGAGCGGGTGAGCCACTCCGAGCAACGGCTACAGGAGGTGACCCCCTCACTATTGAGGCCCCTTTCGGAAGAGAGTCCACCGCCCCACTATTAAGTCTAGGGAACCTAGGCTATCCGAGACCCATCTATGACTCAACTCAACATTGAAGAGCGTATCCAGATGGAGCCGCAGTGGAAACAGCGACTCTTAAGCGAGTTTGAGCAGCCCTATATGGTGCAGTTACGCGAGTTTCTGTTGCAGAGAAAAGAGCAGGGAGCCACGCTCTTCCCGCCGGCTAGCGAGTGGTTCAATGCCTTTAACCACACCCCTTTTGAGCAGGTAAAAGTTGTCATTAT
>Ga0233428_1002514_pt1 | contig 17086 bp, 10 predicted proteins | sample SI_118_April2016_4_FD_179890 | JGI IMG/M metagenome (GOLD analysis project Ga0233428, IMG submission 179890) | Seawater microbial communities from Saanich Inlet, British Columbia, Canada - SI_118_April2016_120_MG | ecosystem: Environmental > Aquatic > Marine > Inlet | place: Canada: British... | reverse complement strand
AAGGCGACGGGGACCATCACCATTGGCGCTTATGTCGAAGCCGGGGCGTATGTCACAGCGGGCAAGGACATCCTGATCCAACGCGGTGTTGTCGGCGCCACGACAGAATTAGTCGCCGGTGGTGACATCATGTCAAAGTTCATTCAGGAGGCGACGGTCCGGGCAACAGGATCGGTGAAGGTCGGCAGTTATATCTTCAATGCCTCCGTTCGTGCCGGTGGCGAAGTGCAGGTGCCAGGGCTGGGAGAAGGCAAGTCTCGGGCCCTCGTCGGTGGATTAATCTGGGGAGCCCAGGGAGTCACCGCTCGATCGATCGGCTCACCCTACAATGCAAGCACACGCCTCGTCGTCGGCGTCGACCCCGACCAGGTAAATCGTGCGGAACAGATTCGCGCCAATATGCACGCCTGCGAGAACAAACAGCGGGGTCTGCTAAAGAAACTCGGCGTCGACACGCTGGATCTGGATCTGATCAAGCAGAAGCTCGCCCGTGTGGCGTCAGCCAAGCAGAAGCAGCAGATGCTGATGGCAGTCAAACGGATTGCCAAGATTGCGGAACTGGAACGGAACCAGCAAGTAGAACTCGAAGAGATCGCTGAAGAACAGCGCAAGCTGGCGATGCGAACTCAGATCAACGTGCTCAATGATCTGTTTGCTGGTGTCGAAGTGCGTGTTGGAGAGCACACCGAGTTGATTCGTGAGGACGCGGAGAAGTGTTCCTTCCGGCTTGTCACAGAAGACGAAGAACAGAAAATCTTCATGGATGCGCTACGCAATCCGCCACGGATGGGATAATGATGACCCCTCGCCACTTCGCCCTGATCGCAATCACCCTTCTTGCTGGAACCTGCGCATCCCAGGCCCAGGAATCAGAAGACCTTGAGGGCGCTCGTTTTGGCAGCGACGACCGCAACAAGACGGGGCCGCGCTATGGCGCCTCAATGGGAACGGTCACGGTCGGCGACACGCAGGTGTACCGACTCAGCATGCGGCCAGAGATTCCCTTGGGCAAACTGGGCCTGGCCTTCGACGTTGAACTCTTCATCGATGAGTCAGGTGATTTCAGCAGTCGTGGCTGGTCTTTCGGCACGGCGACTGAGACGATCGACACGATTCTTCGCAAGCTCTACTACGTTCGCTATGGACAACCCGGTGACGAATTGTTCGTGCGCGTCGGCGCCTTGGACAGAGTGACCCTCGGCTATGGCCTGGTCATTGATGGCTATCGCAATACCCTCGACTATCCTGGGCTAAAGAAGACGGGTGTTCACTTTCAAATGAAGAGCGTAGCAGGCAGTTCGATCGGCTTGGAGGGCATGGTCAACAATCTGCAGGACCTGCAGCAAGGCGGTGGACTGATTGGCCTGCGTGCCTTTTCGCGACCGATGCCAAAACTTGAGATCGGTGTGACCTATGTCGTTGATCTCGATCAGTATGCGGGACTGTTGGATCGTGACGACGATGGATTTCCCGATGCAGTCGATGCCTTCCCCGAAGACCGAGACCTGGCCCTCGACAATGATGGCGACGGCGTCGCCGACGATTTAGATGGCGACGACGACAATGATGGTGTGATTGACATCGATGCGGCCAGTGGCCTGCCAGCCGACGTCATAGCCGGTCTGCGAGATCTGTCTGCGCAATCGGCGGGCGGCTTCGAAGTCGACGAAGACGTTGCGCGACGCACCCCGTTCAATAGGGATCGCGTCGGTCGTGATCCCTTCGGTATCGCCGGCATCGACGTAGGCTACCGCTTGATTGACGATGAGCAACTTCGGTTGATCGCCTATGGCCAACTCGCCGTGATGATCGACGATGACGATGCCCTTGACCCTGCCGCGGCAGACTCACAGGGAGTTGCACCTGGCAATCGCAAAGCTGAGGGCTTTGGCATCATGGCACCTGGCCTGTGGGCGACGTTCGGACCCTTTGATGGTCGCATCGAGTATCGCTATTTCCAGGATGACTTTGAGGCGGGGTATTTTGACAACCTGTACGAACTGGACAGGGCGCGTATCGATGTTGCCAGCGGCCTAGCAACGCCAAAGGATGCGCAGCTACAACGAGGCGAGAGTCTCTCAGGTGTATTCGGACGCCTGACGACGGATGTGCTGGGCCTTGTCGAAGCATCCGTCGACTACCAGCATCTGGTGGGCAGCGAGAATCCGCGCCGACAACTTCACGCACGAGGGCGTGTGTCCCCCGCCCTGTTGGAAGCCATCCCGCGGTTGAGCCACGCATCAGCCTACTACCAGAAAAACCACATTGGATCACGTCTCGACGAAGATGGCACGCTGGGATCGGAGGATGGCTTCTTCGAATCCACGGAAGACACTTTCTATGGCTATGAAGTTGGAGCAGAAATGGCCAGTGGTGTCGCCGTCGTCTGGGATACTCGCTTTCTCTTCGAGCGCGGGGCCGATGGTCGATTGAAACGTCGACGAATCATGGCGATCGAGACGGTCTTCAATTTCTAATGGCCGCAGATTCGACACGAGCGACACTTATTGTCGATGGCCACTTGGATCTCGCTTACAATGCCCTGTTCCACCGTCGTGATCTCACCCAGTCAGTGTATACCCTTCGCGAGCGCGAAGATATGCTTGCCGGCCAGGGGCCCTCGGGACCACACCCTGATGCACTGCGTAAATTACCCCGAGACGACGCGGGAACAGGCATACCCACCGTCGCACTGCCGCAGATGCGATCAGGCGGCATTGGGATTGTACTATCCACCATCATGTCACGAGTGCAGGTACCCAACGGTGCGTTAGCCGACGGCATGCGCACGCAGACAGCGGCGCATGCGATGGGCCAGTCTCACCTGCATTACTACAAAGCACTGGAGCGCCAGGGCGAACTCACCTTCATCCACACGGCACAAGACCTACATCGAGTTGCAGCGGCTTGGCAGTCGCCCACGCCGGACACCCCCATCGGCCTGATTCTCAGTATGGAGAGCGCTGACCCAATCCTTGGGCCGGACGATGTTGAGTTCTGGTTTGATGCGGGACTCCGATCCGTAAGTCTGACCCATTTTGGCATCAACACCTGGGGCCACGGCACGGGAACCAAGGGTGGCCTCTATGCGTGCGCCTATCCGTTGCTTGACGCCCTCCAAGCGGCAGGAATTGCCCTCGACGTCACGCATGCAGCCGATACAGCGTTCTGGCAGCTTCTCGACGCGTGGGACGGCCCCGTCCACGCCAGTCACTGCAACTGCCGCTCTCTGGTCCCGGGCCAACGACATCTATCGGATGAGATGATCAGGGCACTGGCAGATCGCGGCGGTGTCATCGGTGTGGTCTTCGCCGAACCCATGTTGAATCCTGACTGGAACTTCGATAATCCTGCCAGTTTTTCCGCCTCTACCGCACGGCGAGCCATGACGGCAGTTGTCGATCACATCGACCACATATGTCAGCTGACAGGAAATATCGAGCATGTCGCGCTGGGCACAGACCTGGATGGTGGGTTTGGTCGCGAGTGGGCACCCACTGATTACGACACAATCGCCGACCTTCAGCGCTTCCTTTCGATCCTCGAAAGACGTGGCTACGGCCCGGCCGATCGGGACGCCATTGCCCATGGTAATCTGCTGCGCTTTATGGGTGATGTCCTGCCGAAAGGTTCGCCGTGAAGGGTAGCCTCATCCTCGACAGCCACTTGGATCTCGGATTCAGTGCGCTGCAGATCAACCGCGACCTTATGCAGCCGGCCGCGACGATTCGAACTCACGACCCGATGGATGTTCTCGACAATTTCGGCTCTTGCACCGTATCCCTGCCGGAGCTGCGTCGTGGCAAGGTTGGCATCGTCTGTGCTACGGTCATGTCCCGCCTCGATCCAACGGACCGTGCAACTCGAACGGGTATGTATGCGCAATCTCAGACCCATGGAGTTGGACGCGGACATCTGGCGTACTATCAGGCACTGGATCACCTTGGCCAGGTGGAGATGCTTCACACGGTGCGGCAACTCGACGAGGCGGAGCGTCGCTGGCGCGAGGCTGAGATCCCCGCAGACGGCTCGGGACCGCCCATTGGTGTGGTCCTGTCGATGGAAAGTGCCGATCCCATTCTGGATCCTGATCAGGTAGCCGAATGGCACGCAGCGGGCCTACGGATGGTCAGTCTGTCGCACTACGGTACCAGCACCTACTCCCATGGCACGGCGACGGAGGGCGGACTACTTCCACCCGCTCGCCCCCTCATCAAGGCACTTGCCGCTGCCGGGATCATCATCGATGTCACGCACTTGACCGATGAGGCACATTGGGAACTGCTGTCGTGCTATGATGGGCCGATCTGCGCCAGTCACCATAACTGTCGTGCCCTCACCCCGGGTCAGCGACAGTTAACCGATGATATGATCCTCTCTATCGCGGAACGGGGCGGTGTAATCGGTGCCGCTTTTGACGCCTGGATGCTGGACCCGGCATGGCGGCGAGACCTGCGCCCCGGTGATCAACAGACGGCAGCGACCTTGCAGACTGTTGTAGAGCATATCGACCATATTGCCCAGCTAACGGGGACCAGCCAGCACTGTGGCATCGGCACGGATCTCGATGGTGGCTTTGGTACTGAGCAGGCTCCTCGTGATCTGAACACGATCGCCGACCTTCCCAATCTGATCCCCCTGCTTCATGAAAAGGGGTTCAGCAGCCAGGACGTGGATGGCATCCTCGCCGGCAACTGGTTGCGACTCTTGCGCGAGCACTGGCGCGACCCCGCCTGAGCGGTTCCTCTCGAACACTCTGGATCAAGCAATAGCACGGGGCGGATCGGATGGATGCGCCTTGCTGCCCTGTCGTGCTGCCTCCCCCCGGGGCTTCGTCTACCTGTCCTGACCTATTTCCATACGTATATTTCCATTTTGACCACAACTCGACATCGACATTTCGCATAACGCCACAAATGACGACGTTTTTCCAACAAATCGACGCGCACGCTCATTGAAAGAATTATTTCATGCGTAATTGTCTATTAAATCAACATTGATACTAAAGAATCCATTGCACATATCCGACAAATGAGGTACAATCGACATCAGAGAGGAGTTTCCTTCTCACGGCACGTTTCAAACTGCCGGGTTCATTGGCCATTCTATGAGGGAGTCATCAGATGCGCGGCGCTGACGCTGTGATCCAGGCGCTTGAACGACAAGAAGTGGAGTTCATCTTCGGCCACCCCGGCGGGGCGGCGATGCCGATCTTCGATGCCCTTGTCGATTCAGAGCAATTGCGCTTCATCCTAACTCGTCACGAGCAAGGTGCCACGCACATGGCCGATGGCTATGCGCGTGCGACGGGGAAAGTGGGTGTCGTTCTGGTCACCTCCGGACCGGGAGCGACCAACACCATCACCGGTATACTGACGGCCCAGATGGACTCGGTGCCCCTCGTCGTGCTCACGGGACAGACGATTACTCCCATGCTTGGTAAAGACGCTTTCCAGGAAGCAGATGTCTTCGGCATCAGCATGCCGGTGGTCAAGCATTCGTATCTCGTCAAGGATGCTGCCGACATCCCCCGGGTGATGATGGAGGCCTTTCATATTGCCAACACGGGACGCAAAGGACCGGTCCTCGTGGACCTGCCCAAGGATGTCACCTCCGCGGAGTGCCACGTGGATTTCCCGGATCAGCTCGATCTGCCAGGATACAACTTACAGACCCAGGCAGATCCAGAGGGTCTACGCGAGGCGGCAGAGCTGATCAACAGCAGCCGTCGACCATTGCTCTACCTGGGAGGGGGTGCCGTCTCTGCTGGAGCCCATGAGATCGCCCGTGCCTTCGCCGAGAAAACGCAGATGCCAGTGACGAATACACTGCTCGGCAAGGGAAGCTTTCCCGAGCAGCACAACCTGTCCGTTGGCATGCTGGGAATGCATGGAACTGCCTACGCGAACAAAACCGTTATCGACTGCGACCTTATCATGTCCGTCGGTGGTCGTTGGGATGACCGTATTACGGGCAAACTCGAGGCCTTCTGTCCGAATGCCAAGAAGATTCACGTCGACATCGATCCGGCAGAATACGCCAAGGTCATCATGCCGGATGTGTTCCTTCAGGGTGACGCCCGCGAAGTGCTCGAAGCGCTGCTGCCTGTTGTCAATCAGCTAGACACCGAGCCATGGCTGGCACAGATCGCCGAGTGGAAACAGAAGTACCCCCTCAAATATGGAAAGCGGGGCGGTCTCAAGATGCAGGCCGTCATCGATAGAGCGTATGAGCTGACCAAGGGGGAAGCGGTTGTCACGACCGATGTTGGCCAGCATCAGATGTGGGCGGCACAGTTCTACCGCACCGCCCATCACCGGCAGTGGCTGTCCTCCGGCGGCGCAGGCACCATGGGGTACGGTTTTCCGGCGGCCGTGGGGGCACAATTTGGCCGCCCAGGAGAGACTGTTATTGCCGTCGTTGGAGATGGTGGCTTTCAGATGACCCTGGCAGAGTTAGCGACAGCAGCCATACACAAACTCCCCGTGAAGGTCCTGATTCTCGACAACAAATTTTTGGGCATGGTGCGGCAGTGGCAGAATCTGTTCTTCGACAACCGACTATCCGGTGTCGACCTTGAGGGCAATCCGGATTTCGTCAAACTTGCAGAGGCATATGGAATCCAGGGGTACCACATAAGACGCACAGCAGATATCGACAAGATTCTTACACGTGCTTTTGACCATGAGGGTCCAGTCGTCATCCACTGTCACTGCGAGAAGGAAGACAATGTCTTCCCCATGATTCCCGCCGGCGCCTCTCTCGAAGAGATGCTGATCGAAGCGCCCCGCCACAAATTGGCCAAGCCGACGGGCAGCACCTGAGCCAAAACAACAGGAAATTGAGATGACTCAATCCACGATTGAACACAGCAGCAACGGTCATGCACGGCGTGACGCGGCTCGTGCCTATGAGCGCTATTCACACGACGGGCAAACCATCCGCAAGACCACGATTGGTTTGCTCGTAAACGATCAACCCGGGGTTTTGATGCGTGTCAGCCAGACGTTCGCTCGTCGTGCCTACAACATCGAATCCCTTGTCGTTTCACCGGCGCACTCCATCCCCAACACATCGAGGATGACCATCACCTGCTCTGGACCTGGTGATGTGCTACACCAAATCATCCTGCAGCTGGACAAGCTTGTGGACGTCATCCGTGCCTGTGATCATACAGATGACGAAGCGGTTATTCGTGAGCTGGCTCTGTTCAAGGTCGTTTGCACCGTCGCAGAACGGACGGAGGTGTTGCAGATTGCTGAGGTGTTTAGAGCTCAGACGGTGGATATCTCGGATGAGACGATCACCCTCGAAGCGACAGGTACGTCGGAGAAAATGGACGCTCTGGAGAAACTCCTCAGCAAATTCGACCTGCGCGAGATGGTTAGAACTGGTAAAGTCGTCATGGCAAAAGGAATCGAAGTTACCTGATCCCTTGCGTCATAGCACCGGATGCCCCACGACACTGCAAAAGAAAGAAGGGGGAGAGAGCGTCATCGCTCTCTCCCCCTTCGTCATTGATACGGCCTTGTCGACCCGACGACTATCGAATCGACGCAGGAACTCTGGTGCAGCGTCTAAAAGTCGAGACCTAGCTGCGCATAAAGGAGCCGACCCACTTCGGGCGCACCGACAAAAGCGCGATATGAGTTGTCGAGGGCATTGTCGACGTTGATCAATAGATTCAGCCCTTCATAGGGCAACTCGTATTTGGCTTGTAGGTCAAGGATCGTGTACGAGTCAACATCACCGATGTAGACACCAGAATTCATGGGAAAACTGCCATTGTGGCGAATATTGGCCCCCACGCGAAGCCCCAACGGCCAGACATCGTAGGTAGTGCCTACCTTGAACTTGTGTTGCGGTGCATTCAGGGCGACGTCATCGACGTTGGCGAGATTCGGCCAGAAGTCGTCGCTCACGAATGAATAGCTGCCATTGAACGTCAGGTGGTCGGTTGGGTAATATCCGAGGGCCAGGTCGACTCCATACAATGTCACGTCACCGAAATTACGGTAGGTCAGCAGAACGGCCGTCGGATCATAGGCCTGCTCTGGCGAAACCGTGCCATACGGAATCTGCGCTGCGCCCCCAGTAAAGATCGATGTCAGTTCGTCGGCTGCGGTGCCATTGTTGTTTCCCGTGACAACGCCCGGAATTGCGGTCTGGTCCAGGGCGCCGAGCACGGAGGCAACCTGTGCATTGGCGGGATCGTCCAAGACACCCTGAAATGCGGGGCCCAAGGCGGCTGCCAGCGCGGCAGGATCGAGGAAGACATTCGGTGTCTCGACCTGCAAGGGACCACCAAAGTCCTCAATCTCTGAACGATAGAGATCAGCCGAGACGACGACGTTGCCCCCGACGATCCCCTTGTAACCAACCTCAATTGTCTGGGTGATCGTCGACTGTGCCCGTGGCACATCGATCGCGTCGGCAATCGGATCAAAACCTGCCGTGGCCAGATTGAGTTCGGCCAGCGTGTTTCGCAGACCCGGCAGTTGCGCCGGAATGAGAGACGGCAGCGAGGCAATCACGGCAGCTGACGCTGCCTCTCCCTGAGCCTGCGCCGTGGCGGGATCAAGTCCGAGGGAGATCAGTTGTGCAGCGATGAGCCCAGGCGCCAGAAGTTCAAGGGCCGGGCCAAACTGTGCCAGCGTCGCCGCAGCGCCGATATTCCACTGCACATTCGTGGCGATCGGATCATGCAGCGCGATGTAGCCATCTCCATCCAGTGAGTAGCCAGGGGCACCCGGCGTCAGTCCGAGAGCCGCGAGTTGTCCCTGCAGAGCTGGTGAGAATGACGAACGATACATTGGCGCACCGTCGGCGCCGCGACGAAACGTGAAGCCTTCATCGAAGCCCTCTCGATACGTCCCCTGAGCTCGAACAGCAACAGCGGGTGAGAATCCGAGACTCGACTGGAATGCCCCCAGTCCAAACGGATCGGCTGCGGACTCGAGATCGAGATAGAGATTGTTCGTGGAGGGTGTAGAGAAAGCGCGATTGTAGGTAAGTCGGAAGGTCTGCGTGTCGTATGGCTTATAGAGCAGCGCTGCCCTTGGTGAAATCTCAGGATCTACCAGGCGATTGTGATCATCATATCTGAGGGCCAGAACGAGGTCCAGATTCGACGTCAACTTGGTTTCGCTCTGTAGATACGCGCCATACTCGTCAATGTCGTCATCATCCTCGTTGTTACCGGTGATGGTACCTTCCGTTTGCGGACGTGTGAACAGGGCGTCCGCCCCGTAGGTAAATTTCTGGCGTGTTCCGAGAAAGGCGGAGTGTTGGATCTGGAATACGTCGAGGGTCGACTTGTCGACGATTTCCTGACCGCTCCGAAACAGGAACGTATCCCCTGCATTGCTCCAATTATGGTAGTACTGCGCAAACCAATCCTTGTACAGCAGTCTTGTCTGCACGTAATTGTAGGTCCAGCCATCAGCTTGACCGGCGCCAAGACCGGTCATTTCGATGTGATCGCTTGAGTTGTATCCATACGACAGCACCGCTGTCAGATCGTCGGTCGGTCGATAGTCAAGGCGGGCTTCAACACTGCGTCGCTCGATGTCATAGTCTCGCTCCCGTAGAGCAGGATTTGCGGCACGCGCAGCAACCTCCGCCGGATCATCATACTCCCAGTCCTTGCCCGTGTAATACTGTGCAGACAGCTTCAGAGCCAACTTCTGGTTGATGACCGCCGCATGACGAATCAGGCCCTTTTGCAGAGATCTCTCCCCCAGCCCCAGTTGCACGTTGGTTCCCGTCGACGTAAAGGGTGACCGCGTAATCAGATGCATCACGCCATTGGCGCTGTTCGGCCCGTAAAGGGCAGCTCCCGGGCCAAGCACGACTTCGACCCGCTCGATATCTGCACCGCTGGCGGGAATGAAGTTGTAGGCATTGAGGCGCAATGATGGAACTCGTGCGATCCGATTGTCGGTCAATACAAGCATGGCACCGGAGAAGATGTTGTTGAACCCCCGGACGACGACATTGCTCTGCACCAGACCTGTCTTGGCAAAGTCAACCCCGGGTTGATCGCGGATGTACTCAGAAACTGACAACACGGCGCGAGCCTCGATCTCGTCGCCCTCTACAACCGAAACCGAAGCGGGAGCATCGAGGACCTTCTCCTGAGACCGAGAGGCCGAAACGATGCTCTGCTCGAGATCGATCACCGACAACTCAAGATTTGCATTGAACCGGGTTACCTGTCCCCCCACAGCGACATCCTGAAAAACTGCCAGCCGATATCCTATGTGGGTGACACGGATTTGGTAGGTCCCCTCTGCCAGGTCGATGACAGAGTATTCTCCATCCAAACCGGTGACACTTCCTGCGGGCTCGAGGCCCGCACGCAGGACGACGATATTGGCTCCTGGCAATGGATTTCCATCGGCATCCGAAATTGTTCCTGTCAGGTCCGCAGCGTGAACAGAGCTCACGCAAACAGCGACGGCGATAAGCATCTTGAGCGTTCGATACATGTGGATTCCCCCCCGAGTCGGTCAATTGGCTGCGCAAATATAGAAAGAACGAGCCCGAGCGCGATGTTTCATGTATACGTAATTGCTGTCGTCCACTGATCTTGTGTCGATTCCGACTGATTTTCCTCCAGGGCGAGGAAGGTCCATGGTCTTGCTGGCCCTCTGGGGAGGGGGTATATTCCCCATCCGTTCCTGCAAGGCCAGCAGCCTGTTTTTGTCCCTCAGCAGTTTGGCAGCAGGTACACTCGATTTCGTCTTTACCACCGACCCTTCGCGATACGTTACCCATCGATTTGAAAACTGCGATAATCGTCGCCGACGGTTGCGGTTTGACGACTGCTGGTGCCGTTCCGATGTGCCACTCTCTGAGACCAGGGGCAAGGCAATTGGTTGGATTTCACTCCACTTCGAAGCTGAAGCAGACGCGACATGGCTAAGCAGAAGTACGTCTACATCTTTGGCGCCCAGAAGACCGAGGGCGATGCAACACAGAAGAATCTGTTGGGTGGCAAGGGGGCCAACCTTGCCGAAATGTCAAAACTAGGATTGCCGGTGCCTGCTGGTTTTACCATTTCGACGGATGTTTGCACCTACTACTACGATCATGGCCAGAAGTACCCATCGCAGCTTCGTACCCAGGTACTTGAGGCAATCAAGTCTGTCGAAAAGAAGATGGGCGCGACCTTTGGCGATCCGAAGAACCCGCTGTTGCTCTCCGTTCGCTCGGGTGCTCGGGTATCGATGCCGGGGATGATGGAGACGGTTCTGAATCTAGGACTCAACGACGAGATCATCGCTGGTCTGATCAAACTCAGTGGCGATGCACGTTTCGCCTACGACGTGTACCGCCGCTTCATTCAGATGTATGGCGACGTCGTGATGGGCCTGCGCCCTGAAGGCAAGGAAATCGACCCCTTCGAGGCACTGCTTGAGAAGAAGAAGCATCAGCGCGGCGTCGAAATTGACAGTGAACTATCAGCAGACGATCTCAAGACTTTGTGCCAGCAGTTTAAGGCCGTCATCAAGAAACGCCTGAAGCGTCCCTTTCCTGAAGACCCGGAAGAGCAGCTGTGGGGTGCCGTGGGTGCGGTATTCGGATCCTGGCAGGGCGCCCGTGCGATCCGCTACCGCGAGTTGGAGAAGATTCCCCATGGCTGGGGCACGGCCGTCAACGTGCAGTCCATGGTCTATGGCAACATGGGTGATGATTGTGCGACAGGCGTCGCCTTCACGCGTGACCCATCTACGGGCAAGCGTGAGTTGTATGGTGAGTTCCTCATCAATGCCCAAGGTGAAGACGTTGTCGCCGGTATACGTACACCGGAGCCCGTGTCGCGATTGAAACGCAAAATGCCCAAGGTGTATGCTGAATTCGAGAAGGTTTGCGCGAATCTCGAACGGCACTACAAGGACATGCAGGATCTCGAGTTCACAATCCAGAAGGGCAAGCTGTGGATGCTGCAGACGCGTAGTGGTAAACGCACTGCCGCAGCAGCCGTCAAAACCGCCGTCGATATGGCGAAAGAGCGGCTCATCTCACAGAAAGAGGCGCTGCTGAGAGTACGCCCTGGAGATCTCGACCAGCTTCTGCACCCGTCTTTCGATGCGAAAGCCAAACGCGATGTCATCGGCGTTGGCCTACCAGCCTCCCCGGGCGCAGCCAGTGGTAGGGTGGTGTTCAATGCGGAGGAGGCGGAGGCAGAGGCCGCCAAAGGCGAGAAAGTCATCCTTGTCCGCATCGAAACGTCTCCCGAGGACATCGGCGGCATGCACGCTGCGCAGGGAATCCTCACTGCTCGCGGTGGTATGACGTCCCATGCAGCCGTCGTCGCCAGAGGCATGGGCAAGTGCTGCGTTGCCGGCTGTGGTGCACTGGCCATCGATTATGGCAAGGATCTGTTCAAAGCGGGCGGCAAGACCATCAAGCGAGGTGACTGGGTTTCAATCGATGGCTCTTCCGGCCAGGTGATGCTGGGTCAGGTAGCGACCCAGGAGGCCACCTTCTCGAAGGAATTTGGCGAGTTGATGAAGTGGGCGGATCGCGAGCGACGCCTCAAGGTGCGCACCAACGCCGATTCGCCGAATGACTCGATGGTGGCACGGAAGTTTGGCGCCGAAGGTATTGGTCTGTGCCGGACCGAACACATGTTCTTTGAAGGGAATCGCATTGACGCTGTTCGCGAGATGATTCTCGCTGAAGACGAAGCGGGACGACGGAAAGCACTCGCCAAACTCAAGCCCATTCAGCGCAAAGATTTCGAAGGCATCTTCAAGGCCATGAATGGTCTGCCTGTGACGATTCGACTCTTGGATCCACCTCTGCACGAGTTCTTACCACATGAAGCACCGCAGCAGAAGGAGATGGCTCAGAAGATGGGGATCTCCGTGCAGAAGGTGCGCCAACTCGTCGACTCTCTACATGAGTTCAACCCCATGCTCGGACACCGTGGCTGTCGACTCGGCGTCACCTTTCCTGAGATCTACGAAATGCAGGTGGAGGCGATCATCGAGGCGGCGATCAATGTGAAGAACAAGAAGATCAAGGCCCTGCCAGAAATTATGATTCCTCTCGTTGGTACGGTTGCTGAACTTGCTATGCTAAAGACGATGACGAACAAGGTCGCCAAGGCTGTGCAGGCGAAGAAGAAGACGAAGGTTTCGTACCTGGTGGGCACGATGATTGAGATCCCCCGTGCCGCTTTGATTGCCGATCAGATTGCCGAGGAAGCAGAATTCTTCAGCTTTGGCACGAACGACCTGACACAGCTCACATTTGGCTACAGTCGCGATGATGCGGGCAAATTCCTGCCGGTCTACGTCGAGAAGGGCATCCTGCCCGATGACCCATTTCAAGCTCTCGACCAGGAAGGAACCGGTCAGTTGCTGAAAATGGGCACGGAACGCGGACGCAAGACACGGAAGAATCTCAAGGTCGGTATCTGTGGTGAACACGGTGGCGACCCCTCCTCCGTTGAGTTCTGTCATGACGTCGGATTTGACTACGTATCCTGTTCGCCTTTCCGTGTGCCTATCGCGCGGCTGGCAGCAGCTCAGGCGTCACTAAAATCGTAAAGTAAGTTGTCCCGCTGAGGTCTTCGGGCCTCGGCGGGTCATTCCCCTCCTCCCCTTCCCAGAGGTGCCTGTGGAATGACCGAGACCATCGGTGCCCCCACTGTTGATGAGACGACCATTGCACCGTCTCAACATTCAATCATTGCCGTTGCCAACCAAAAAGGTGGCGTCGGCAAAACAACGACAGCAGTAAATCTAGCCGCCTGTCTGGCAGTAGCCGAGAAGCGGACACTGCTCGTCGACATGGACCCGCAGGCCAATGCCACCAGTGGTTGTGGTATTGAAGCTGCGCAGGTGGAAGACGGCAACGTCTATCACGCATTGTTAGGTCACGCGCAATTTGAAGATGTCATTCAGACGACCCAGATCCCCCACCTGTCCCTCGCCCCCAGTCATATCAACCTCACCGGGGCCGAGGTAGAGATGGTGGGTCTGATCGCCAGAGAACAGAAGTTGCAGACCTGCCTGGCGCGCGTCGCCGATGACTACGACTACATCATCCTCGACTGCCCGCCTTCTCTCGGCCTGCTGACGCTGAACTCACTGACAGCAGCGGCTTCTGTCCTGATTCCTATTCAGTGCGAGTACTATGCTCTTGAGGGTTTGGGTAAGTTGCTGAACACGATCCGTCTGATTCAGCGGCATCTCAACAAGCAGCTTCAAATAGCCGGCGTTCTGCTCACCATGTTCGACCAGCGGTTGAATCTGTCGCGCCAGGTGGCAGATGAAGTGCGCTCGTATTTTGGCGGCAAGGTGTACAAGACGCTGATCACGAGGAATGTCCGACTCGCCGAAGCCCCTGGACACGGCCAGCCTATCGTCCTCTACGATATCGTTTCACCAGGAGCGCAGAATTACATGAGTCTTGCAGGGGAAATCATCCAGCATGGCTAGACGGCAGGTTCTTGGCAAAGGGATTCATGCCCTGATTGCCGAACACCCTCAGGATGAGCGCAACTCAGAGCAGCAGATCATCGACCTTCCCGTCGACGTGATCGCGCCGAATCCGCACCAGCCACGTACCGAGTTTGACAATGAACGCCTGCAGGAATTGGCTGGCTCCATTCGCGAGAAAGGTCTCCTGCAACCAATCGTCGTCAATCGGACGACACCTGACAGTTACCATCTGATCGCCGGTGAGCGCCGCTTGCGCGCGTCGAAGCTGGCGGGGCTGGAGGTGATCCCGGCCATCGTGCACGAGATCGAATCAGCTCAGGAATTGATGGAATTGGCGCTGGTGGAGAATCTCCAGCGCGAAGACTTGAACCCTATTGAAGAGGCCGAAGCCTATCGGTCGCTCATGTCCACGTGCATGCTGAGCCAGGATGACATCGCCACGCGCGTCGGCAAGGACCGGTCGACTGTGGCCAACACGCTGCGTCTGCTGAAGTTGCCCGTATCCATACGCCAACTGCTCGGCGATGGAGCATTGCAGATGGGACATGCCCGCGCCTTGATCGGCCTCGATGAGGGGGCCGCCCTCGAACTGGCGACACGCACCATTGAGGAAGGCTGGACCGTTCGCCTCTTGGAGCAATCTGTGCGCACCCATGGCAAGGGGCGCAAGCGCAAGAATGTCTCGACCAAGGACTCACGCAGTACACCCAGTGACCCCGTTCTGCAATCGTACGAAGACAAGTTGCGTCAGCGCTACGCCACTGCCGTGGGCATTCATCGTGGTGGCAAGAAGGGACGGATCGAACTGGAATTCTACGACGATGACGATCTGGGGCGGATTCTCGAGATCCTCCTCGACGCGTGAACGGCGCAGGTGTCTCCGAGAGATCCTGGGTTACGGGATCCTGCCATCCAGCACAGCGTCTGTTACAGTAACCCCGACAGGAACTCCTTCCTTCCGCGTCGCTTAGCTCAGAGAAAACTGCCTTGATCCGCTCCCTATGGCTTCTGGCCACATTGCTGGCAGGTTGCAGCCTGTTCAATCAGGAACTACCCAACGTGCCACCAAAAGTCGAGGTGAGCACCGCTGACACCCTGCGCGTTGCTCGCGGTGGCAGCGTGAGCTTTGAGGTTTCTGCATCCGACAAGGACGATGATCCCCTCGATTACAGTTGGTCAGCCCTGGGCGCCGGCTCTTTCAGCGATTCTGTCGCCAACATTACGACTTGGCGTGCTCCTGACCTGATCGCAAGTCACTCGGAATTCTTCCTGATCACGGTAACGATTACCGACCACCAACCGGATACGGAAGACATCCTCGAGACGTTCCTTGTCGAGGTCGTACAGCAACTGCCCGTGCTTTCGGTGGCATCCGTCGACACGGTCATCTCCTTTCGTGAGCCCGCCCTTGTCTTGGCCGCGAGCGCTACGGACGCAGATGGAGACGATCTTGAATTCATCTGGGAATTGCTGGAAGGGAGCAGGACGTCGCTGCAGATTCCTGAGTCGGAGGCAGGACAGTCGGAGGTTACCCTGATCTCTTTGGTGCCGACCCAATTGAAATTGCTGCTCTCCGTGTCAGATGGATCCGACACGGTAAGCCAGGAGATCCTGGCCTCCGTGGAAGCAACCAATCTGCCGGACGGTGGTACTGTGACCCTCGAACGTCGCGTCGCCGACGGCACCATGGTCAGCTATGAGATGGATGTCTATGAGTATCCGAACCAGCGCGGCGTACTTCCGACGATCGTCGACAACTGGTTTGAGGCGCGTGCACTGTGTGAAGCGAAGGACATGCGGCTCTGCTCCTCTCATGAGTGGATCGATGCGTGTCAGGGCCCTGAGGAAGGGTTCTATTCGTCTACGGATGATCCCGACAATCTGCCAGAGGAATTTGGTCTGAGATTCTGCAACACCGTCGGCTCTGACCTGATCGATACGGAGAATGTCGAGCTGAATACGGTCGGACCGTCTGGCAGCTTCCCAAATTGCACAAGCCCCGATGTCGGTGTCTACGACCTGACAGGGAATGCATTTGAGTGGACGGAGGACTTCGATCCATTCCAAGGACGCGTGGGTGGCTTCTCATTGTCCGGGGCCATCATACGGGATGCTCAGTGCGGTCAAGTGTCGGAGATGGAGCCGCTGCCCTTTGCTGACGAACTGAACATCAGCGATGAGGCCGTCGTCGATAGCCTGCTGAGCCTCACGACGTATTCCGCCTATAGAGAAAGCAATTATGGCTTCCGCTGCTGCCGCTGAGGCGTAATAAGCATCAGGTGCGCCGGATGGTCTAGGCTTGCGCTGCTACCGTTGATGCATAATCAGCATCAGGTGCGCCGACAGAGGGACGCAAGCCTTCTGGCGTCCATTCTGGTGGAATCTCAGGTTCGAAACCCGACTCGGCCGCCTCGGTTTCGGTGACCGCCACGGGGCGTCGAACACGTTCGAGTTCCATCGCCATGATCTGCCTGCGGGTGCCCGCCCAGCGCTGTTGTTTGGTCACTTGATGGGAGGCACGGCGGGTGATCAGTTCCTCGTGTCGAAGTCCCTTCAGGTGAGCGAGCATCGTCTCAATTTCCCTCTCGCGATGGTGCAACTGGTCCTGCAGTGTCCGCAATTGAAAA
>Ga0233428_1002497_pt1 | contig 17192 bp, 16 predicted proteins | sample SI_118_April2016_4_FD_179890 | JGI IMG/M metagenome (GOLD analysis project Ga0233428, IMG submission 179890) | Seawater microbial communities from Saanich Inlet, British Columbia, Canada - SI_118_April2016_120_MG | ecosystem: Environmental > Aquatic > Marine > Inlet | place: Canada: British... | reverse complement strand
GGGAGGAAGAGATCGTCGAATTACGCAAGGCACTGGAGAGTGGCAAGCTTATGGGCCCCGCGGGTATCGTCGAAGAATTCGAAGGTGAACTGGCCTCCTTCTTTGGCGTGAGACACATGGTGACCGTCACGTCAGGGACGGCGGCCCTGCACACGGCACTATGTGCCCTCGGCGTGGCCGAGGGTGACGAAGTGATTACGACACCGATGACGGATATCGGCACAGTGGCGGCGATCCTCGCTCTGCATGCGATCCCCGTCTTTGCAGATATCGATCTGGACACGCGACTGATCGATCCCGCATCGGTTAGCGAGCGTATCACAGCCAAGACCAAGTGCATCATCACGGTCCACATGTCGGGGATGCCCTGCGATATGGATGCCTTCATGGCGATCGGCGACGAGACGGGTGTGATGATTCTGGAGGATTGTGCGCAGGCACACGCCGCTACCTACAAAGGCCGCATGCTTGGGTCCATCGGCGACGCTGGTGGGTTCAGCATGAATGAGTCGAAGCAGATGACGACGGGTGACGGCGGTTTCGTCGCGACCAACGACGACGAGACAGGTCGGATTGCCAGTCTGTTTCGTGACAAGACCTACATCCGCGATGGCTCGGTGGGGCGAGGTGGTCAGCCCATTCCTTTCTTCGCCCTCAACTACCGCGCCAATGGACTCCATGCGGCCGTTGGGCGCGCACAGTTGGCAAAGCTTCCTGGCCTCGTGGCTCGACGTCGGGCGATCGCCTCTCGCTACTACGATGAGCTCGGCGATCTGGAGGGATTGAGTCTGCCAAATATTGTTGAGGGCGGCGACCCTTCCTGGTGGCCGATCGCCGCACGTTACATGGGCAAGAAAACCAGTCGAGATGATGTGGTGGATGCCTTGCGAGCTGAGGGGCTCACAATCAGTACGGGCATGTCCCCGGCAAACAACATTCTGCGGACACAGATGGTCCAGTCTAAGCGCTACTATCCGCTGACCGATGAAGTGCCCTCCTTCTGGCGCGACGTCGTCTATGACCCTGATTCCTGTCCGAATGTGGATCAGTTGCAGGATTCGGTTGTACGCCTGCCTGTGGATGAGCGGTATACGGATGAGGATGTGGATCAGACGATTGCGGGAGTGCGCAAGGTGTGGGCGGCTTTGATCGGCTAGTCTCTTCTCGTGCATCCGGTCGTCGTCTCCGGACACCACGCTTGGGCTGCGCGCGCCATCCATGGCGCTTGCCCTTCGGGCTCTTTTCTCTCGTCGAGTCGGCCCTACGCTGAGGTGCCCTGCGACGACGACCGGACGCACCCAGAGACTATCCATCAAAACCGCTGAAGAGGAGACGGCACCGAGGTGCCGCTGAGGTGCGCTCTGCGACGCGACTGCTGAGCGGTGGGAAAAGACTTTTCTGTATGGGCCGTGTGAACAGCTCTCCCGAAGGCTGACGTACCGTACGAACGCAGGTTGCGGAGTGGCCCCAAACATCTCTAAGTACATCCCTTCCACCGTAGATCACTCGCAGCACTCCCTTGAGGAAACCAGAGGTGTTCAGATGACAATCAACTGGTCTTACACGACGACGGGTTTCACTTTCAAAGGCATGTCTGCTGAGGAAATCCGGGATATCTGCCTGGCCGCGGGTCTGGCAGGGATTGAGGCAGGGCCGCCCTTGTTGGCGAATCTGAGGGGTGCCGAGATCGAGGCTTACCGGCGTGTTTTCGAGGATGCGGGTCTGAAGATAACGACCTTCCATCTGCCTTTTGGGGTGGAAGACGACATTGCTTCCTTCTATAACACACAGAGAGAGGCGGCGGTGGCCACGATCGACCACTGGATGCGCCGGGCGGCACTCGTGGGCGCCACGATCGGCATTCAGCATCCGACAACGACGGGTTATGACGTGGCCAGGGAGGGACTTGAGCGCTATCTCGGTCATATCGCCAAGAGCCTGGACGTGCTGCTGCCAGTCGCAGAATCGTTGGGCTTTACCATCGCCATTGAGAACATGGTGCCACGAGATGGTGGGCGTTTCTGCTCAGAACCAGAACATTTTGCGCAGATTATCGAGCGCTTCGCTCATCCGAGTCTTGGTTTCTGTCTCGACACGGGGCACGCTTTGATTGCGCTTGGTGACCGAGCCCCTCAAGTGCAGGATGTGATGGGTGATCGGATGGTGGCCTACCACCTGGCCGACAATGCTGGGGACAGAGACTCGCATCTGGCCCCGGGACATGGTCGCGTTGATTGGGCGACGGTGTTTCGTAAGGCCGCCAAAGCTGGTTACGATGGGACGATGTGTATAGAGACGCCGCCTTTCGCCGCAGGTCCGAAATACAGTGTCGAGGCGTGGAAGGCGATGGTGGACGACACCCAGCAACTTGCTGAGAACGCACTGAACTGATCAGGCAATCCGGAATCCCAGGAGAGCGACAGATGCGCATCACGGACGTTGAGAGCCATTCCATTCGCCCGCCCTATCACGACTTCAACGCACACACCTTGCAGCGCTATCACGGACCGCTGATTCAGAGTCGGACAGTGTATGTGTTGCACACCGACACAGGTCTGCACGGGATCGGAGAGACGGTGGGTCACGGGCATGACGAGGACATACTGCGTGAGAAGTGTGTCGGCACCGACCCTTTTGATTGGCTCAATGCCGCGGCGGATCTCGGTCTGAACATGGCGACGTATGATCTGATGGGAAAACACCTGGGCATTCCGGCGTGGAAGCTCATGGGCCCAAAGGTGCGATCTTGGATTCCTGTGGCGGCCTGGACTGTATCGCAGGAACCCAAGGCCATGGCACAGGAGGTGCGCCAGGCCGCTGCCCGTGGATACCGCTGGATGAAGTATCATGTCGACGAAGTGCAAAATGTCGTTGATCAGGCAGAGGCGATGCAGGAGGCGGCGCCACCGTGGTTCAGGGTCCACTACGACTTCAATGCCAACTCCGACTACTACACGATGCGACCCATCCTTGCCGAACTCGAGCGATTCTGGGTGTCAGGTCGTTTCGAAGATGTGGCGCGAGCGACGGACGAGGATGGATGGCGAATGATGCGGGAGCAGAGCAAGCTCCCTGTCATCATCCATCATGGCCCGGCGGAATTCATGGTCAAGGGGCTGGCAGACGGCTATATGGCGGGACATGCACCCATCGGGCAGGGACTCAAGCTTGGCGGTGTCGCCGAACTCACGGACACGCCGATCATGTATCAGCAAGCGGGGGGCACCATCAATCAGGCATTTCTCGCGCACGAAGTGGCGGTGGTCCCCATGGCGACGATTGATCACGTCAATATCTGTCACCTGTGGAAGGAAGACGTCACAACCGAATCGATGCCTGTCATCGGTGGAAGTGTGCAGGTGCCGGAGGGGCCCGGACTTGGCGTGGAGTTGGACCGTGATCGACTACAGCGCTGTCAGCAACCCATTGAGGAACCGCCACGTTCTCTGGTGCGCATCCGCCATGGCGGCGGCCCAACGATCTATTTGCGCCACGACCCGAGTCTGTCAGGGCACCAGGACGACATGCGCTACTATGAACGCCTGCATCATTTCGACGTCCCAGGGCCCACGCCGTCCTATGTGAATGAGGTGATCACTGATTTCTGGGAAGGGACCGACGAGCCGCAAGAATTCGAGCGTTTCTGGGCTGAGACCGAATCTGGACCTGTGTGGAGATAGATATTTTGCCTTTGGATGCAATCAAAGGGGAGCTTGATTCGTTGTATGGGTGAGTCTACCGCACTTCACAACGAATCCGTGAGAACTTCCATGAAAAAATTCTGCGCCCCCATTGGTCTCGCCATGGGTCTGATCCTGTTGGCACTTGCCCCTGCCACCGCGGCGGACGACCCCAGTATCCCGGCGCAGCGCAAAGCACTTGTGCAGCAAGCGATGGTGACCCACATCGATTCCAACCGCTCTGGTGATCACTATGTGATCTATGATGCTGTTGATGGAAAACTTCTGCGTCTCAAACTGAAGGAACTGCACGCCGGTGTCGTACAGAAGACGGGATTCTATGTGAGTTGTGCTGACTTCACCACGACATCTGGAGACGTCGTCGATGTCGACTTTCTTGTCGCAGGCGATGACACGGGATTTCGCGTGCTCGAAGGTGTCGTGCACAAGGTGGGCGGCACGAAGAGACCTTACCACCTTGAAGAGATGACCACGCACGATTGAGAGAGCTGATCCAGGCCGGCTATGGCTACGCCCTGTCGTTGACTCATGCGACGGGTGACGCCGAAGATCTCGTACACGAGGCCTGGCTACGGTTGGCGCGTCGTGGACAGCACGCTCCTGACAGGGCGCTGCTGTTCACGACGATTCGCCACTTGTATATCGATCTCTGGCGCCGCCAGGACCGCCACCCAACTGTGGAAATAGAGGACGAGAGCCATACGGCCATCACACAGAGTGAAGATCAGCAGCTCGACCATGTCGATCTGACCCGTGCCCTCAAGGGACTGCGTGTGGAGGAACGAGAAGCCATCTATCTGCAGGCGATACAAGGTTACAGCGCAGCAGAGGTGGCCGATTTGATGGCGATGCCCAGAGGTAGCGTTCTGAGTCTGATCCATCGGGGTAAAGCTAGGCTGCGCAAGATCCTGTGTATCCAAGAGGAAGAGACGCCTGATGGCCCATGATGAGGTACCCGCTGGTGCGGATGACCCGGCGATGGATGGGGCACTGCAACGACACTATGCGGGTGAACGACTCAGCGACGATCGCGTCGAACTGATTCTTGCAGAGGGTCGTCAAGTTGCGCCGCGTCGCTCCTGGCCCGTGTGGATGTCAGGTGTGGCGGCCATGCTGATGCTGGGATTCGGTGGTTTGCAGATGCAGGAGCGGGCAAGTTTTCGTGGCGCCGTCTTCGCAGAAGTCGCGATGAATCACCAAAAAAATCTGCAAGCTGAGGTGGTGGCGACGAGTTTTGATAAGATCTCCCAGCAGCTTGACCGGGTTGAGTTTGATCTTGAACCCCTGACGCCGATGGCAGATGCCGAACTTACAGGAGCGCGCTACTGCTCCATTCAGGGAAATCTCGCAGCACTGCTCAAATTGCAGATCAACGGACGACGGCACACGCTCTATGTGACTCCGACGACGGCAGATCTGGAGAGTCTGGCGCCGCATGCAGATGTGCACGATGGCGTCGAGATCAGGATGTGGCAGGAGGGCGAGCGGTTCTTTGCCCTGGCGGCGGAAATTGATGGATGAGATTGTGACTCAATGGCGGGGCCCCTCGTTGCACTATAGCATTGGGTCATGTCTCTAGCTCAGCAAATCCATGACAGTGGCTTCGTCATCATCCGTGAGTTGATCCCGGTTGCCGAATTGGAATCGGTGCGAGCCAGCTTCGAAGGCCTCGTCGACAAGCAACGCAAGCTCTGGCGAGGGTTGGCTGGCCCCGATGATCCCTCTGACGGACTTTGGGCGACCGGTGCACAACCGCGTCTTGGGACGTTCGATGGTCTCGTCGACGATACCGACTCGGCCCGTACCATCGAAACGATCCTCGATAAACCCTTGCAGATCAGTCAGCAAATCATGCAGGCGCCCGCCGTGGCTCCGACGCAATTCATGATGATGTGCAGTCCGCAGACGGACCATGGTCCGGCGGCGTGGCATCGGGATATCCACCCTATCGATCAGGCACCCATTGCGGCGCTACAGCAGGATCTGTTGGCCAATGGTCCCGGATATCTGCAGTGGAATCTTGCCCTCTACGACGATCGTGTTCTGTGGGTCGTTCCGGGCTCGCACGCACGTCCCAACACAGACGCCGAGAATTCCGCCTTGGCAGATGATCCCAGGCAGCCACTGCCCGGTGGGTTGCAGGTCGAATTGAATGCGGGGGATGCCGTCGTCTATTCCAATCTGATCCTGCACTGGGGATCAAGCTACAGTCCGACCCTGCGACGGACGGTGCACTTCGGGTTCCGCTCTGTCGGGGGGCAGCAATTTCCCTATGTGCTGGGCCAGCATCGTCGAGGTGAGCCCGCACCCTTTCTGTCGCCCTCTGCACAGCAGGCTTGGGCCGGGCACGGCAAGTTGTATCGGCAGGAGTGTGACTTGATCGAGAAGACGCTGAGAGCGGCGATCAATCAGGATAAGCCGGCTTTCACCGAGGGGATCGCGGCTCTCCACCCTGGCGAAAAGATGCGAATTGTCACGGTCATCCTCCTGTCGAAGCTCAGTTACAAACTGCATTTCGACGAACATCCTGAACGATCGGGCTACGGCGCTGACTTCACACAGGATGCTCAACTGCGGCCACTATTCTCCAGGAGAGACACTGAGAAGTTGTGGCAGCGCTTTGCCTGGCTGGACGACCAGCTCAAGGCACCCGATGGCGAGCAATACATACCTGGCTACCAATCCGGGCCCATGAGCTATCGTTTCGAGAGTTTGCCGGAGGGGCTGACGATAGAGACTGTGATGGACAGCTGGGCGTAGGGAAGAGATCAGTGCTTGCGGGATGGCCACTGGTCGAATATCGAGTCGCTGGCACTACGAATCGCCGTGGCAGCGCTATGAGACCTAGAGCTTCTTGTAATACGTGACATCCTGTTGCGCGATGTCGAAGCCAGCGCGCTCATAGGCTCGACGCGCCGGTGCGTGGGCGTCGTCGAGACCCGTGCCGACTTTTGCGTATGTGAGCCCTTCCTCGCGGAAACGCTCGAGGACGGCTGCGTACAGTTGCTGCCCGATTCCCTTCAAGCCACAGGTGGGATCGACTGCATTGTTGCCGATGTCGCCAAAGCCGCTGTCTGTATCGATGCGGAAGGTCACGAAGCCGACGATTTTATTCTCTATTTCACAGACGTAGATGCAATCGGGGCGGCGGTCCCAATAGGATTGAATCTGTTCACCCTTGATCACATGGCGATCAGACACCATGCGGGCAAACAGATCCTCCCCATAGGTATCGAGATACATATCGTAGATCGGCTGCCAGGCACGGTTGCCGATGTCCTTGATCGTCTCGACGTCTTCAGCACGACAGGCGCGAATCATAGTCAGTGGTTGATTAGAAAGTTCATCAGCCGTTCATCAGGCTGCGGAGATATTCGACAGCCTTTGGCACTGCTGTCGCCTCTGCTTCGACGTCCTGGCCCTCATAGACGATGGAGCACCAGCCATTGAAGTCGACACCATCGAGGATCTTGAAGATCCGCGGATAGTCGAGCCACTCCTCCACACCGCTTTCGATGCGATAGATCTTGCAGCGAACGTGCACGGCCAGTGGTGCAGTCTCTTCAATGGAGCCGTAGAAGTTGAGTGATGGATCCTCTTTGCCGCGCTGTCCCGACGCACCAGGTGACCCGACATATTGACCCGTGTCGAGAATGTGCGAGAAGTAGGGGTTATCGACTTCACCAATGATGCGTCGAACGTCCTTGCCCGTGCGGGTGACACAGCCATGATTGTGGTTGTGCAAACCGACGACGACACCCTTTTCCTCACCGTAGCTGGCAACCTCCTTCAGACAGGGAAGCATGCGCTCCAGAACGGCTTCTTCCGTATCGCCCTCCGGAATCCAGGCGGCGAAGACGCGTACGAGTGGAATACCCATGAAATGCGCGATGTCGATCCAGTGCTTGGCCGACGTCACCTGCTCATCGAGTTTTTCACCAGCGGGAACGCCGAAGTTCGAACTCACACCGATGTAGGACAGGGCGATCCCATTCTTTAGCGCGTGCATGCGAATCGAGCGCAGATATTCGGGATCTTCGGAGGCAAAGGCGCGCGTATGCAGGTCAATGCCGTCGAGGCGCATATCGCGAGCGCGACTGATGAAGCCTTCCAGGTCGAGGGTTCCTGCGGCGAATTCGTCTTTGTAGCTGAGTGACATGCAGCCAAGCTTGCGCATGAGTTGGTGTCTCTCCAGAGTCGGTCGAGGTGTAGCCGCCGTCGAGACAGCGGAGGAGCGAAGCGGCGGCAAGATAGGATGCTCAGGCGGTGCGGGCCAGTGGTGCCAATGGAAGAATCCACAGATGCGCGCATGGCTCGGATTGTATTGTTTCCAGTGGCAGCACAGGAAACTTCGCTACGACACAGAGGTAATACGACGAGGCAACCAATGAGAGTAAAGACATGAGTAGACTCGCAGGACGGGTAGCGATCGTCACAGGCGGTGCGCAGGGAATCGGCGGTGCGACGGCGAGACGACTGGCGCTGGATGGAGCGCATACGATCATCGTTGATCTCAATGAAGAGTTGGGCATACAGAATGTGGCGCGTATCGAGTCTGATGGTGGCTCGGCGCAGCTTTACCTGGGTGATGTCACGAAAGAAGAGACGGCGACAGGGATGGTTGCAGAGGCCATGTCACGACATGGTCGTCTCGACATTCTTGTGCAAAATGCATTTCCCGTAGGCGAGGGAACCTTCGGCGGGGGCGTGACGGGCATTGATCTGGAAGATTGGCGCGCCGCCATGAGCGTGCTGCTGGATGCGGTGTTTCTTGGGGCAAAACACGCGGTGCCTGCCATGCAGGAATCCGGGCCGGCGCCAGGATTCGACGCGGTTCCCTATGGTGAGTATGGATTGCACGAGGGCGCGCCACCACCAATGGAGGTGGGGCGGATCGTGAACATGTCATCGGTTCATGGCTTGCTGCAGGCTTCCGGTGTGCCTGCCTACGACGCGGGCAAAGCTGCGGTGATCGGTTTGACGCGGCAGATGGCGGTGGAATACGGCCCCACAGGCATCACGGTCAATGCCATCGCTCCCGGCCATATCATCACAGAGAAACTGCAGAAACTGTGGGAGGAGATGAGCAATCCAGCTGGCTACCGCCTGTTCGAATTGCAGTATCCCGTACGGCGTACGGGTCGTCCGGAAGACGTCGCCAATGGTGTCGCTTTTCTGTGTTCGTCTGAAGCCAGCTTCATCACGGGTGTCACGCTGCCGATCGATGGCGGGCATTCGGTGCAATTGCAGGAAAATCTCGTTGTGGAGATGAAGGACTTCATCCAGGAGAATGCTGGCCTCAAGACCCACTTCGACGAATGGGGTACCGACCTGCGCCGCCGCTAAGGGGATCATGGAGGAGCCATATGACACGTGCACCGAATCTGCTCTTTCTATTCCCTGATCAACATCGACCGGACTGGCTAAAGTGTTCGACGCCGGATCTGCCTCTGCGCACACCGCATATCGATGCACTGGCATCAAGGGGTGTACGTTTCACACAGGCTATATGTAGTTCACCTCTGTGTGCACCGTCGCGTGCGTGCGTTGCGTCCGGTCGCAACTACGATCGCTGTGGCGTGCCAGGAAATGCAGTGAACTATCCTCTGGATCAGCCCACCTACTACCAGTCGCTGCGTACTGCCGGGTATCGTGTGGCGGGCGTGGGGAAATTCGACCTGCACAAGGGGCTGGGGGATCCGGAGAACCTGTGGTGGGAGTTGGATGGGTCACGCGATTTGGACGCGTGGGGTTTCACCGAAGGAATCGACAATGAGGGCAAGTTTGATGGCAGTGGAAGCTATCGTCGTCTCGGGGAACCACGTGGCCCATATCTGGCGATGCTGAAGGAGCGCGGCCTGGCCGATGCGTATACGCAAGAGCATGCCAACGTGAAGAAAAACATGGGGGCCTATACCACCGTCCTGCCAGACGATGCGTACTGTGACAACTGGGTCGCAGAGAATGGCATGAGATTCCTGCGCGAATTTCCACAAGATCAGCCGTGGCATCTGGTGATCAACTTCACAGGCCCGCACAATCCGATGGATGTGACAGCGTCGATGCGAGAACGCTGGCAGGACGTCGACTTCCCGGGGCCCCATCGCAATGACGACCCCGATCGCGCGGGGCTTCTACGTAATCGGCAGAACTACGCTGCCATGATCGAGAATATCGATGATCACGTGGGGCGTTTCGTGGCGGCAGTTGAAGCCCGTGGTGAATTGGACAATACGATCGTTGTCTATGCTTCTGATCACGGTGAGATGCTCGGTGATCACGGTCGTTGGGGGAAGAGCACCTGGCATCAAGCCTCCACCGGTGTGCCTCTGATTGTGGCGGGACCGACTGTCGCCGGGAGCAGCCTGTGTCACGAGCCTGTGGTATTGCATGATCTGACGGCGAGTTTCCTCGACTGGGGTGGTGCTGGCCCATTGCCGCAAATGGATGGGCAATCTCTACGGCCCCTTCTGGCGGGCCAAACCCAATCGCATCGTGCCTTCGCCGTGAGCGGTCTGCAGGATTTCCGTGTGGTCTATGATGGTCGCTACAAGCTCGTCTCATTTCGAGACGGTGCGGAGTTTGTCTTCGATCGAGAGATCGATCCGTGGGAAGACGTTGATATCAGCAAGAATGAACCGGCAACCACCGCTCGTCTGCGTGCGGCATTGCACAGCGAGTTGCCTGCCTGGCCCGAATCAGCCTAAGACCTCAGCAGGGAGACTGTGCAGCCATGATGTCATCCGTGACAAGACCTGAACGCGTCACGCCGTACAAACTGCCGGACGACGGCACCTTCCCCAACAGCAGTCTGCCACTTCTGGCGTATCAATCAGCCGTTGAAGACAAGGTCGACGATCTCGCCGTTACCTTTGAACAGCTCTTTCAGGCGAATCGCTGGGGTGGTTCGTGGCGAAATGGGATTTACTCCTTCCGCCACTACCACAGCAACGTGCACGAGGTGCTGGGGATAGCCCGGGGCCAGGCGCACGTGGAATTCGGCGGGCCCCGAGGTGAAGCGTTGGAACTGACAGCGGGAGATGCTGTCGTGATTCCGGCTGGTGTGAGCCACTTCAATCTCGGCGCCAGCGCAGATCTCCTGGTGATTGGTGCCTATCCGAAGGGTGGGGTACCCGACCTATGTCGTGATTCACTCGCCGAGCGCGAGGCCGCACTGGCGCGGCTGCCGCTGGTCTCGATCCCAACGACCGATCCCGTATACGGGGCGATTGGGCCACTTACCAGGGCCTGGACTTGAGCTGGATCGGCGTTGGATCGACGTCCGGGGCAACCGAACGTGCACCCGCCCAGGGTCTGGCGGCTCCTAGCCAGGCGTTGTAATTTCAACGGCTTACGCAATGATCCCCTGGCGGGAACCACTGTCCAAATCGTTGGATGAACGGCACCTATGATCGAGCAGGATCCCTACCGTATTGCTGACCCCGATGGTCTCGAGACGCCCGCCATGGTCGTGTTCGAGGAGATGGTCGACCACAATATCGCCGCGTTGTGTGAGTTGGTCGGCGGGGCAGCGAATCTGATGGTCCACGTAAAGACCCACAAATCAGAAGCGATCGCACGAAAACAACTCGACGCAGGAATCTCCGGATTCAAATGTGCGACCTTGCGTGAGCTCGAAATGGGGCTCGAGGCGGGAGCACCGGAAGTGATTCTCGCCTATCCCATGGTGCAGCGTCGGAAAGTGGAGCGTTTTGCTACTATCAGCGCCGACCATGCTGACCAGAAGGTCTATGCCACTGTCGGTGATCAGCGGCATGTGGACATGCTCGTGCAGATTGCCGATGCCCGGCAGCAGACGCTGAGGGTGATGGTAGATCTCGATGTCGGCATGCACCGTACGGGGGCGGGCGTAGGCGATGAGGCTGCGGATCTCTACGCCGCGATCCACGCAGCGCAGCGCCTCGAGACAGGTGGGCTGCATGTCTACGATGGCCACGAACACTTTCGCGATCCAGATGCCCGTGCTGCCGCCGCGCAAAGACATGTCGATGATCTCAAGATCTTCAAGGGACAACTCGAAAGTCGGGGTATGTCCGTGCCGCGCGTCGTTGGGGGTGGGTCCTTTTCTTATGCCACCTACGCGCGAGCCGAGGGTTTTCATGGGTCTCCAGGGACCGTCATCTACTGGGACATCAATGGCACGACGCGCATGAGCGATCAGCCCTATCGCTGGGCAGCGATGGTTCTGTGCCAGGTCGTCGATCGTCATCCCGAGCAGCTGACGGTGACCACCGATTTGGGCGTCAAGGCAATTGCAGCGGATCCACCCCTCGACAATCGGGCGCGTCTGTTCGGTCATGAACAGGCGAAACTGCTATTGCAGAACGAAGAGCACGGTGTGTTCTTGTGGACGGACGCCGAATCTCTGCCGCAGGTCGGCGATTATCTGCTGGCTATCCCCGGGCATGTCTGTCCAACGACCATTCGTTTTCCTGGTAGCTATGTCATCGATGGCCAGGGCAGTGTCGTCGACTACTACCCGCATACTGCAAGGGACCGCCAGTAACGCGGCGACCGTCGTGTCGGCGCACAAGACTCCGTTTCACGTAAACTGGCTCGTTGAGCGTCTCCACACTGAGGCAGTCGCCCGCTGTGTGCAGACCCACGCCGTGGGTCGTCTTCTCGATGTCGGCTGCGGCAGCCGCCCCTTCCGCGACTTGCTACTTGCCCATACACGCGCCGCCTTTGGCGTCGAAATCGATCGTGAGCGCTACGGTCGGGTCGGCGCAGAATCAGGCGAGCGGCTTGTTGCAGAAACGGCGCCGAATGAGGATGTGCCGCAACCGGATGCCTGGGCAGATGGAATGCAACTTCCTTTCGGCGGGGGCGTTTTTGATACGGTCGTCTCCTTTCAAGTGCTCGAACATGTCCCCGAACCATCTCAGCTGATGGCTGAGATGGCCCGGGTACTGGCGCCGGGTGGCAAACTCGTATTGACGGCTCCGCACATCTGGGGAATTCATGAAGAGCCGCATGATTACTACCGATTTACCCCCTTTGGTCTGCGATATCTGGCGCAAGAGGCCGGTTTCGAGGTAGAAGAAGTGGAACCGCTGGCCGGCTACTGGGTGACTCATGCCGCTCGTTTCTGCCACTATCTGCAGCAATTCGAGAAGATCGGCTTACATCCGCTGACTCGCCCCCTCATGGCCTTGAGTCAGGTGACCTGCTTGTTGCTGGATCGCCTTCATCCCGTCTACAGCGACGCCTGGAATCATCTTCTGGTGGCACGACGAGTTCCTGACACAGGTGCTGCATGAAGACCACAGCTTGGCAGATTGAGCCCGACAATCCGCGCTGGACGGTCCTTGGGGGAATCCTCTGTGCACTCATTGTGCTCGCACCCGCCTTCCTGTCACCTTTCCACGTATTTCTGGTGGTGGGTACTGTCGTCGCTGCGGGGGCCGTGTTGTTTTCGCCTCGTCGTGCGGTGATGGCGATGGTGGTTGTCGCGACGGCGCTGCCCGTGCACATCGTGGATGCGACGCATATCCCCCTGGGACTGCGGCCCTGGGAAGTCCTCATGCTGCTGGCGGGGGGCTTCGTCCTTGTGGATATCGTCTTTCTGCGTCAGCTACGGATCGTACGCACGAGTGTCGATGGCCACGTTCTCGCCTTTGTCGGCGTCGCACTGCTGTCAGCCTTTGTTGGAGGGCTGCACGGCAACGCCGACGATGTCATCCTGCGCAACATGCGATACCCTCTCTACTACGCTGCCTTCTTTCTGGTGACACAGAGTGTTGATGCACGCAGTGTTACCGAACGCTTCAGCCTGTTGTTCATTGCTGTCGGTGCCTGTGTGAGTGCGGAATACGTGATGGAATTTCTCGGCGCCATCGATCTATCGTCGGGAAATCGCTTCGTGCGTGTCGCGCGTCGGCAGGGAATCGTGCTGCCCCTGAGTCTGTTGATGATCGTCAACTATCTCATCCATGATCGAACAAGATGGCGTGGATGGCTGCCGGCGATGTTCGTGTTCACGGGAATCGGTTTCGCCCTGACGCTGGGCCGGGGCATGTGGGCAGCATTCACCGTTGGCCTGCTGGTCAGTATCTGGCTCTGGCAGGCGGGGCAACCTGCCGCACGACGACGTTGGTGGAAGGGCGTGGTGCTCGCCGTCGGACTCGTTGGCACCCTCGGCCTGACGATGATGGTCTTCCAGCGTGTGACGGGTACCTCCATTTCGGCACATGCTATCGAGCGTTCCCGCACATTCGTCGACTACACTCGTGATGTGCAGGTCCTGTCCCGACTACTCAACTACGCAACGGCTCTGCAGGAAATCGCCAAGTATCCGGTTCTTGGCGCGGGCCAGGGGGCGGAGCTGACGTCGTATTCCTTCGACCCCGACTCGAATCGCTATGAAACGTGGCGCTCGTGGACCCTCGACAGCCTCTATCTGACGCTGTGGCTGAAGATGGGACTCGCTGGTCTGGTATTGTTTGTCTGGCTCTGCGTACGCATTGGCCGGGTCTGCCTGGTGACATTTCACGCGACGCGGGCCCCTCCCGTTCGGGCCTTTCACGCGGCTGCCCTATCGACGCTTGTGGCGATGCTCGTTCTCGGTATCAGCGATGGATCGATGGTGAATGGTCGTTTCGCCGTGGTAGCGGCGACGTTGATGGGCCTGGTCATGGTCCAGGACACAACTCTGCTCAAGAAATCTGATCCAGAGTCAATCACAGAGAGTCAATCACAGAGAGCTGACGGAGAGTAACTTGCGCACACTGATCGATATTGCTTCCAAACCATCGCGTCGCGTCGTGGGGCTCATGACGGGGACTTCGGCAGATGGTGTGGACGCCGTGCTCGTTGACATCGAGGGGTTTGGCCCGACCACGGAACTCGAGCTGCTGGCTCAGAAGACCTACCCTCTCCCCGACGAACTTCGCGCCGACCTGTTCCTGCTGTTCCAGCCAGAAGCCCGAGTCGACGATCTGTGTCGCGTAAACGTGGCTCTTGGGGCCGTGTTGGCCGACGCAGCACTGGCGGTGATAGATGAAAGTGGCGTGGAGTCTTCTTCGGTGGATCTGATCGGTAGTCATGGGCAGACGGTTCGTCACCTGCCTCAGGGATCACCGCCGTCGACCCTCCAGATCGGCGAAGCTGCCATGATCGCCCATCACACAGGCATTGCGACGATCGCTGACTTCCGACCCGCCGACATGGCAGCCGGGGGCGAAGGCGCTCCTCTGGTTCCCCTCGCAGACCTGTTACTTTTTGCTCACGAGGATCAAGGGCGGTTGATGCTCAACATCGGCGGTATCGCCAATGTCACAGCTCTGCCTGCCGGCGCTGATTCCTCTTCAGGCATTCTCGCCTTTGATCTGGGCCCGGGCAATGCGCTCATTGATGCCGCTGTCGATCATCTGAGTGGTGGCCGAGAGCGCTACGACGCAGGTGGTCGTCGCGCCGCCGGTGGTGAGGCGAACGAGGAGTGGGTGGAGCGGCTGATGAAGCATGACTTCTTCCGTCGCCCACCGCCAAAGTCGACGGGTCGCGAGGAGTTCGGCACGGAATTCCTGGCACAACTGATGATCGAGTCCGGCCTCGAAGGGGCGGACCTGTTGTCGACTCTGACTTTATTTACGGCCAGATCCATTGCTGCAGGGATCCTGCGTTTTGCTGATCCGGAGGGCAACCTGGGTGAGGTGTGGGTTTCCGGTGGTGGCGTACACAACAACCATCTGATGGCGATGCTTGAGGATGAGTTGGCGCCACGACAGGTGAGGTCTCTGGATGATCTGGGTGTACCTGCTGATGCCAAGGAGGCGGTGGCTTTCGCGGTTCTGGCGAATGAGACGCTGATGGGACGCGCGGGTAATGTGATGGCCGCAACCGGGGCGGGGGCTGGGGCGGTGCTTGGCAAGATATCGATGCCCTCGGTGTAGGGGCTTCTCGGTGGTCTCGCCCATGTCTTCGTGGGCGGGCTTGGGCCTTTGCCTTGCTGCGCAAGGCAAAGACGTGATGATCGTCGAGGGCCGACCAAGCGCCGCATCCTGCGGCTGGTCGATCGACGGCATCCTGCCGTCGACCCTTCGGGCTCTGGCTCGACGATGATCACTGCCCTAACGCCATGCCACTGCGACATGGGCGAGACCACCGAGACACATCACGAAGGTGTCTTTTGGTGAGAGTGACAGGCTGCCTCGGATAGATCACGTGAGGCATGGCCGAGACCGTGGCCACGCAACAGACAGCATTTTGGTATATGTAGCGATTGGAGTTGATTTGTGCGCTCAGGCTTGATCGGGTGAGTGCCTCGAGCTGATGTCCCTTTGGGATCGGAACTTCTGACAAGCGAGAGTCAATTATGTCTTTGGTTGTAGATACGCATGTTCATATTTGGGAGATTTCGGAGAAGTATCCTGTGGGGCCGACGGCACCGCAGTTCACTTCGAAGCCGGATGAGCCGGCGACGGCAGAGCAGTTGATCGCGGATATGGATGCGAATGGGGTGGACTGGTCCGTGATCGTGCAGACGTCGTGGTCGACCTGGGACAATGGATATATCGCGGACTCGGCGTCGAAGTATCCGGGGCGTTTGATCGGACATGGTATGCTCGATCCGCAGGACGAGGCGGGGAATGCAGAGGCGGCAAGGTATTGGATACAGGAGCGTGGATTGGTGGGTTTCCGCTTTCACCCGATGTATTACAAGGATGAGAAGGTGCTCACGACGGCGGGGAATCGGGCCATGTGGGAAGTGCTGGCCGAGCATGAGGCGGTGATTCAGTTTCATACGAGTGCGCCCTTTGCGGATCAGATCGACGAAATCGCGCAGCGGTATCCGCAGATGAAATTGCTCATTGACCACATGGGGTATCCTACGGCCATCGGTGACATCGGTTCGTGGCAACCGATCCTGGATCTGGCGCAGCGACCGAATGTGCATGTGAAGATTTCGGATGTGAAGGGTGCTGCTGAGGAGGAGTTTCCTTTTCGTGACCGTCATGTCTATGTGAAGGCTCTGGTGGATACCTTTGGCGCCGAACGTTGTCTGTGGGGAACCGGATACCCCGCCCACCATCGGGTGAAGCATGGGTGGTTGTCGCTGGAGGACGAACTGCGTCTGGTGCATGAGGGCTTTGATTTCCTCAACGATGAGCAGCGTGAGCGAATTCTAGGAGGCACAGCTGCTGAGGTCTGGGGTCTCGAGGGATAATGCCCTTCAAGCTGGCCACTACTGCGAAATACGATGAATGAAACAGGACGAATAGAGACGATATGAGCGTACAGGATTTCGAACTGATCGAGACACGCGAGCTGGACGAGTTGAATTCGACGGGGCGAGTCTATCGCCACGCCACAGGGGCGCGGATCGTGTCGATCGCCAATCCGCAGGACGAGAACAAGGTCTTCGGTGTCACTTTCCGAACGCCGCCGACGGACTCCACGGGGCTGCCACACATCCTTGAACACTCGGTGTTGTGTGGGTCACGGAAGTTTCCGGTAAAGGAGCCCTTCGTC
>Ga0233428_1002480_pt1 | contig 17276 bp, 13 predicted proteins | sample SI_118_April2016_4_FD_179890 | JGI IMG/M metagenome (GOLD analysis project Ga0233428, IMG submission 179890) | Seawater microbial communities from Saanich Inlet, British Columbia, Canada - SI_118_April2016_120_MG | ecosystem: Environmental > Aquatic > Marine > Inlet | place: Canada: British... | reverse complement strand
AGCGTTCTAAACGTGAGCTCGTCCTTCCCGCCGCTCTTATTGTGGCTTCTGGCCTCGATCGCCCGGTCCCCGGGTACGAAAATCCTGAGGCCTATCTGAGCAACAAGGCCGAGCGGGTCGCGTTCACAAACCGCGGGTTCGACGCAGTCGACGCGACTGTGTCAGGCTGGAGCTCAGACGACCTACGTGAAGAGACGAATCTGTTTGGCCAGGAGATGGTGCAGCGTGGAAGTTTGCCGGTGTGGCTCACGAGCACGCAGTGTGGACGCTTGGTGCGCACGTGCGGTTCCAGGGTGGCGCGCCCGCGCGCTTTGACTTGGTTCCAAGCGGCGACTAAGCCCGCGAGAGCCGACTGGGCGTCACCATGAATGGTTCCGCTTCACGCGCCATCGTCGGGGTTGTTGCCTCGGCGATGGCGTTCGGGTGCGGCGATGAGGCACGCGATCCGCTCGAGTTGATCGACGGCCGGCAGATTCTCCGTGTCGCGTACGAGCGTGAGGTCGACGTACTGAATGCGTTCACGAGTCAGATGCTTGTGGACATCCACTTCAGTATGGTCGAAGGTCTCGTCACCACAGACGAGAACAACACGTACATCCCAGTCCTCGCAAAGGAGATCCCAAGCGAAGAGAACGGGCTGATTGAAGATGCCCCGGACGGCACGGTGCGAATGACCTGGCCGCTGCAAGAAGGTGTGCGTTGGCACGACGGCGAAGCGTTCACGAGTGAAGATGTGTGTTTCACGTGGCGTTTCGTGTCGAGTGAGAATTCGCAGACGTACAACCGTGATTGGTATCTGCGGATCCTCGACTGTGAGATGCCGAACGACACCACCGTGGTCTTCACCTGGGAGAGCGAATACGCCTACTATGCAGGCCTCTTCGAGGCGGTTCTCCCGGAGCACATTCTTGGGGGCATGACGACGGAAGAGATCGTGAACTACACGCCGTACAACCGTGGCGCCGAACTCGTCGGGACCGGCCCGTTCCGCTTCGCAGAGTGGAAGTCGGGCGAGTACATCCGGGTGGTACGGAATGAGGACTACTGGCGAGGGCCTGACAAACCGGCGATCGATGAGATCGTGTGGTCGTTCCTGCCGGACCAGAACACGCGCCTCAACGCGATGCGAGCAGGGCAGTACCACTACGCCCGTCTCGAGCCTACTCAGGTGTCCGAGGTGCAGGGGCTCGACGGTTACAGCGCGAACCTGATCAGTTCGAACACCTTCATGCACCTGGATCTGAGCCTGAACACGGATCGATCCAGGATCATGTTCAGCGACCAGGACGTTCGGCGCGCCCTGTTCATGGCCATCGATCGCGATGCGATCGCGAACCAACTCATGCAGGGCACCGTCCACGTCGCGAACACACCGATCAATCCGACGAGTCCTTATCACAATCCGAATGTCTCGGCGACGCGCTACGACCCGACTGAAGCGGCGCGTCTCCTGACTGTGGCAGGATGGATTGAAGGGTCGGACGCCATCCGTGCGAAGAACGGGCAGCGATTCTCCTTCACATTGCTGAATCGCGCCGGAACCGCGGACCGCATCGGGATCGCCCAGGTCATTCAAGCTCAGCTGAAGTCGATCGGGGTCGAAGTCACCTTCGAGACGCTGGAGAGCGCCGCTTGGACTCAGAAGTGGAGGAGCTTCGACTGGGAGGGTGTCGTGTCTGCGTGGTTCTTACCGGCGGACCCGAGCTTCACAGGCCTGTACGAATGCGACGGGCCCAACAACATGACGGGCTTCTGCGATGAGGCGCTCGACGAAATCATGCTCGCGTCCGACAGGGCGCTCGAATACGTAGATCGGAAGACTCTACTGGACGCTGCGCAGGTAGCCCTGGCCTCAACCGACCGGATGCTTCCCATCTACTACAATGTGATTCCAGAGTTGGTGAGCGACCGGATCACGGGGTACCGCGGGAGCGGTACCAACTTCGGAAGCTTCTGGAATTTGTGGGATTGGAGCGTCAGGTAGAGTTGCTGGTCTTGGACGCGTTGTAGGCTGTCACGCGACAGATCTGCCGCGAGGCGTTGGATCCGTTGATCACTTCGCTGGGACAGAATCTTCCACACGAGCCACGGTTTACGAAAGCGCGTCTGAGGAGATCCCCACCTTTTTGGGCGATATCCTCAAGGTCGGACATCGACAGGCCGGATGCACCACCAGATCCAACGCCCTCTTCGATTTCGGCAGCCTGCCTATGATGATCCTCAGCCCCGCCATGTGTTCTCGAACACCCTCACCCAATTTCCATACGCGATTTGGGCCAGGTCTTCTTCTCCGAAGCCGGCGGTCCGCATCGCGTCCATGAGGCGGGGCAGGGCCGTCACATCTCCGAGATCGGTCGGCATGGTGGCTCCATCGAAGTCCGAGCCCAATGCGATATGTTCGACCCCAATCCGGTCTGCGATGTACCGAGCGTGCCTGACGATCTCTGTGAGCGGCGTGAAGACGTCCCCGCTCCCATCCCCGTCCTCCCGAAGGAAGCCCACGTGGAAGTTCACGCCGATGATTCCGCCACTCGCCCCGATCGCGTCGATCTGAGCGTCGGTCAGGTTGCGTGGGGACTTCGACAGGGCGTGTGCGCCTGAATGAGTCGCTACAAGAGGAGCGTCGGAGAGGTCAGCGACATCCCAAAAACCACGTTCGTTCAGGTGGGAGAGGTCGATCATCACGCCGAGGGCATTACACCGTTCGATGAGGCGGCGGCCCGCCTTCGTCAGGCCCGGGCCGGTGTCAGGCGACCGCGGGAAGTCGAAGGGCACTCCATGGCCGAAGATCGTGGGCCGGCTCCATACCGGGCCGAGCGAGCGGAGGCCTGCCTCGTAGAGCACATCCAACATTCGGAGGTCCGAATCGATCGCCTCGGCGCCTTCGATGTGGAGGATGACTGCGTACGTCCCGGTGCCAATGCATCGACTGAGGTCAGCCGAGTTGCGTACGACCTCGACCTGGCCGTCCGAAGCCTCGACGATCCGCGAGAGATCAGAGATGACCTTCAAGACGTAGTTCGTGGCTTCTTGGCGTCGCAGCTTGGGTGGCAGCGAATGCGCGACTCCGCCAGGGACGACGTTGCCGGCATCGTCGATGAGGGGCTGAGCGTCTCCCGCGTGGTACGGAGAAGCGGTGAAGATCGCGTGGAATCCCCCCGCGAGGCCGCCTTCGCGAGCCCTGGGCAGGTCGATGTGCCCCTTGTCACTCCGTGCCAGGAATGAGCGTACATCGTCACCCGTCGCGTTGCGGATCTGGGTGAGGGTGTCGTTGTGACCATCAATGATCGGGATGTGGCTCATGCGTCTCCTTGCGTAGCTGGGTGGCCGATCGGCACGTCGCAATCTAGTGTCTGCGCCATGTTCAGCTATATCGCCCGGCGCGTCCTCCAGATGATCCCGCTCATTCTTGGGATCACAGTAGTGTTGTTTGCCGTGATCCAGGCGGCTCCCGGTGGGCCCGAGGCGGCGCTCCTCGAGTCTGACCGATTCATAGACCCGGCCGTAATCGAAGCATATCGCGAGCGGCTCGGTGTCGACCAGCCCGTGCCCGTCCAGTATATAAAGTGGGTGACGAGCGCGGCGATGGGGGACCTGGGTACGAGCTTCTCCACAACCCGGCCGGTATCGGAGATGATTCTGGAACGACTCCCAGCGACGCTCGAACTCATGGGGGCTTCGTTCCTGCTGGCGGCCATCCTTGCGTTCGGTCTCGGTATCCTGAGCGCGGTGAAGCAGTACACATGGTTCGATCACATCGGGACCGGGGTCTCCTTCTTGGGCATTGCGATGCCCGTCTTCTGGTTCGCCTTAATCCTGCAACTCGTCTTCGGCGTGTGGCTCGGCTGGCTGCCGGTCGCCGGCACCGAGACGGTCGGAGCTACCGGTTTCGTGGACCACATCGCCCACCTGGTGCTGCCGGCGTTCGTTCTTTCCTTCCGATATGTGGCTGGGTGGTCCAGGTACCTGAGGTCGTCGCTGCTGGGCGTGCTCACCGCGGACTACATCCGGACGGCCCGGGCGAAGGGGCTGCCCGAACGATCGGTGGTCGGGGTGCATGCCCTGCGTAACGCCATGATCCCGGTGGTGTCGGTCATGGCCCTGAACATGGCAGGGTTGTTCTCAGGCGCGGTCATTACGGAGACCGTATTCGCCTGGCCGGGCATTGGGCGGATGTTCGTCCAAGCGATGTTCTCGCGGGACTACCCACTCCTGATGGGCATCCTCCTGCTCGGCTCCGTGATGGTGGTTGTGTTCAATCTCCTCGCGGACGTGCTCTACGCCGTCCTCGATCCCCGGATCCGCTATGAGTAGTGGAGCAAAGGGCCTGATTTGGCCGCGATTACGGAAGCACAAATTAGCCGTGATCTCGATCGGGGTCGTGACGCTCATGGGGGTGGCGTGCCTCGCTGCTCCGTTGCTGGCGCCCTACGACTTCGATGAGATCGACCTCTCGAACATCCGGGCTGCGCCGTCTGCCGGTCACCTCATGGGAACGGACGGTCTAGGTCGTGATCTGCTCACCCGTATTCTGTTCGGCGGGCGGATATCGATTCTGATCGGTCTGTTCGCCGCGATCATCGGGACGGGATTCGGTTCCTTCGTTGGGTCGCTCGCCGGGTACTACGGTGGAAAGATCGACAACCTGCTCATGCGCTTTACCGACGTCGTTTACGCGATCCCTACACTCCCGCTCTTGATCGTCCTCGCGTCCTACACCGCCGCGGGCGCCGTCTCGATGGCACTCGCGATCGGCGGACTGTCTTGGATGACCACGGCACGGGTCGTGCGCGGCGAGGTCTTGAGCATTCGTGAGATGGAATACGTGCAGGCCGCTCGCAGTCTCGGGGCCACCCATACGCGCATCATCACGCGGCACATCCTCCCGAACGCACTCGGCCCGATTGTCGTCGGGGTCACTCTCGCAGTGGGCAACGCGATCATCATGGAGTCGTCGTTGTCCTTCCTGGGGCTCGGTGTCCAGCCGCCTACTCCTACGTGGGGGAACATGCTCATGGACGCGCAGTCCACCATGAGTTCACAGCCCTGGCTTTCCATCTTCCCCGGTGTCGCGATCCTGCTGGTCGTGCTCGCGGTGAACTTCATTGGCGATGGGCTACAAGACGCGTTGGATCCGCGATCGTTGAATCGATAGACGGCGCGTGGAGTAGGGCGGGGTGCTGCCCTTAGTTCATCGTCGGGTCGTACGGCATCTTTGACAGCCGTGCGAACTCAGGCCCTTTCCTGCGAAGGACCCGGCTCCACAGTAGATCGGGCTCTGTGGTGAACACGTCGTCCGGGAGCGCTGGCTCCGTTAACCAGGCGTCCGCGTCCATCTCGGCTTCGAGCTGACCGGGCGCCCATCCTGAATAGCCGGCGAAGACCCGGGCTCGCCCGATGTCTTCCCCGACGTCGGACGGCACATCGCCGACCATGAAGCCAATCGATTCGAATACCAGAATATCGGCAAAATCTGGAGTCGCGAACTCTGCTAGGAGAACGGGGCTCATCTGTTGAACCGGGCCGCCCTCGAAGAGCATTTCCCCACCCGGGATTAGTGGGCTGAGAGGCGGCACTGCCTCCTCCACCGTCACCTCCAACGCACGATTGAGGATGATGCCCAGAGCGCCATCCGCGTTGTGCTCGCCTACAAGCACGACCGTGTGCCGGAAGTTCGGATCGAACAGGCCGCCGCTGGAAATCAGGAGTTGGCCCTTCAGACTTTCCATTCGTATGTCTCGTGCGAGTGGTTCGGGGAGGATCTCACCAACCCGAAAGTACTCGGACGGCTCGCAGATGTTACGCCGAATTAAGCGACGCCCCTAGGAAGTCTCGGTGTGAGGTGAGCCAGTCAACGCTGCCGCGCGCGCGATCCTGCGCCCGATCTCTTCGCCGGTCCCGCGCGCGGTCTAGGGCGACCTGATGGGGATTCGTTCCGGGATGCGTTTCGTTCGGGGCCGCCATTGCGGCCGCGGACAACTGCTCGTTTCCAGAGCCTAGGCATCCACTCGCCGCGCCCGTAAGTGCCACCGTCAGGAAGGCCCGCCTCTTCATCTACTCATTCTCCTCGCGTGTTGGTCACCGCGTCGGAAAAATGGAAGGACGGTGCCCACGGAGAACAGCCCTAGAATGGCTTAGATAAAGGACAAAGCGTTGTCCGGATGTTCGTGGCCTGTCCTCTTCCTAGAATAGGGGGTGTCCGCAGTTTGGCTCGGCTACTTGCTATCGTCCTCCGACCGTCGCGCCGGTCAGCCGAGACAAAGCGGACAACGTGGTCTGACCGGCGTTCAACCCGAGACGAAAGTCGTCGTCCGTGAACGTTGTCCACACGTCGAGCACGGTATGCCACGTGGGGTTCCAACCGGCTCCGGTCTGCATGCCGCGCTCGTTCTCGCGCAAGCTGATCGCTGGGATGATGTTCATGAACGGAGACGAGTCGGTGTTGGTCATGTGCGGACCGACGGTTGCCGGATAGTCGGTGTTGTACGCGTCGGCAGCAGCCTTGAAGACGAAGGCGAGCTTCATGGACTCTTCGGCCATCTCCGAATTCGACTGGAACTCGATGTTCACGTCTGCTTCCGGGCGCTGATTTCGGCTGACAGTCCCGTCGGCGCGTGGGGCGCCGTGATCCCACAGCATCATGTCGTGCTGAATCATGCCGAGCCAGGTGGGCTCCGGGTACTGACCAGAGCCTGCCGGGCTCTCGATGCCCTGGAGATCCCGTCGCTGGTCCACGTAAGCGTTTGCGCCGTTCAGTCCGGTCTCTTCGTTGTTCCAAAGCGCGAATCGGATGGATACTTCGGTCTCGACGTCCGGAGCGTGGAAGATGCGCGCGAGCTCCATGACGAGTGCGGTGCCTGAGCCGTCGTCGTTCACGGCTTCGTTCACGCCGTGGCCGTCCATGTGCCCACCAACGATGTACATCTCGTTCGGGCGAGTCGTGCCGACCTTGGTGCAGTAGACCTCAGTCCGCTCTCCGTTCACGGGCTCTTCGACGTTCAGGGCGCGAATTCGTTCGTCAGGCTGGGCCATGAGGTCCCGGTTCACCCCGGTGCGACCTCGGTTGCCATAGATGGAGCTTCCCCCCGGTCCGTTTCCATTCCGTCCGACGATGCCACCGGTCGGTGTCGTGAGGTCGGGCGGCGTGGTCGGGCCTGCGCGGCGCGGACCACCGGTCCGGGCCGGCCTGGGTGCTGGGTCGAACTGGTAGGTGATGCGCTCGGTGTTGGTGCAACCCACTGCTTGTAGTTGTGCTTCGATCCAATCGATGGCGTTCCGGTTTCGCTCCGTACCCTGACGGCGATCCCCGAACTGCGTGAGGCCCTTCAGCGTCGCCTTGTAGTTCTCAAGCGTGAGTCGACTTACCAAGACAGCCGTCGGGTCGTCCTGTGTGTCCTGCACGAGAGCGGCTGCTGGGGTCGGTGCCGCGAGGGTGCCGGTCACGAGGAGTATCAAGGGGGCGGCGGCGAGCAAAAATCGCATGCGCATTGGTATGGCCTCAGCGGTATGTCCAGCGGTTCGTTTTAGATCTGATTAGACCATACGGGCCGAACGCCGACTGGACAACGCGGGACCCCTGCGAGTCGCTACGCCCGTTGAGTCACCCTGCGGAACGCGATGGTAGCTGCGAGGCCGATCACGCCGAATGCCGCGACAACCGCAAAGACGTGCTGGTGCCCCACGACCCCTGGCGAGTTGTCCAACAGGACGCCCATGAGCGGGCCCATGAAGACGTCCGGTGTGAAGCCGACGAGCGAGACGACCCCGATTGCACTGCCTGTGAACGCGAGAGGAACAGCCCCCTCGGCAAGCAACGCGAAGTAGACGCCCCGCAGGGCGTAAATACCCACGCCCGTCGCGGTAATCGTCGCGATCAGCATCCAGGCGACACCTGGTGCCAGCCAACCGGAGGCAATGAGCGCGCTACCGGCGATGACGATGCCGAAACCCCATGCGATGACTCGGGAGGAGTCGATCCGGTCGCCCAGGTAGCCAGCGGCCACAGCTGTAACGGCGCGAATCCAGAAGGACAGCGTTCCGATCGCTGAGGCGGCCACGTCGTCGAACCCCAGTGCGTCACGTGCGAGGAGCGAGAAATCGTCGGTGGCTTTGTAGCCGACATAGGCACACACCACGATGACTGCCTGCAGCCACACCGCGGGCATCTTGAAGGCTCCCTGAAGGCCTTTCAGCGAGAGCTTGGGCCGATCGCCTTGATCACTCGTTGGGGCGTTGTCTGGGACGACGACCCACACTAGGAAGGCCACGAAGAGGGTGAATCCAGTGAACACCCAGATCACGGCCCGGAACGCGGCTTCGATCTCATCCGGTGTGGCAGTCGAGGCATCGCTAGGGAGCAGCATCGCGAACACGACGACCGTAGCAGACGCGATGACGGCCGCGAGTAGTCCCCGGCCCCCGTCGAGCAGCCCGTATGCTCGTCCCTGGTTGGCCACACCGCCCCATTCGCGAGTCGCCCGGAGCATGGCCGCCCAGAAGAGCAGGATCGAGGTGAGACCCCAGAATGCCCAAAGCCCGTTCATCACGGGGATCGAAGGGACTCCCGCGAGTACCGCTCCGCCGAGTCCGGTTGCCACCAGCGCGGCGGCCATAAGACGGCGAGCCGAGAACCGGTCGGCGAGCGGGCCACCGGCGAAGTACGCGGCCATGGCCACGATGCCGTAGAGAGAGAACGCCGTGCCCAGCTCGAGGTTGGTGATCTCGAACACGTCGAGGAACGTCGGGCGAAAGACGCGCGCCAAGACGAACGGGAGCAGGAAGACAGATTCGCCTGCGACCATGAGGGCCACGATGACCATGCCACGTCGGACGCTCGGCATTTCTGCTGTGGTGTGGCTCATGGTTTCTCGGTGGGAGGCCTCAAGTCCCCACGTTCACATATCTCATTGGATGCGATGTATGTGATTGCCCCCGCGCGAAGTGCGGACCTCATCGAGCTTCTCTTTAACGATTTGTTCGTAATCTTCGCGTGAGATCTCTTCACCGTCTTCAGGCGGCGCGATAACGGATTCGAGTTCGCCCAAGTCGATCGACGTCGCCGAGTACAGTTCTTCTCCACGGTTCACTGAGAGGACCAGGATGAGCCCTGGAAGGCCTCCGAACTGTCCTGGGCCTGCTGAGACCGGGACCTGAGGTGCGAACCAGGCTTCGATGGTCTTTCCGTCGCACTCTGTCTCGGCCTTCTGCACAGCGTAGCCCATAAACTCACTCTGTTCTGCGACGAGTCGCCATTCGTAGGCCGGTCTGATGCCCGTGATGCGGAAGAGGCGCCCCATAAACTCGAACTCCTCGACAAGCGTGCCGTCGTTGTTCGAGTAGGCGCCGAGGAGTGTTTCCTGAGCGCTGCGCATGGGCGAGCTCATCATGATGCGGTTTGCGAAGTCTTCTGTGTGGGCGTGTCCGTCCCAGCCGTCCGCGATTTCCTCCGCCGCCTCCTTCTCTTCCTCTTCTGCCTGAGCCATGACGGACTCGGAGGCGTTGAAGCGGAGAACGACCGAGGCGAAGCTGTTGGTTGGCATCCCTTCCGGCATCCAGAAGTCGGCACCGCCGGATCGGCCGGCTGGTCCTCTGTGGGTGTCTTCACCACCAGCTCTGCCTTCTCGACCGGCCTGAGCGCTATCGCCTTTGGCAGGCTCTGCGTCGGGGCTCGCGACGTCGTAGACCACTGTGTGGTCGTATGTGACGCTTCCCTCTTGAGCAGCCAATCCAACGGGGACGAGCAACAGGCAGAGGCTCAGTATCGTTTTCATGACGGTTCGATGCTGTCGAGAGGGCAGACGCTAATAGGGAGTCCGTTGTCATGATGACAGGTGAACCCCGTCAGGGCTAGCGTTGGAGCGTCTCGAGCCGCTCCCCCCAGTCGACGGTCCCGGACTCGGTTCTAGTCGCCGCTCCCTCGATGCATTCCACTGAAGCGACCGGCGGCTCCGCCCCGTTGCGGACCCAACTGCCACGACATGCTCAGCATGACGTAGCGCCCCAGCGTTTGCACTCGTGACTCCTGGATGTACGCAGACGTGTTCGTCAGCGAGACACCCTGGTTCTGATTCAGTAGGTCCATCGCCACCAACTTGATTTGCGCCCGATCGTTCATCACGAAGCGCGACAGAGACGCCTGCAACGCGGCCACGTTCTGTCCCTCACCGAAGATTTCCTGATCGAAGAACTGGTAGTTCAATCGTGATTCGAGCGTCCAGCCATCGCCGAAGTAGAGCGAACCGTTCGCATACAGCGTGCGGTTGAGGTAATCCTGCGCGAAGTCCTGGTTGATGGAGTAGTCCACGTTGTTGAACGTGAACCGCCCACCCGCGCGGATCTCGAAGACTTCCTTGTCACGATTCTCCATGCTCAGATCAACGGTGTGCCGGAGGATCTTGCTGATGTTCTCCTCGCCGTTCACGAACTCTGTACCCGTGGAGTAGTTCGCGTTGTAGCTGACGTTGATCTCCGCCCCGATGCGCCGGATCGGGGTGCCCAGAGTGGCTCCACCGGTCGCGCCCCACCCGTCCGTGGCGTTGATCGGCGTGCGTGTCTGCACCGCGTTCTCGTTGACGGTCCGCGCGGTCACGATCTGGTCGTTCGTGTAGCTGATCGACCCGAAGGTGAAGAAGTTCAGGAAGGTGAACTGATCGAAGGAACGGTAGTCTGCGCGCAGCCGATGCGTGTACTCAGGCGTCAGGTCTGGATTCCCGATGTACAGGTTGAGGGGGTTCGTGTTGTTCGAGTAGGGCTGCAGCTGGGTCAGACTCGGCTCGCGCGTCGAAGTCGTATACCGGACGGTCAGGTTCTTCCCTTGGTCGAACTGGACCCGATAGTCGAGGGAAGGCAGGACATGTGTGTATCCATTCGTGATCGTTTCGTCCCGGTTCAGGATCGTACCGTCGAGGTTTGATCCCTGTACCTCGACACCCAGCACGAAGCGCTTATCGTCGGCATTTCGGCTAAACCGGAATCCGCCGCGGAGATAGCTGTAACTCCGCTCGAACGCTGAACTCTGGGCAGCGTTGAAGACCGGTACCCCCGCCACGATGTCGTGGACTGATTCGTTACGGTCTTCATTCGTCGCGCTTCGCTGCCCGAACAGCTCGAGGACTTTTCCGCCGCCGAGGGGCTCGGTTATGGCGAGTCGCTGCGAGTACCCGAGTGTGCGGCCGGTTTGTGACTGTTCCTGGGCGATCTCTTGGTTCGTCAGCACGTCGCCACGGCCGTAGGAGCCGATGGTCGATGTGAGATCGGTGAACTCTTCTGGGTCGCTGATGTTGGTCCAAGCCTCGGCAACGATGCTTCTCCCATCTTCGTTGATCCGCTTCCGCCACGTGAGGCGCGCGTTACCGGTGAGGCTGCTGTTGTTCCCGATGTAGTTGGTGACCGCGGTGTTCAACAGCCTTCCGTCAGCCGCAGTCGTCGACTGCGTTCCGAAGCTCGTGGCGTCCGAAGAACCCAGGTTCAGTGTCCCCCGGAAGCGCATGTCGTGGCCTTGGGAGAAGGTCTTCTGCGCGTTTGCGTTGAAACGGTGAGAGAGCTGATACGCGGTCTGGTTGCTGGTCTGGTCTGAAAGCGAGGACATCTGAGAGCCCAGAAGCAGTTGCTGCAACGTCTCGCTGTTCTGAGCGTTGTCCACCTGGGAGAGGAAGTAGCTCGTTCGCAGCCAGTCGTCGTCCGCGAAGTCGTGACTCGCGTTTATGCCGACGGACAGGGCGTCAGTAAAGCCATTGTTGCTGCCGCCACCCAAACGGGTCGGCCCGCCACCTCCATGCCCGCCGCCTCCTGCGAAGCTCGCACCCTGCACGTGGAACCCGGTTTGGTTCACGTTGTTGACCCCGCCGAGAATGGCGAGCTGAGTGGTAGGCGTGAACTTGCTGATGTTCACGCTTTCGTTGTAGCGCAGCCCGTCGCCACCTGTTGCGGAAGCAATCGTGACGGCTTCGGAGCCACCACCCAAAGAACCGACCACGTTGCCGAAGTAGCTGCTCTTAGCTCCGTCCTTCAGTTCGAGATTGATCGTCCGCTCTTCTTGTCCATCTGCGATCCCTGTGAACTCTGCCATGTCCGACTGTTTGTCGTAGATCTGGATTCGTTCGACGGCGTCCGCAGGAAGATTACGGGTCGCGATCGTCGGGTCAGTACCGAAGAACTCTTTGCCTTCTACGAGGACGTTTTGCACTTCCTCGCCTTGGGCGGTGATGGATCCGTCTTCGGCGATCTCCACACCGGGAAGCCTCGCGAGCAGGTCTTCTACGGTGGCTTGAGGTCTGGTCTCGAATGCGAGTGCGTTGTAGTCCATCGTGTCCCGCCGATTCACGAAGGGCACATGGTCGACACTGACCACGAGCGCTTCCATTTCCACCGCGAGCACATCGACTTCAATCGTGCCTGCGTTGACGTTCCTGTCCGTGATCGTGATGTCATGCCGGACGGTCTGGCGACCGACCATGCTGACCTGGAGCACGTAGTCACCCTGGGTGAGCCGCGTCAGTGTGAACGCACCGTCCCCGTTCGACAGTGAGAATTTCCTCAGTACCGAATCCGGAAGCGACAGCGCCACGACCATCGCGCCATTGAGCTTGGCGCCAGCCGAATCCGCGACGACGCCGGCTACGGCGTACTCCTCTTGGGCGTCCGCCGGCGTAGCGACGAGCGATCCGAGCAGTGCCAGTCCGAAAATCAGACTGTTCCGGAATAAGAAGTGCTTGTTCATATGTGTCATCCGATGCGCCGTATGCGGCCGCGGCCGCGCGAAGTGCGCAGCTCTTCGAGTTTCTCTTCAACCATCACTTCGTACTCTTCGCGCGTGATCTCATCACCGTCTTCAGGTGGTGTGATTCCGGTTTCGAGTTGGCCCAAGTCGATCGATGTCGCGGAGTACAGTTCTTCCCCACGGTTGACGGAGAGGACTAGGATCATTCCCGGGAGCCCTCCGTACTGTCCCGGGCCTGCCGAGACCGGAATTTGTGGGGTGAACCAGGCTTCGATGGTTCTCCCTTCGTGTTCGGTCTCGGCCTTTTGGACCATGTAGCCCATGAAGTCGCTCTGCTCTGCGACGAGCCGCCAAGCGTATCCGGGTAGGGTGCCGGTGATCCGGAACGTACGCCCCATGAATTCGAGTTCCTCGACGAGCGTGCCGTCGGTGTTGTTGGCATAAGCCCCGAGCAGTGTTTCCTGATCGCTGCGTACTGGCGACCCCATTTTGATGCGGTCGGCGAACAATGCCATGCGTCGGTCCATCTCCGATCCGCCGGCGGCCTCTTCTTCTTCTACCACTTCAGCCTGAGTCATAACGGATTCGGAGGAGTTGAAGCGCAAAACCACCGCGGCGAAGCTGTTGGTGGGCATCCCTTCCGGCATCCTGAAACCAGCGCCGCCGGCACGGTCGCCTCCACGTCCTCCTGTGGCACCACCGCGGGCGGCTCCTCCTCGCTGGGCGCCTTCCCCGCCTCGGCCCTCTCGACCGGCCTGAGCACTATCGCCCCTGGCAGGCTGGGCGTCGGGGTTCGCAAACCCGTAGACCACGGTGTGGTCATAAGTGACGCTGCCCTCCTGAGCGGCCAAGGCTAGAGGGATGAGCAACAGGCAAAGGCTGAATATTGTTTTCATGACGATTGGATGCTGGCCGAAGGCAGACGTTAATCGGGAATGCGTTCTTAATGATGACACTGGAACGCCCGTCCGTGCTGACACTGGTGTCAGGGACGACTAATCCTCGCCGCCCTTACCCATTGGAAGCGCTGCCCGCCGCTCTACGGCCGCCAAGTCATACTGGGCCTTGGCGAGCGCCAACTCGGCACCGGACTCGCGGCCCGCCAGTGCATCAGAGCGCCTCAGACGCAGCACGAACTCCGCTGGGTGGTCCAGGCTCAGGCCGTCACGACCCGCGAGTTCCTCAGAATGCGCCCAGGTCGGATGCAGTCAGTACCAGGCGGGGCCCCGTGAGCCAGTCGAGCCACCGCCACCGGCGGCGAACGATCGCTCCGGAGACTCCGCTCAGCAGAACCACGATCTGGAGCACAGGCTGTACCTCTTGGTCCGCGCGCATTTCGGAGCCCATGTGCTCGGTCTTCCTTAGCCAGCCGCCACTGGATCTTGAGCTCGTCGTTCTCGGGCCGAAGTAGGCCATGGACTGTCTCAACTGTGCTCGTCATTCCCCCCGCCGGAGAAGACGTCGGAGCCCCTCTCGCTGATGAACGGGAGGGAAGCGGGATGGGACATCGATGGGTCGCTCTGCCGGATGTGGGGTGCCGGGTGGGCCACCCCATAACGGTGTCAGAGAAAGTCGCTTGAACCAACGATGTTACGCCGCGCCCTGGTGCGTAAGGTCTGCCGAGCGGAGGGCCTGTCCTTGCTGGCATACGGCCCCCGATCTACCGTGGCGTTCTTCAACAGTCTCGTGTGGTTCTCCGGAGGAGGAAGCAGTATGCGGTTCATGCTCACAGTTGGGGTCGTAGCCCTGGTCGTCGCGGCGGACGCCGCGCCTACAGCGGCCCAGAGTTCCGATCGACTGAATCCCATGATCGCGCTACACGAGGCGGGTATGCCGGTCTTCGGGATGTACGCGCCTCGGGCGAGTGCGGGCCGAAGGGGTGCGCCTGCCGGTCCGGTGAAGACGCCGGCCCAACTCGCTGAGGAGACGCTCGCGTATACGATGAGTGACTTCGTCTTCGATGGTTCGATGGAGGGCGGTGTGGATCGTGGCCTGCCTGCGTTCAACAGCTTCGTCTCCGCGATGAGCGGTGCTGGCGCATCAACGCGAACGAATCCTCTTGTCGTGAAAATGCAGGAGATCGGCACGGACTATGCGGGTGCACGGGACGCCATCGCGAAGCAGTTGGACGCCGGAGCGAGCACGCTCATGGCGGTGAAGGTCGAGTCTGCGGAAGAGGTTCGGCAGGCCGTGGCCGCCATGCGATATGAATCGAACGGCGGCACGCGTCCGGACCGCGTCGGAAACGCTCCTGCCTATTGGGGCGTGAGCGAAGCCGAGTATCGCGCCAAGGCAGATGTGTGGCCGCTCAACCCAGACGGTGAACTCATTCTATGGGTCATTGTCGAGAGCCACGCGGGGCTCGCGAACCTGGCCGAGATTGCGGCCGTGCCAGGGATCGGCGTGCTGTGGCCGGGAGCTGGGACGCTCCGGGGCATCTTCTCGTCGCAGAACGCCGAGGGCGAGCGCGTACAGAACCAGAACGGCTGGGAGCACGCGATTCAGTCGGTGTTGTCTGCCTGCAAGGAGAACGACCTCGAGTGCGGATTTCCCTCTAACGCCTCCGACATCGCGATGCGCATGGAGCAGGGTTTCAGCGTGCACGTGATGGGGTGGGGCGACTCGGGCTTTGCGACGGTTGAAGCCGGACGAAAGGCCGCGGGCCGCTAGCGTTTCTATGCAAGATCGCGTCGTCCGTCTCAACGCAGCGCTCTAGAGGCATCGGTCGAAATGCACTGGTCGGTGACTGGCGCGACAACAGTAGTAATCGATGGTTCTCAGGACGAGATTGACGGCTTGATCACTGTGACGCCGACGGAGACTCGGGACTTCATGTTGGTGGCCTTAAGGAGGATGATGTCAGTGGTGCAGAGGGCCATCACGATCGAGGTGATTGGTTTCCCGCCGGAAGGCTCTCCGGTGTTGGACTACGTGGCCGTCGCTACGGTGCTTGAGACGTTGCGCGGAAAACGCATAGAGCAGATCGGGGTGGAATGGCCCTTCCATTTCCGCGGGGATGCAGGTGCTCGTGAATGTGGAGAGGCGCTTTGGGCGCCTTGCTGAAGGGAGCATGAGAGATGAGGCAGCCGGCGTGTTTGAGCGCTTCAAAGAGATGCTGTTGCGGCTGTAGCGGCGCAGTCTGGTAGCGCACCTGATTTGGAGCGACTTTTGGGACTTCGGTGGGCCTCGACGCATCTGTGACACAGTTGTGGGGGCGCTCGCGGTTTGACCCCCTGCACGGCATCTTGCCAGGGTCGCGACCCCATCAAAACCCGCGGGCCCACCCCTAGTCCTTCGAGCATGTCGTGCGCCTCCTGCCCAGGTATAGTTTGAAAGTCTCCCGACGGTCTTTGCTGCTGCTAGCGACCGGCTTGATGGCGGCATGCAGCCCATCCTCAAACGGCACGTTGTTTCAAGATGTGCGCGTTATCGATGGTACAGGCTCGCCCTCGTCCCCGGGGTCAGTGCGCGTCGTCGACGGCCGAATTGCCGAGGTCGGCGAGCTCACGCCGCGCAGAGGTGAGACCGTCGTGAATGGTGGGGGCGCTGTACTCTCGCCCGGCTTCATCGACACGCACAGCCATCACGACCGAGGATTGCTCAGCGACATGCGGTCCGCTCGGGCCGTGGTAAGTCAGGGCATAACGACCATCGTGGTGGGTCAGGATGGCGGCTCCCAATATCCCCTCGTCGACTTCTTCACCCAAGCCGAGGCGACGCCTCCCGCGGTCAACGTTGCATCGTACACTGGACACGCAGCGCTTCGGCGGGAGGTCATGGGTGATGATTTGCAGCGCACAGCGACCCCACCCGAAACGGACTCGATGTCTGTGCTGCTCCGGGCGGATATGGAGCAGGGCTCTTTCGGTCTAAGTACAGGCCTCGAGTACTCGGCTGCCCTCAACAGCACAACCGAGGAAGTGGTCTCCCTGGCCCACGTCGCCGCCGAGTTCAATGGCCGCTACATCAGCCACATCCGAAGTGAAGACCGGACATTCTGGGATGCCATCGATGAGATCCTCTTCATCGGCTCCGAAGCTGGCCTCCCCGTCCAGGTGAGCCACATGAAGCTTGCCATGACCAGCCTTTGGGGTCGCTCGGACGAACTGCTCCAGAAGCTGGATGCGGCCAGGGCGAGGGGCGTCGACGTCACGGCGGACGTCTACCCATACACGTACTGGCAGTCCACGATGAGAGTGCTGGTACCGGACGGGAACTTCACTCGAGAACAGGTCGGGTTTGCCCTCAGAGAAGTAGCGCTGCCGGATGGGATCATTTTCGGACGCTTCACCCCGGAACCGTTCTACGTGGGCCTTACGCTTGAGGAGATCGCGTTAGAGCGGGAAGAGGATGCGGTCACCGCGTATCTCGCCCTTCTAGACATGGCGTACGGTCCCGACGCTCCTGATGACGTGCGAGAGTCGATCGTCGCTCGCAGCATGAAGGAGGAAGACATTGCCGGCCTCTATCAGTGGGCGCATACGAATGTGAGCAGCGATGGTGAACTCGCGGGGCCCCATCCACGTGGGTATGGGTCCTTCACGCGAGTGCTTCGTAC
>Ga0233428_1002479_pt1 | contig 17291 bp, 8 predicted proteins | sample SI_118_April2016_4_FD_179890 | JGI IMG/M metagenome (GOLD analysis project Ga0233428, IMG submission 179890) | Seawater microbial communities from Saanich Inlet, British Columbia, Canada - SI_118_April2016_120_MG | ecosystem: Environmental > Aquatic > Marine > Inlet | place: Canada: British... | reverse complement strand
TGAATGGGTAAGTAGCGCTATAGATACTATTAATATTACCGAAGACAATACTGAAATTACTTATGACCTTCAATGGAGTGAAAGTACAGATGCGGATGGTGACACTATTGATTATCTATTATATGCTAAAATTGGTGTCTATCCAGCAGACTTGATATACGATACAACCGTCACTACTCTACCGCTTACTTATGAGGAATTTTTAGAGAATGTATTTGAACCCTTTCCTATGTTATCGGGAGTAACGGTCAAGTTTAGCGTAATTGCTACAGATGGGATTGATACAGTGAAAGTAACCGGTGATGATAGAGTGGTATATGTGAATCGCTATGAATATCTCTCAACAGAAAGCGAAGGTATTCCAACTGAATTTGCATTACACGAAAACTATCCAAATCCATTTAACCCAACTACGACATTGCGCTTTGACCTGCCAGAGGTAAGTGATATGACCTTAACCATTTACAATATGCTGGGACAGAAAGTGAGAACATTTGATTACCATAATACTTCTGCTGGTTATCATTCGGTTACCTGGGATGCTACCAATGATTTGGGTCAGCAGGTAGGTGCAGGGGTCTATATATATCAACTGCAGACGAAAGACTTTGTTAAGACTCGGAAAATGGTATTATTGAAGTAGTCTGAACGCTATAACCACAAATGAGCCTCACCTAAGCGTGGGGCTTTTTTGTTTATCCCAATTTACATATCGGCTCTTAAAATTTTCCAGATTTTCCTTAAAAGCCCTAAGAAAGTGTATTTTTCTCAATAATTAAGATATAATTAAGGGTTTTCTGGGGAAAAAAATACAGACCCGTTTTGTATATTATATTGTAATATATCCACACCTATAGGTATTTTATCATGAATAAAGCACTATTGCCCTATCATTAAATGCATTTGGGTGGTCTCATTGCAAAAAAAATTAGTGGATGCTTATGTTATATAATCGAATAGATAGTTCTCGTCAAATTTTCAGAGAAGAAATTCTCTGTCGGGGAAAGTGCATCTCAAAATATTCCCTCGTTTTGTTAATTCACCCCAGATGTTCGTCATGAAGCATTTTTATAGAATATTTGCTTTAACTCTCGCCCTTTCGAATATAACTGCCCAAGACACTAGACCATCCGTAGCTGTCCTTGATTTTGAAGCCAGGGGACTACCTATCTATGAAGCAGAAACGCTTACAGAACGATTAAGATCTGAGATTTCTAATACCAATGCTGTTCGTTTAACGGATCGAAAATTGCTCGAAAAAATATTGGAAGAACAGGGGCTGCAGCAATCGGGTTGCACGACCGATGAATGTGCTGCAGAAGTAGGGCAACTGCTCGGTGCCCAGTATATAATTAGCGGGTCAATTGGAAAATTGGGCAATACTTACACCATTGATGCTAAAATGGTATCTGTAACCACCGGCGCAGCAGAAAGAGCAAAGACTGTCACATATGAAGGTGAAGTTTCCGGGTTAATTCTTGAAATGGAAATCCTAGCTTGGGAAATAGTAGGTTTACAGGCACCGCAACGTTTGCTAATGAAACGCAAAGTTCAGTCAGCAGCAGATAATAAAATGACCGTTGCTATTCTAGATTTTGAACCCAGAGGCATCAGCACCCTCGAATCCCAAACCTTGACAGATCGTTTCGCCACAGAGATCAATAATACAGGTAAGGCGATTCTGGTAGACAGGAATTCTATGCGGGAGGTGATGCAGGAACAAGGCTATTCAGAAGTGGAATGTTCATCAGAAGAATGTGCCGCCGAAGTGGGTGCCATGCTGGGTGTTCAATTCATGATCAGTGGGGCCATAGGCAAACTGGGAGATACCTATACCATCGATGCGAAGATGTTTGAAGTAGCCACCGGTGCCGCAGCAAAAACAAAAAACACTACTTATGTAGGGAAAGTTGACGGTTTAATTACAGAAATTGAAGTTTTGGCCTGGGAAATGATGGGGCTTGATCCTCCGAAAGATTTATTGAAAAGAAGAGGCGGTGGATCGCCTGTGACTGCCACGCCAGTTTTTAAGGGCAAATCGCGGTTTGGCGCCATGTTGCGGTCAGCAGTAATGCCCGGCTGGGGACAGCTTTATTCTGGTAATAAATTAATGGGTTGGTCGTTTTTAGGTGGTGAAGTCGTGTTAGGTGCATTAGTTTTTTCCGCTTATAGTGCTTATGCCACGGCCAATAGTGATCTAACAGCATTTAATCAGCAATATAACATTTCTACAGATCCAGCCCAAATCCAAGATCTTCGATCAAAAATTCTACAGGCCGACGCGGATCAATTATCATCCAATGACCAAATGACCACCATGATCTATGCAGCCGGTGGCTTATGGGCTGCCAATGTGGTCCATGCTTTCTTGACAGGTCCTAAGGCAGATACGGCATCCAGAAGTTCCGGTTTTGATCTGGTTTATCATCCTGAAATGCTTCAACCTCAACTCAGGTTCTCTATTGCGCTGGATTAAACCATTTATAATTACAATTAGTTTTCTATTGTTCTCATGTGAGATCGTAGAGCCTGATCTTAATAATCCGCTGGATACAGAAGCAAATGCTGAAAAGGGAATTAATCCACCTGCCCTGGTATTCTCTCCTTCAAGTGTAAATACTTCAGTTGGTGGTAATGCCATTCTTCGCGTATATGCACAGGAAGTAACAGGTGTGGCAGGTATTCATGCGAAGATTCAGTATGATAACACCAAACTGGCCGTATCAAGCGTTAGTCCCGGGACTTTTTTTAACAGTACTCAAGCTCCAATATTTATTTACGAAGATAATGCAGGCGTCCTCGATATTTTTACTTTTTATATGGGGAGTGATCAAACTAAAGATGGTACGGGTGATGTGGCACTTATCACATTTAGGCCCACATTAGCGGGCGAATCTCAGGTCCAATTCACCACTGAATCAGAACTTTTAGACCCTCAGGATGTGCCAATAGAAATCAAAGGACTGGGGACAGGGGTGGTGAATGCACAGTAAAATATTTATTCTCATTCTCATTTCTCAATTTGGTTTTGCCCAGAACACCTACGTCCCCGATGACAACTTCGAGCAGGCGCTTATCGACCTGGGCTACGACGACACCCTGGATGATTATGTGCTCACAGCAAATATCAGCGGCGTTACCAATCTGCATGTGGGCAGTAAAGAGATCAGTGACCTAACGGGGATTGAAGATTTTATAGCTTTAACCAATCTGCAATGCCAAGGCAATCAATTAACCAGCCTGGATGTGAGTAACAATACAGCTTTAACCAGCCTGGAATGTTGGAATAATCAATTAACCAGCCTGGATGTGAGCGCAAATACAGCCTTAACCTGGCTGAACTGCGCAATAAATCAATTAACCAGCCTGGATGTGAGTACTAATACAGCTTTAACCGGCCTGAGCTGCTATTCTAATCAATTGACCACTCTGGATGTGAGTAACAATACAGCTTTAACCGGCCTGTGGTGCGGAGCTAATGATTTAACCAGCCTGGATGTGAGCAGCAATACAGCCTTAAATGAATTACACTGCAATCACAATCAATTAACCAGCCTGGATGTGAGTGCTAATACAGACTTAACTGAATTGCACTGCTTTAACAATCAATTGACCAGCCTGGATGTGAGTAAAAATACCGCGTTGGATGAATTGCAAGTTCAAGATAATCAATTGACGACGTTGGATCTGAGCAACAATACTGCTTTAGCTACGCTTCATATCGAACATAATCAATTAACCTATTTGAATATGAAAAATGGTGTGACGGATGAATTGGAATACTTTACCGCAAGAAACAATTCACTTACCTGTATCGAAACTTCAGATCCAGACTATGCAACTGCTAACTGGACTAATATAGATAGCGGTGTAACCTTTGGCGTCTTTTGTAGTTCTGTAGATCGAACCAAGTGGCATGTTGCCACCACCGGTTCAGACGGTTCTGGCAGCGGCACTGAGGCGAGTCCACTTGCATCCATCCAAACGGCTATTAACGCCAGCACCGATGGCGACACCGTTTCTGTTGCAGCCGGGACCTATGTGGAAAATATCAACTTCCGAGGCCGGAACATAAAGGTAGTGGGTGAAGACCGGGAGACGACAATCATTGATGGGAACCAGAATGGCCCCGTAGTTGATTGTTATTTTAATGATAATATGTATTTCACACCTGTATTGCAAAGTGTTACCTTGACAAATGGGGTAGGAATAAATTTTGAAAGTAACATTCTTGGAGGTGGAATATTTGCAAGATATTCTAATCCCCAGTTAAATGATGTAATGATTACAAATTGTTCTGCAAATCTAGGCAGTGCTATTTATACCTATAACCCTGCCACATCTGATATAACCACTATCAAGAATTGTGTTATTACCGGTAATACCGCCGGAGCAAACGATGGTACTATACATGCCACAACGTCGAATATAAAAATTGTTTCATCGCTTATTTCGGATAATAGTTCAGGTGGCGGCTTATTTTTTGATGGAATTGATGTTTCCTCACAAGTTATTAATTCATCTATAATTAACAACGCCAATAATATGGGTGTTATGCTTCAAGGTGGCACAAATACAATCATCAATAGTATAATTAGCGGGAATGAATCAACTCAGTTAAGAATACTAAGCTCTTGTAATCTAACTGTTGAATATTCTGATATCGATGGCGGCCAAGACAGTGTATTGGTGGAAGGGAATGCTGTTCTTAATTGGGGCTCCGGCAACATCGATAAAAATCCTTCCTTTGTGGATGCTGCCAACGGTGACTACAGCCTATTAAACTATTCCCCGGCCATTGGTGCCGGCGCCAGTTCCGTAACAATTTCGGATGTTACTTACAATGCACCTTCCACCGATATGGTTGGCAATCCCCGGCCCAACCCCGCCGGCTCAGCACCGGATATGGGTGCCTATGAAAGTGAGCTGGGTACACCTTTACCTAAAACAATTTATACGGTTAGAAAAGATGGAACGGGTGACTATACAACAATCCAAGCGGCCATTGATGTCGTATCAGATGGTGATACGGTTTCCGTAGCGGCTGGGACTTATATTGAAAATATCAATTTCAACGGCAAAAATATTGCTGTAATTGGTGAGAATCAAAAGACAACGATTATTGATGGTAATGAGAGTGGGTCTGTGGTGACATTTGAGAATAGTGAAGATTCTACAACTGTATTGAAAGGATTTACCATTACCAATGGGTATGCACAAAATACAGGCGGAGGTATTACAATTAATGGAGCATCACCTATTGTTGAATCATGTATAATAAGTGAAAATATAAGTTATGAATCTGGAGTTAGTGGTGGCTATGGCGGGGGGATTAAAATTGAGGGTATAAGTCATCTAAAAATTCGAAATACCACAATTAGTAATAACTTAGCCCACATGGCAGGTGGTGGAATACATAGTGGTTATGAAAGTAATGTAATATTAGAAAATGTTCTTATCTATGAGAATAAAATAAATAGTTATGGTGGAAATGCTATTTATGGTCATGGTGGAACATTCTCAATGGTAAATGTGACTATTGTTAATAATAAATATGATACTTCCAATACAATGATTTCTAACTCGCTAGGAATAAGTTTTTCAGATAGTTATGTTTCAATTATTAACTCAATTATCCGAAACAATGGTGAAAGTGAAATCATATTTAATACAGGTGGAGCAATGGGTACTGACGACAGTTTGAAAATCATGTATTCGAATATTCTTGGTAATCTTCAATCATTAGGAAGTTTTGTAGTTTGGAATAACAATATTGATTCTGATCCACTCTTTGTCGATGCAGCAAATGGTAATTACCATCTTTCAAATTTTTCCCCTGCCATAGGCGCCGGTATTGCCTCTATTGTAATTGACGGTGTTACTTACAATGCACCTTCTACAGATATAGATGGTAATTCCCGGCCCAACCCATCAGGAAGTGCTCCGGATATGGGTGCCTATGAGAGCAAATATTCCAGTCGAAATCCCAAAGCAAACACAATCTCCGATGGACTATCGGACACACTGGAAATAGATTTTAGTAATGCAACCACATCCTTATCTGCCCATTGGAAAAAGTTTGATAACGATGGTACTGTTACTTACGAATATGCAATTGGGACAACGGGCTATAACGATTTTGTAGATTGGACCAGCACCGGCACAGATACCTTTGTGACTGCAACCGGCCTCACCCTGACCAGCGGCGCCACCTATTATTTTAGCGTAAGAGGGACAGCTACTTCTGGTCAGGTTTCGGATACATCTAGAACAGATGGTGTATTTATTGATAATGAAAAACCGGTGATCAGCTCAGTTTCAGAATCGCCTGGTGTATTTAGAAATACATCTTTTAAATGGAGTAGTGGTCAGGGTGCTAATTTTATTGACCCCTTTAATTTAAATAATGACTTTACTGTCCAGTTATGGGTCAAATACATTGGTCCTGAAGAATACGATCATTCATTATCTATTGTACTGATGCGTCCTTGGACACTTACTATGGCTATTTCTAGAACGAGGATGGAATTCAATTGGGAAAATAAAAATGATGGGCTAGCTCGGGCAGCTCCTATTAAGTATAACTTTGGAACCGATCATAGTCATCTTAACAGTAGTGGAAATTTAGCGAAGGATAAATGGTACCATATCACCTTACAGAAAAGCACTCAAAACCATTCGGCCAAGACATACTTAAATGGGACTGAAATCACCAGTTATGACTGGGCTGGACAAAACGAACATCAGGATCTAATAGGACTTATCACTACTGAAACTAATTTCTTAGGGGTTGAATCACCCGTGTATGAAGAGGCACCAGGAGAACCAATATGGATTTTGGATGAACTGAGAGTATGGAATTATCCCCTAACCTCAGAAGAAATTCAATCGAATCTGTACGGAGAACTGCAGGGAACGCCATCTAGTCTGATTGGTTATTGGAAGTTCAATGAAGGGTTAGGCGATACATTATTTAATTCGGCAGGTAGCTCAAATAATGTAAACATCAACGACAATGGAACAACCCCATTAGGCAGTTGGTATGATTTGGATACCTGGCAGACCGACTTTAGTAATAGTTTAGTTAATGTTGATTGGTATGGTCCTGGTAAATCCGCCAAAATAATAACAATGGCAACTGATAATGACACCATATCAAAGTATGAATATTCAATTGGAACTTCAGCAGGTAATGATGATGTTGTATCTTGGTTCAAAGGTGATTCGAACGTGGTGTCCATTGATTTAACTTCATTCACTGAGAATATTCAGTATTACAGCAATGCACGTGTTACCGATGCAGTGGGGAGTGTTTCTGATGTGGTTTCATCCGACGGTTTTCAAATGGATTTGACTAGTCCTGTAGCAGGTATAGTTTCTAACGGTGAATCATACCAAACCGACACTACATTAGTTACGCTGACCTGGTCTGGTTTTTCCGATACGCCCAGCGGAGTCAGCCATTATGAATATAGCCTGGGTACTCAGCCCGGCGCCGGGAATGTAGTTGCCCGAACGAATGTGGGCCTGGCGGAGTCAATAGCCTTAAGCAGTCTGGATCTGGATAATAACCAGACCTATTACGGTACGGTGTATGCCTTAGACCTGGTGGGCAATGAGGCTTTTGCTAGTTCCGACGGTGTCACTATCGACCGCACCGGTCCTACCATAGGTACTATTGCCGATGGCAGCGGGGAGGATATTGAATGGGCCAATGTGAATACCTCCGCCAGTACCAACTGGAATGGTTTCGAGGACGTCAACGGCATCGCCAAATATGAGGTAGCCCTGGGGTCTGAAGCCAAAGGATCGGATATTGTAGGGTGGACGGATATAGGTACAGCCACATCACACACCTTTAGCGATCTCAATCTTGCTGATAATACACAATACTTCTTCAGCGTCCGCGCCACGGACGGCCTGGGCAATCTATCGGAAGTGGCCGCCTCCAATGGCTTTATGGTCGATTTCACTGCCCCGGGCATCTCTTCTGTTTCAGTACCCACCACCAATACGCTGTCCATTTTTGATAATGTTTCTATCGAAATGACCCTGTCAGAGCCGGTGTTGGCGGGCAATGTTAGTTTCAGTTCCGCCCAGGGCGACAATGTGGGCTTTACGCAGAATATTGAAGAACAGACAAATATAATCATTACGCTTGCGGCGCCCTTCACCGGTGGGGACGAGTTTACCCTGACTGTGAATGGTCTCAGGGACCGGGCTAACAATGTGACCGATAACCTGGAATATATTTACAATGTGGCGCTGCTGGCTGATTACGATGTGGATGGATCTATTGGTATTACCGATTTGAATACATTTGTCTCCGGTTGGGAAGGGAAGGACACCCAGTTTGAGATAGGGCCTGTCACTGGCACAGCACCGAACTTTAAACCTGCATTAGACGGCATTTACAATGCACGTGATGGTATGGTTTTTGTCCGCATGTGGCACTGGGATAATGATCAAGCAGGGAAATTGATGGCCAAAGCCAACCCACAGGTAGGCGTGCCACTGAATTATCATTATGATAATGAATTACTGACCTTTATGCCCCTATTGGAAACGGTTGCAGCAGAATTATTTTTTGATTACTCACCCATAGAAATTGGTGTTTCAATAAAAGAAAATAAATTAATACAGAAACGTGCTATGTCACTGAGTAAACAGGATACGGTGACCGGAAAAATGCTGATCCATCAAACATTGAACAAGGGTGATCAAATAAAGGTAAATCTCCAGCATTATCAAAAGCGGGACGTGACTATTGATCTTTCATATACATATATTAATAGCGATAATGATGTGATCAGTTCCGGCAATTTTGAAGTTGTACTCATACCGTTGCCCAAGGAATTTGCCCTCCATCAAAATTATCCCAATCCATTTAACCCGGTTACAACGATCCAATATGATTTACCAAAAGCTGCGCACGTACGACTCATTATTTATGATATTATGGGAAGGGAAGTGGCTACCATTTTAAATGCAGAAATGAATGCAGGTTATCAATCCATTATTTGGAATACGAGGAATAATTTCGGCAAACCAGTTTCTGCAGGTATTTACTTCTATCATTTGCAGACGAAAGGCTTTGTTAAGACAAGGAAGATGGTATTATTGAAGTAGTCTGAACGCTATAACCACAAATGAGCCTCACCAAAGCGTGGGGCTTTTTTGTTTATACCAAGGACAGGGTCACACCTTTTTACATATGGGCTCTTAAAATTTCTGTAATCCCCTTAATCGGACAATATCATCCTTTATTTTATTGTATTAAGCTCACCATTGGGGTTAAAATGAAGTAGCGTAGCAGATACTTGAAAAATTTAATTAATGCGAATGAAATATCCATATAAATCCATTTTGATTCTGAATGTCTTCTTGACATTGATGTTTGTGATTTCATGTGAGGATAAAAAACCAGATGAAATTGAAACAGTTCTCGATTGGAAAAATTTAAATCTTGCAGAAGATTGGCAAACGGGAAAAATTAATGTCGAAGGGATAGATACCGAAAGTTTGGAAAAAGGGATTAATCATGTTAAGTCTTTCTCGGGATTTTACAGTATGGCCATTGTTTATAAAGGTAGAATGGTTGTTGAAGATTACAAAAACGGTAATCAGAATAGTAAATATCCAGTTTGGTCTGTGACCAAAAGTGTACTGTCCGCTTTAGTCGGTATTGCCATAGACAAAGGCATGATCGCAGATGAATACCAAAAGCTTGATTCGTATTATCCTAATGTGGCTGACTCACTTAAAGGGGAAATTACCATTGCCCAGCTATTAACCATGTCTTCTGGTATTACCGATGATATTACATATTTAGCGGCTGCTTATCCATTGCAATTCATTTTAGAAAAAGATTTATTATATCCATCAGGTACTTATTGGAACTATACTTCTGCGGGTACCCATGTTTTGTCATATATTTTCACGGCGGGAACTGAACAATCGGCAAAAACATTTGGGGATACGCATCTGTTCTCAAAATTGGGTATTTCAGATTATAGTTGGTCCCAAGATGCTTATGGTATTTCTAATGGTGGTTTCGGTTTGGATTTGAAATTGAGAGATATGGCCAAATTCGGACAACTATTTTTACAAAATGGCCAATCAGACGGAAACGAAATAATATCATCATCTTGGGTCAATAAATCTACGGAAATGATTGTACCATTTGACGCTAGTCAAAGTTGGGGGTACGGCTACCTCTGGTGGACTGCCAAAGTAAATGGCGTTAATATTTATAATGCTTTGGGTTATGCTGGGCAATTTATCTTTGTAGTTCCATCAAAGGCGCTTGTGATTGCAGCCACTTCTAATTCTTTACCGGTAGATGGTTATGTTGATGATCTTTACGATATCATTATGGATAAAATTGTGAGTAGTTTCTCGGCGATAAATGATCAATAAATCGTAGTAATATTAGTGTAATTTCAAATTAGCAGGAATTCAAATGCGAAAATTAATCTTTTTCATTCCATTCATTTTATTGGCTGAAAGCCTCTTGCATCCGGATTCGCCTAAGAACCGTGATCACAATTCACTGGGTTTTGGTGTGGCAGGGGATGTAGCTATTTCTGATGGCGTCTTCTACGTCGGCCAAACTGGGTCATCTTTAAATAATGGTTCTGTCTATATTTATTCACCTAATGCCATTGGGGGCTTAGATCAAAACGAAATATTGGCGCCGATCCAGGGTGAGATTGGGTTCGATTTTGGTTTCGCCATTGATATAAATAATGACTTAATGATTGTAGGTTCACCCCATCGTGCTAACATCCAGGGCGGCGCTTTTCTTTATCAAAAAAATGATACCGATAAATGGACACTAATCAAGGCAATTAGTCCCGATTCTGATGAATGGACCATGGATTTTGGATCCGAAGTCGCTGTTGGCGAAGATGTAATTTTAATTGGCGATCGGGATGCGCACAATGGAGAGGGGAAAGTATTTACGTTGTATAAAGAAGGGGAAGAATGGCGTACCGGTTCTCCGTTAAATTATAATTATATAAATGACGATGGCCATTTTGGACATTCCATTTCCATTGATGGGCAAAAAGCTTTAATCGGCTCTCGCGATGGCAATGTGGCCGTTCAATATGATTTTAACACAATGACCCATTCATGGACTGAAAGCCATGTGTTTTCTCCATACTATTACCAAAGCAATGGGCGTTTTGGGTTTTCAGTTGAATTATCAGGTGAATACGCAATAATAGGATCTCCGGGTTATGATAAAAAGGGATTTATTGAAATTCATAAATTGGAAAATGAATCATGGGAAAAAGTAACAAAAATCTCCAACCCTGAAGATGAAGTTGGTACTTATTTTGGCGCTTCCATTGCAATGGAAAACAACCAAATTGCAGTAGGGCATTTTAATGGTGAAAAATCCTTTATTTATTCCACTGAAGATTTTAATACATTCTCACTTTTCCAAACGATTGAATCACCATCATCTCACGAGGGTAAATTCGGCCGGAATTTAGAATTGATTAATGGTCATTTGACCATTGGAGCCACTTATGGGGAAAAAGCTTATATCTATAATACGGATGAAAATAATAATTGGGCCCTTAGTCATGATATTTCCAGCGATAATAAATCCGTGAGTATAAAAGGTGTAATAGTCCCCTGTGAAAATGGGAAAGCCGGGGATTATGACTGCAATAGTTTAGATCTAATGGCATATCTTACCCCAAGTGAACTCAGTGGCGGGGTTCGTACAGAACTGAATGATATTTGGGGCTGGACAGATTCCACGAGTGGTAAAGAATACGCACTTGTAGGATTATTCAATGGTACTTCTTTCGTGGATGTGTCAAATCCATTGATTCCATTTGTTGTTGGATTTTTACCGACGGCGACCACCAGTGCGACATGGCGAGACATGAAAGTGTATAAGGACCATGTATTTGTTGTTGCTGATAACGCAGGCAACCATGGTGTGCAAATTTTTGATCTTACTCAACTTCGAGGTGTTACAGAATTCACGGAATTCTCAATGACCTATCATTATGATCTAATTGGATCAGTCCATAATATTGCTATTAATGAAGAAACTGGTTTTGCTTATGCAGTTGGGATTGGATCTGCATCTTTAGATGAATATAAGTGTGGCGCACATATCATAGATATTAATGATCCTGCTAATCCAACTTATGCTGGTTGCTTGGGTGATAAAACAACCGGAAGGTATAATGATGGATATATCCACGATGGTCAGTTTGTTATTTATAAAGGTCCGGATCAGAATTACCAAGGGAAAGAGATTGCGTTTACCTGCAATGAGACAGCTTTGGGTATTGCTGACGTAACAAATAAAGAAAATATAAAGATTATTTCAAAATTCGAGGATAATGATTTCGGATATATACACCAGGGATGGCTCTCTAAAGACCATAAATATTTCTTCGTCAATGACGAACTAAATGAATACTACGGGAATGATGACACCCAAACCACCCTGATCTTCGACCTTTCTGATTTGGACGACCCTAAGATTATAAATGTTTATGATTCCGGGTTGAACACTATTGATCACAATAATTATGTAAAAGGGGACTTGCTTTTTCAATCGAACTATTCAGCCGGGCTCCGCCTTTTATCTATAAAAGATCCAACCAATCCTTTGGAGTTAGCCAGCTTTGACACCTATCCTTCTGGAGATTATGCTTCATTTGTCGGCTCATGGGGAAATTATCCTTATTTTAATAGTGGCACAATTATTGTGAGCTCGATGGAAGAAGGGCTTTTTATTTTAAAACCATCTCCAGACGGGAACCTGGCCACTGGGGATGAGTCGATAATCCCGGAAAATTATGAATTAAAGCAAAATTATCCCAACCCATTCAACCCGACGACACAAATTCAGTACGAATTACCTCATAGCGGCAATACAACATTAAAACTTTACAATACGTTGGGGGTAGAGGTTATGACTTTAACTAATGCGTTCAGAAATGCCGGTACCCATGTGGTTCCTTTTAACGGAACCGATTTACCCAGTGGAATATATTTTTATCAACTTCGATCTGGTGATTTTATTAAAACCAGAAAGATGTCTCTATTAAAATAACAAAATTCCCGGGAAAAATTATAGTTGAAGTATCCTAAATTCGCCGGACGTTTTTTAATATAATACTAAATATTGGAGGGGTGGCAGAGCCTGGCTGATTGCACCGGTCTTGAAAACCGGCAAGGGGAAACTCTTCGGGGGTTCGAATCCCTCCCCCTCCGCTCATCTTTAATCGCAGAGCTCATTACGATGAGCAAGCCGGGTGAGGATTTAATTTATGTGGACTGTCTATATTTTAAAATCTGAAGAAGGCATGAACTACACAGGTATGAGTTCTAATTTCGCAGATAGGATTATCGACCATAATTCGGGCAAAAACTATACCACAAGACGTGGCACTAATTGGAAATTAGTTTATTCTGAGAAGTGTAAAAACGCTAAAGAAGCACGAACCCGTGAAAAATACTTCAAAAATAACGCGGGAAAAGAATGGCTCAAAAGAAGGGGGTATATTTAAAATGCTTCTTCACTGATCGTAATGAAATGTAGTTCAGCCCCTCCGCATTTTATCTATTTATTGATTTTCTCCTCAATTTACATCATGATCATTGCTTAATTTCCTCGTCAATTTTCTATGATAAATCCATCCGTAAAAGTTCGATTCGCACCCAGTCCAACAGGGGAACTCCATATTGGCGGTGCCCGTACAGCCCTGTTTAATTGGCTATTTGCCCAAAAAAATAAGGGACAATTTTATCTTCGTATTGAAGATACTGACCCGGAACGATCACAAGAAAAATATACGGAACAAATTTTAGAATCCTTATCCTGGCTGGGACTCCATTGGGATAAGCCGCTTCTATATCAATCGCAACGATTGGATGTGTATAAGGAAAGAGTGAAGGACCTGACTACTTCAGGCCATGTCTATCAATGTTTTTGCTCAAAGGATGATTTGCAGACGGCCCGAAACGAAGGCCATTATCAATATCCCGGAACATGCAGAAATTTATCGGAAGCAGATATTAAGCAGAAATTGAATCAAGGGATTGGATTCACCTTGCGATTAAGAATACCAGAAGGAGAGACCCGGTACAAAGATCAAATTTATGGTGATATTTCTGTAGACCATAAGGAGTTGGATGATTTTATTATTGTACGCTCAGATGGATCTCCAACCTATAATTTTGTTGTGGTGATTGATGACCATGATATGGGCATTACCCATGTCATTCGTGGAGAAGACCACGTTTCCAATACGCCCAAGCAGATCCAAATCTATAAGGCGCTTGGTTATGATGAACCCATTTTTGCTCATTTACCTATGATTTTAGGTCCGGATAAAAAACGATTGAGCAAACGCCATGGTGCACCCGGCGTTCAAAAATTTAAAAATGATGGGTATTTTTCTGGAAGTTTGTTGAATTATTTGGCCTTATTGGGTTGGAATCCTGGAACGGAAGAAGAAATATTTTCGATAAATGAACTGGCCGATGCATTTGATTTAAAACAGGTGCAGAAAAAAGGTGCCGTTTGGGATGAGAAAAAACTGCATTGGCTAAGCGGCCAGTATGTGATGGCAACATCCACTGACGATTTATTGAATGCCATTCGAGACAATGAACCTGATTGGGGCAAGGGGAGTGAAATCTCTTTGCTCATTTCCATTGTTGAACTCCTAAAAGTTCGGGCAAAATCGTTAATTGAATTTGTAAATCAATCAGAATATTTTTTCAATGATCCTGTAGCTTATGATGAAAAGGGATTGAAAAAAGCTTGGAAGGATGGTTCTGTAAATACACTTATATCTAATTTTGTCGAATCATTAATGACTTTACCCGCATGGCGCAAAGAAGAACTTGAAAGTACATTCAGATCATATGTATCAGAGAAAGAGTTGGGCTTGGGAAAGATTATTATGCCCGTTCGTTTGGCAATATGCGGTACGTTAAACGGGCCATCTATTTTTGATATTATGGAATTAGTGGGAAAAGAAACTTGTATTCGACGTCTGGGTACGGCATTAGAAAGATTACCGAAATAAATGGAAGAAAACATCAAACCACGACATTTTATACAACGAATAATCGATGAAGATAACATTTCAGGGAAATTTGAAAATCGTATTCATACGCGATTCCCTCCTGAACCAAATGGCTATCTACATATTGGCCATGCAAAGGCTATTTGTTTAAACTTCAGTATCGCAAATGAATTCGGCGGTAAATGCAACCTGCGATTTGACGACACCAATCCAATTGCTGAAGAGGAAGAATATGTACAATCTATTCAAACGGATGTTAAATGGTTGGGATATGATTGGGAAGACCGATTGTATTTCGCTTCAGATTATTTTCAACAGCTATATGATTATGCAGTTGATTTAATTAAGAATGAAAAGGCTTATGTCTGCGATCTTACTGCAGATGAAATCCGAAATATGCGGGGTAACTTAAAAGAAGCCGGAAAAGAGAGCCCCTACCGTAATCGTTCCATAGATGAGAATATGGTCTTGTTCACACAAATGAAAAATGGCGATTTTTCGGATGGTAGCCATACGCTGAGAGCTAAAATTGATATGGCCCATCCTAACATGAATATGCGAGACCCGGTTATTTACAGAATTCTTCATGCCCACCATCACCGTACCGGAGATGACTGGTGTATTTACCCGATGTATGATTGGGCCCACGGATTGGAAGATTCGATTGAAGGCGTAACCCATTCTTTATGTTCTTTAGAATTTGAAGACCATCGTCCCATATATGACTGGTATTTGGATGCGTTAGGGGTTTATCACCCTCAGCAAATTGAATTTGCCAGACTAAACTTAAGTTATACAATAATGTCCAAACGATTGTTAAAGCTATTGGTGGATGAGGATCATGTATCAGGATGGGATGATCCCCGGATGCCCACACTGTCGGGTCTAAGACGTCGAGGATATACCCCTGAAGCCATAAGAACATTTATGGATGAAATCGGGATTGCCAAACGGAATAATGTGATGGAAATGACAAAGTTGGAATCCACGTTAAAAGGTGATTTAAATAAACGATGTGAAAGACGAATGGCTGTTTTGAATCCGCTTAAAGTGATAATTACCAACTACCGTGAAGGGGAGGACGAATTACTGGATGCGATAAATAACCCTGAAGACGAGACGGCAGGAAAACGTCAAGTACCATTTGGTCGCGAATTATATATAGAGCAAAATGATTTCATGGAAGATCCACCGAGAAAATTTTTCCGATTGGGACCCGGTCGAGAAGTTCGATTACGTTATGCATACTTTATTACTTGCAATGAAGTGATTAAAGATGATGATGGAAACGTCATTGAATTAAAATGTACCTACGATCCTAAAACAAAAGGAGGTACTTCACCGGATGGGCGTAAAGTAAAAGGGACGATTCATTGGGTGTCATCGAAACATGCCATCGGTGCAGAAGTAAGATTGTATGATCGACTATTTCGCGTCCCCAATCCAGCGTCAAAAGAGAATTTCATTGACGCATTGAATCCAGATTCTCTCACCGTTTTGAAAGATTGTAAACTAGAGCCGGAATTGGAAAGCGCAAAGATAGGCATTCCAGTTCAATTTGAACGATTGGGGTATTTTTGCAAAGATCCCGATTCTAAAGAAACACTCATTTTCAATCGAACCGTTCCATTACGGGACTCATGGGCAAAAATTGAAAAACAATTACAATCGGGACAGAAAAATTAGCATTAAGAATAAATCTTAAAACCGAGTAATTTAGAAGCACATGTTTACCAAAACTAAATCAATCTTTTCTATACTTTTATTAGCTGGCGTCATATATGGTGCGCCACCCGCTCTTCATGTTTATATCATTCCTTTTGATAACACGAAAACTGATGTTGCAATTGGATGGCTCGCAGATGGTTTAGCGGAGATGGTGCATAAAACATTAAGCCAGCATGATCGTATTTATCTTAAGAATAAAGAAGGATTAGAAGAAATAATGACAAATCGATCATTGCTTCTTCAGCAGAGACCGGGGACGAAGAACCTACTTGTTCTTGGGAAATTTGAAAGGGCACTCAATAAAATAACCATTTCAATTCAATTAATTGATCTCGCTACGTGGGATGAACTTTCTATTAATAAACTACGCGGAGACTACAACAATATTAATGGCATTAACCAAAAGTTATCGGATACGATTAATACAATGTTAATGCCCTATTTACCCAAAGTTGAGAAAGGTCCCTATCCCACACTTACAGAAGGTAA
>Ga0233428_1002470_pt1 | contig 17361 bp, 15 predicted proteins | sample SI_118_April2016_4_FD_179890 | JGI IMG/M metagenome (GOLD analysis project Ga0233428, IMG submission 179890) | Seawater microbial communities from Saanich Inlet, British Columbia, Canada - SI_118_April2016_120_MG | ecosystem: Environmental > Aquatic > Marine > Inlet | place: Canada: British... | reverse complement strand
CCATTTGATTGCTGAGTTCACCCGCCGGTAGAGCTTCTCCGGATAAGCCTAGAATAAGCAGGGCGACGAAAGATATTTTAGAGAACAGCTTCATATATTTTACAACAGAAATAATTTATGGGTTTAAGCTAATTCAGAAAATTACATACAATTTGCGTGAAATCTAGTAACAGCTGGGTTACTCATTGGTGAGCTAGAGATTCAGTTGGCGTGAGAGCAGGGTAGTTTTTCTTATGAATGAAAATGCAGCAGCTAAAATGATCCGGGTCGCGGTTGTCGATAAAAGCCCGTTGGTGCGCGCTGCTCTTGAGCATCTAATAAGCGAAGATCCGAGATTTGAATTTGTCGCCGTTAGCGCTGATGGCGAAGAATTGCTGCGTAATATCGAACAGACAGTGCCCAATGTTATCGTCAGCGGCTGGGTGATGGCGCTTGGTGATGGCAAGTATATTCTCGATCACCTGCAAACCATCGAAGCCGCGCCGCAGGTTATTATCTACACCGGGGCCGAGGGCGATTTTATTCCATCACTGGTTATGGCTCATGGCGGCGCGGCCTATGTTTCAAAAAGTGAGGAGCCGCAGGAGTTGCTCGATACCATTGCAGCCGTTGGCAATGGTAAAATGGTTTTTCCCTATTTGGATGTAAAACAAATCAACGACAACCCGCTGACGGATCTCACCAAACGCGAAGTCGAGGTTCTGTCCTCACTGGCGGCGGGGCGTACCAACAAAGAAATTGCGCAGGAACTTTCGGTCTCCAACAACACTGTTAAATTTCACGTTCGAAATTTGTATCAGAAGCTCAACGTTAAAAATCGTTCGCAGGCTGTCAGTCTCTATCATAAATCATAAGCTACCCGAAAGGGTAGTGTTTCACTAACTACTAAAATATAAAACAACCCCTCCTTTATGATATTCCGCAAAATATCCTTGGCACTATAGTGTTCATAGTGGCTGAATATATAGACTTTGTTCAGTCACTATCTTCGGATCATCCAGGTTCTCGGGTGGTTTTGTTTTAAATGATACCTATTCTTAATTTGTACGAATGGGGTCAGCAGGGCTTAGAAGGGGGACGGATATTGGATAGTTTTCAACCATTAAATCATTTTCTCGATGATTGGGTTTACGGATACACCGACAGGTCGGAAGTTGCTGAGACCATCTTGGCGATTATCGAAGGTTGTGTGAAAATCAACGATCACGTGGCGCGGTCGGGCTTGCAAAGCGATAACGGCAAGATTGTCGGTGATAACGCTGACGGTGATGCGCAAAAAGGCCTCGACGTTTTATCGAACAAAATCCTGATCAATCAATTGCAGGATTTGCCGGTGGCGCAAATTATATCGGAGGAAATCGAAGAGGCGGTGGTCGTTGATCCCAACGCGCATCTCATCGTCGCTTTTGATCCGCTTGATGGCTCATCAAATATCGATACTAATGTGTCGATCGGCACGATCTTCTCTATTTACGATTTGGATGATGGACATCCGGCCGGTGACATTAAATGTGATGCGCTGTTGGGCACCAACCAGCGGGCGGCGGGCTATGTTATTTACGGGCCGGGCACGATGCTGGTGCTGACTTGTGGCGACGGCACCCATATTTTCACGCTGGATCCCAAGACCTCCAAGTTTCACCTCACTGGTGAGAGCATTAAGATTCCAACCGAAGCAAGTGAGTTTGCTGTCAATTTGTCGAATTACCGTCATTGGGATGAGCATATCCGTACCTATATCGACGACTGCCTCGACGGTGAAAAAGGTGTCCGCAAAGAAAATTACAACATGCGCTGGGTTGCCTCGCTGGTTGCGGAATGTCATCGCATTTTTTCCAGAGGCGGGATATTTCTGTATCCGGGCGATCATCGACCGGGCTATGCCAATGGCCGTTTGCGCCTGTTATATGAAGCCAATGCAGTTGCTTTTCTGGTCGAGCAGGCGGGAGGCGCGGCAACCACCGGTCATGGCCGCGTGCTCGAGGTCGAGCCGACCGAAATTCATCAGCGCGTGCCGTTAATCTTTGGCTCAAAGGCTGAGGTTGAGCGGGTTGAGCGCTATTACGCTGAACTTCATCACACGGGGATTCGCTCCCCCTTATTCGAATATCGCGGCCTATTTCGCAGCTAATAGATCCGGAAGGAGGAATTACCGATGTCTGTCAATCATCCTATCATTTCTGTCACCGGTTCTTCCGGTGCGGGAACAACGTCTGTTAAGCAGACCTTCGAGCAGATTTTTCGGCGTGAGAGCATCAGCGCCATGTTTATCGAGGGCGACGCTTTTCACGCCTATGACCGCGCGGGCATGAAGGAAAAAATGGCTGAAAAGTTGAAAGATGGTGATGACCATTTCAGCCATTTCGGTCCAGAGGCAAATTTACTGGACGAGCTTGAAGGCGTTTTCGCAAATTACGCAGAGTCCGGCAGCGGTCGGACGCGTCATTATATTCATGACCAGGAAGAAGCCCTTGCCTTTGGCAGTGAGCCCGGCACTTTTACCGAATGGGAAGAATTTTCCGCTGGGTCTGATCTGTTGTTCTATGAAGGCCTGCACGGCGCTGTCATCACGGACGAAGTTGATATCGCTCAGCACACTGATTTGAAAATCGGTGTTGTCCCGGTAATCAACCTTGAATGGATTCAAAAAGTTCATCGCGATAAAAGTACGCGGGGCTATTCCACCGAAGCGGTGACCGACACGATCCTGCGGCGGATGCCGGATTACATCAATTACATTTGCCCGCAATTTTCCGAATCGGACATTAATTTTCAGCGCATCCCGACGGTAGACACCTCCAATCCGTTCATTGCGCAGTGGATACCGACAGCGGATGAATCGATGGTTATTATTAGGTTTCGCGATCCACGCGGCATTGATTTCCCCTATCTGGTTTCAATGATCCACGACAGTTTTATGTCCCGGGCTAACTCTATTGTCATTCCCGGCAACAAGCTCGATCTCGCGATGCAACTCATTTTAACACCGATCGTCATGCAACTGATCGAACGCAAACGCTAAACGAATTTAAGCACCAAAAGGAGAAGTAAAATGGATCAATCAAATCGTTATGCCGATTTAAGTCTGGATGAACAGACCCTAATCGACGAAGGTAATCATGTGCTTTGCGCTTATATCATGAAGCCGAAAGCAGGCTATGAGTTCCTGGCCACTGCTGCTCATTTTGCCGCAGAATCCTCTACGGGCACCAATGTCGATGTATCAACGACTGATAGTTTTACCCGCAGTGTTGATGCTATTGTTTACGAGGTGGATGAAGAATTCGAAGTCATGAAGATCGCTTATCCGGTTGAGTTGTTTGATCGCAACATGATCGATGGTCGGGCGATGATCGCATCCTTCCTAACACTCACCATTGGTAATAACCAAGGGATGGGCGATGTTGAATACGCCAAAATGCACGACTTCTATTTCCCACCGAACTATCTGCGGTTATATGATGGACCATCCACGACGATCTCCGATTTGTGGCAGGTCCTGGGTCGCCCGGTGAACGATGGCGGCTTTATTGTCGGCACCATCGTGAAACCGAAGCTCGGTCTCCGGCCACAGCCTTTTGCCAACGCGTGTTATGATTTCTGGTTGGGCGGTGACTTTATTAAGAACGATGAGCCCCAAGGCAATCAGGTCTTTGCGCCGTTAAAAGAAACCATTGTTGCGGTTGCAGATTCGATGCGTCGTGCGCAAGACGAGACCGGCGAGGCTAAACTGTTTTCAGCCAATATTACGGCGGACGATTATCATGAGATGATCGCCCGTGGAGAGTTCATCCTCGAGACCTTCGCTGAAAATGCTGACCACGTCGCCTTTTTGGTAGATGGTTATGTCTGTGGGCCGCAATCGATTACGACCGCACGCCGGACATTTCCGAACCAATACCTGCATTATCACCGGGCCGGTCATGGCGCGGTTACCTCGCCACAAACTCAACGCGGCTATACTGCTTTTGTCTTGTCCAAAATGGCTCGGTTGCAAGGCGCTTCTGGTATCCATACCGGAACCATGGGTTTTGGTAAAATGGAAGGTGAGCGTGGCGATACGGATATGGCTTATATGATCGCTGATGATATTGCCAAAGGTCCATTCTATCGTCAGGAATGGCTTGGTATGAAGCCGACCACACCGATCATTTCAGGCGGCATGAACGCGCTTCGTATTCCCGGCTTTTTCGAAAACCTCGGCCATTCCAATTTGATCCTGACCGCCGGTGGCGGCTCCTACGGTCATATTGATGGACCGGCAGCGGGTGCCAAATCCCTCCGCCAGGCAGAGCAATGCTGGAAAGCCGGCGCAGATCCGGTTGATTTTGCGAAAGATCATCCAGAATTTGCCCGCGCATTTGAAAGCTTTGAGGCCGATGCGGATGCGTTATATCCAAACTGGCGCAATAAGCTCGGGAAAGCAGCCTGATGTCCGCTAAATTCGAGGCCATATTATTTGATCTCGACGGCACATTGGTTGATAGCGCTGCCGATCTGCGGCGGGCTTTAAATAGCACCTTAGCCGAGCAGTTGCGGAACTCGCTCGATATCAGTGAGGTTAAGGCGATGATAGGTGACGGTATTGCTAAGCTCGTAGAGCGAGGCTTTGCCGCCACCGGTCCGACCCCCAAAGCCGATACGCTCGCGACCTTAATCACCCGGTTCAGCCTGCACTATGACCAGAATATTCTGGCCCACACCAAGCTCTATCCGGGGGTCCTGGAAGCCTTGCGTTTGCTTCGAGTACAAGGGTGCCGGCTCGGCGTCTGTACCAATAAGCCGGAGGCTCAGGCGAGGGAGATCCTTAAGGGTTTAAACGCCGATCTCTATTTCGACGTTGTCACGGGTGGCGACAGTACAGATCGGCGAAAGCCAGACCCCAAGCCAGTGTTACAAGCGCTAAGCCAACTTGGCGGGACGCCGGAGACAGCGCTTTTTATTGGTGATTCCGTCAATGACGCCGAAGCGGCCCGGCGCGCGGGCGTCGCATCAATCTTGGTGAGCTATGGCTATGAGCAGGCCGATCTCGAGACCTTGGGAGCCGCCTGCATCATTGATGATTTTGCCCATCTCCCGGATATTGTTGGTGAGTTGGCCGCAGCCTAGGTCGATCGGTCGCCAGATACTAGCCAAATTGCCTGCCCGCGCTTTTTACGCTAGAGAGTGAGGTATGAGCTTACTCGAAACCCATGTTATATACGCTCTCGCTTGGTTGAGTTTTGGCTTCGGCCATTCCGTGCTTGCATCATCGCCTGCGAAAGATCGTTTTCGGCCAAAGCTCGGCGCCTATTACCGGCTCAGCTATAATATTTTTGCGGTCGTTCATATCTTAGCCGTCTGGCTAATTGGCTATTTCACTTTCGCCAGCGCAGCAAGCTTTACCGTGCCGGAGATGGCCCGGTTGGCAATGGGCGTAATGTATATTCTGGGCGTCATCTTTCTGCTGATCGCGCTTCGAAGTTATGACCTCGGACGCCTCGCGGGCACCACGCAAATTCGCAACTTCAAAGGCGGCATCGATGAGCCCGAAGACGAGCCGCTCAACATTAAAGGCCTGCACGCCTATGTCCGCCATCCGCTCTATGCCTGCGTCTATGTAATTCTGTGGGCCGGCGCCCAAGATGACTTCGGCTTGGCGACCGCAATTTGGGGCTCGGCCTATTTAGCAGTGGGGACCTATTTCGAAGAGCGACGCTTGCTGTCACTTTATGGTGGCAGCTACCAAGCCTACCAAACCAAAGTCCCAGCCCTCATTCCGTGGCGGGGCAGGGTGGGTTGAATTAAGTAAACTGTCACCGTAAATGCACCGTAATTGAAAAAAATTTGGTTCCAATACACTCCGTTGATGCCCGCTTTATACTTGATAGCGGACATATTGGCTGCATACCGAACGGCCAAAAAGAATTGAAGTTATTTTTGGCCGACGTAAAACCGGGTTTCTTGAATAACTTTCCAACCGTCGTCATGTTTATGGGCTAATCGAACTCTTTGACCAATCGTAGAATCGTGTTTCTCAATCAATTTGATATATCTAGCCCAAGCATCCTCCCAGGATTCAAACTCTTCACTAGAGATAACTGTGGCATTTTCATAACTTCCTTCGACGATTTGAACGAATGTATTCCGCATTGGCCCCGCCCTTAAAAAATGATTCAAATCAGAACTACAGTTATTTAAGCACAAATTGGGGCAGAATTTAAACCACCATTCAACTAAAGTAACTTTCTGCTATCACTTTGGACCAAAACAAATCTGGTTAACCCTGACTAAGTGACGAAAGGTAAGCAAAGGCCGTTAAATACGATATACCGTCCCTTATCAATTAGATGCGCCAACTACCATTTTAATGTGTGATGGAATTGGGTATGGTGCATTGTGTAATTTTTACTTACTTGTAGATATATTGAAGTTCTACGACGTTTTTTCGTTAGGTCCCTTCCCGAAAGCCCAAAAGAGGCGTCCGGCAACTCTTACGCCGCAGTGCCCAGTTCGTCGAGTTTATTATGATATGAAGAAAATTAAGAAAACAGAAGTTATCAAAGGTGTGTACTGGGTGGAGATACCGGACGCGGATCTTTATCTTCTATGTGGTGCTCCGGAAGATGCGACCAAGCATTTAATGAGGCTACACCTAATTGTCCCCACCGAGAAAGATGGTGTCAAATTTGAAACTGGGCCAAATGCCATCCTACTCTCCGACGTTGCTTTACAAAACGGGAAGTTTTGTAATCTAGCTGAATTCCCCGTTTTGCAAATGCTTTATCGTCAAGGAATGCTAATTCCCGGGCATCCTAATAATACAGATTTAAAGCCTCTTCTCATTGGCGCTAAGGATCAAATTGATGCCCAAATGCAATATATCTACCGCGGCAATTACGGACTAACTTCGACTGAAGAGATCATCGCAACAGGTGAGACTCGTGAACGGGCCGAAATGATAATGCGTATGAAGCTGAAGTTCGCATTCGGTCGCATTCTTCCTACCGAGGAACTATTGGACCATCGAGTTATCGAGGACGCTCCAGTGGAACTCCGTAGCGGCGTGCTGATTGAACGTAAGCGGACAAACGTTTTTGTTCTATCCTATGATGGAGAAGAGGTCGAAATTGACCTAACCGTTATACGAGGGAGGAATGACCGTTCGGCATACCCTTTGGGCTTTCAATGTACGTCGCGCGATTACTTCTCAGTCATTCATTCTGGCCAAGGAGATGGTTGGGATATTAACCGTCCGTGCATGGCAAGTATCCTCATATTTCAAGGTAAGGTTTACCTGATTGATGCCGGACCCAATATTTCCTATAGCCTGACTGCGTTGGGCATTGGCGTAAACGAGATCGAGGGCATCTTCCATACCCATTGCCACGATGATCATTTCGCTGGAATTACGAGCCTCTTACGCACTGATCGGAAAATTAAATACTATGCCACCCCGTTGGTACGCAGTTCTGTCTTCAAGAAACTTTCCGCCTTGTTATCCATCGAAGAAGAGCAAATTTCCGATTACTTTGAGGTTCGAGACCTGACATTCGATTGTTGGAATGATATTGATGGCCTCGAAGTATTGCCATTTCTTTCACCGCACCCTGTTGAGACCAGCGCGTTCGTATTTCGGGCATTTTGGGAAAGCCAGTATTTAACATACGCCCACTTAGCTGATATCGCTTCTTTCGACGTTATGAAGAGTATGGTCACTGCCGATGAAAACGATCCAGGTATTTCGCAAACCGATTTTGACCTGGCGTGCAAAAATTATTTAACGAAAGTCAACTTGAAGAAAATTGACATCGGGGGTGGCATGATCCACGGCGAGGTCGAGGATTTTAAGGACGATGAATCTAAAAAAATTGTTCTGGCGCACCGCTCCGATCCCCTTACCAATAGGCAGAAAGAGATTGGCTCCAGTGCCCCCTTCGGCATCGCCGATACTCTTATCTACGATACATCTGATAATCTCCGGCGGTTCGCTTTAGATTTTCTCCATGCGTATTTTCAAGACATGGATCGTCATTTTCTGAGAACGCTGCTCAATAACCCAATCATCGAGTTTTCGCCGGGAGAGATAATTCTTCATAAAGGCCGGGTGCCTGAGAATGTTTATTTGGTTGTTACCGGCACAGTGGAGAAAATCCGTGCAGAGGATGATGTCTACAATATCATCTCTGCTGGTGGCCTTATTGGTGAGTATACAGGTATTAAGGATTTACCTTCCGCATCGACCTATCGCACGATCAACTTTGTCCGGGCATTGAGTATTCCCGTACCGGCGTATCGGGAAGTGATCAATAGGAATGAGCTTGACGGTCTCGTCGGCCAACGAGCAGAACGCCGCGAGACTCTTGAGCAATCCTGGTTGTTCGGCGAATCCGTATCGCCACCCGTTTTAAACAGAATCGCTGACACCATGCAACGAATGCAATTTTCTGGCGGCGACTGTCTTGATGATTTTATTGAAGATTCTGTGTGTGTTGTCGAGGCTGGTGCTATTGAGCAAATAACGGGTGGTAAATGTACTGAGGTCGTCGGAGCTCATAATTTTTTTGGCGAAGAGCTTGTATTATTCGGCACAGAGAAAGAATTTAGTTACCGGGCGATGGAACCAAGTGACATATACAAAATTCCCCGAAGCGTAGTTGCTGAGGTGCCAATTGTTATGTGGAAATTGCTCGAGTCCTACAAGTTAAGGAAAAGCACACAATCTTATTAGCCTGGCGCTGTGCGTGAGAAGCAAACATCAAACTCAAACATTCAAGATGTTCGCTTCGGGTCAGAAGCAGACTCTTTTGCGTTAAACCAATAAGGAAAAATGACTTTGCAATACTTCGTATATCGACAGGACAAACCCAACTCGCATGAATTGAGGATGAAGACACGGCCCGCTCATATGCAATATGCTGAGGAGCTTGGGGAGAAGTTGTTGTTTGCAGGTCCGGCAATGGACGACAACGACAATATGATCGCCAGTGTATGGATTGTTGAAGCCAAAGATCGATCTGAGGCGGAATTGATTACGGCTAGTGACCCCTATGAACAAGTTGAGTTATTTGAGAGCAAGATCATTCACAAATTTAAAAGTACGGCAGGTAAGGTATCCTTGTAAGCATGAGTAAATGTTAGAGCACCAGACTTTTGTCAGTGTTGTCAGTACGCTGAATAGGCATAAATAAATGGGCCGCGTCACGCGCGGCATTCCTTAAGTTCAGCCGAAAGGCAGGCGGTAGCCGGGCAACAGGTGTGCCCGATAGGTCGGCTGGTCAAATCCGCCTGTTATTAGAATCTGCTCGTCTTCCTCTTTTAACAGCCGCAGGCAGCGCGGTTTTTCGCTTTGATGGTAGTTGAGACAGAGCTCGCCATCGTTAGAGACCGACCAATGGCCGTTTTTGAAATAACAAGGAATATAGTGATTGAACTCGCCGGATTTGTTTAGATAAAGAGCCCCCAATTGATCGGGTTTGGTACTGGGGTACAGGAACGTACGATTGGCCAAATACTGCCTGAGCTCAGTGGTGCTTTGCGGCAAGGAAATTGAATCCGCCATGCCGGTCGATACGGATAGGGGAATTAGGACTATTAAAACCCAAACTACTACACATTTTAAAGCCAAGCCGCTCTCCTAGCCGAATCCATTTGTTTCATTATAAGAGTCTAACAGAACCTGAACTATCATCCCACCAAATCCCGCCCCCAAAGCCGTCATTTTCACCGAAATGACCACCAAAGTTGCTCTCGGCGTTGTCGTCATGCGCACCCCGACGGTAACCGATCTGGATCAAAATCCGCTAGAAGTTATTAAGACCGGAGGCTGGGTGAAAGTCGATGCCGATAATGGTATCGTCGAAGTGATATCCTCTGAAGCGCAATAGAATCGCCGTATCCGCTTTGCACTCAAAAGCGGACATTGGCGTGTAAGTTTTTAAAACGAGTTGTCGGTAGCATTGGGGCTGCTCAGCGATGCCTCGTCAAATGTGCATAATTATTTGCACCGTTCCGGGATATTTTTACAAACTAATGTTTCTCGAGCCTGATAAGCTTGTTGCAAATGTCTCGTTATGCGTTACAATGTATTGTGTAAAGATACATAAAGAAGCGTTAAAAGCTTTAAACTTTGTCAAAGGGCACAAAAAAATATTGTTTTTGTCTTTCTATTCTAATGCGTCACAAGGCCTGAATAGAAAATGCTGGATAAAGGAAAAGTGATAAATGTTGAAAACTGCTGGAACAGCCTCTGGGCGGGTCGTGGGTGCACGGCTGCCTTTAATCGATGGTGTTGAAAAAGTAACGGGCCGAGCAAAATACACCGCCGATCTGATTACACCGGATACGCTCACCGGTCGTATATTCAGGAGCCCTTACAGCCATGGAAAAATCCTCAAACTGGATATCTCGAAAGCTGCGGCTCTGCCCGGTGTAATTGCTGTTGTCACCAACGAAGATGCGCCGGTCCCTTTCGGCATGATACCTATTTCAGAAAACGAGTACTTATTGGCCAAGGATAGAGTCCGTTTTAAAGGCGATGCCGTGGCGGCCGTGGCGGCGATTAACGATCAAGTAGCCGCGGAAGCCATCGGGCTCATTGAGCTAGAAGTCGAGGAACTGCCAGCCTATTTCGATGCCGAATCGGCACGAGCACCGGATGCTGTTGATATCCATGAAGACCGGCCCGGCAATTTGGAGCGCGAGGTTCATTGGGATTTGGGCGATATTGAAGGTGCCTTCGAGCAAGCAGATGTAATTTGCGAAGATACTTTCCGTTGCCCCGAAATCAGCCATGGTCAAATGGAGCCTAATGCGTCGGTGGCCGAATACGATCCGATTAAGGAGCACCTTACTCTCTATTCCAGTACTCAAACGCCCTATTATGTGCATCTGGCGCTGGCTCAAACTCTATCGATGAGCAAGTCCCAGCTACGGGTTGTGAAACCCTTTATTGGCGGTGGATTTGGTGCGCGGACTATGCCGTTTAACAGCGAACTAATCACCGCTTTACTTGCCCGAGCGGCAAACGGCAAGGTCGCCCTCAAAATGAACCGTGAGGAAACTTTTCTGACCCGAGGCGGTCGACCGGAAACAGAGATGAAGCTCAAAGTTGCGGCCACTAAGGAAGGGCGGCTTTTGGCTTGTGAGTGTGAAGCAGTGCAGCGGGGCGGTGCTTACGGTTCTTACGGCATTATCACCATCCTTTATAACGGTGCGTTCCTCAATTCCATCTACGATATTCCAGCAGTTAAATATGACGGTTACCGAGTCTATACCAACACGCCGTCATTGGCTGCCCAGCGGGGCCATGGAGCGGTTAATGTCCGTTTTGCCTTTGAAGTTATTCTCGACATGATCGCCGAAGAATTGGGGATCGACCCATTTGAAATTCGCCGGCAGAACCTATTGAGCGCTCCGACAGAAACCATTAATGGCGTCAAGATTGACTCCTACGGCCTGCCGGAATGCCTCGATTGGTTGGAGGAAGCGACCGATTATCATAACCGGGTCGACAAATTCTCGCCGGGCAGCGGTATAGGAATTGCGTGTTCCCATTATATCAGTGGTGCACCAACCCCGGTTCACCGTACCGGCGAGCCTCATGCAACGGTCAATTTGCGGCTCGATTTTGATACGGGGATTACCGTCTTGACGGGCGCCGCCGAAATCGGCCAAGGCTCATCGACCGTTATGGCGCAAGCTGTTGCCGAAACGCTCGGCGTCGATATGAAGCGGTTACGGGTCATTGCAGCTGACAGCGCTTTGACGCCGAAAGACAATGGCTCTTACTCATCGCGGGTAACTTTTATGTGCGGCAACGCAGCGATTGACGCAGCGCAGCAAATCAAGACTATTTTAGCCGAGGCGGCAGCAGAAAAATTGGAAGCCGATCCAAGCGACATCATCTGCGAAGACGAAGTGTTCAAAGTTGCTGACAGCCAAGATACCGGTATCCCGTTTGAGGATGTTGTTGCTCTTGCTTTGATCGACCGAGGCGCTATTACGGTCAAAGGTACTTTTACGTCACCACGCGAATACCAAGGTACCGTCAAGTTCCGAGGCGCTGCCGTTGGGCCGTCAATGGCGCATACTTACGCCGCTAGCGCCGCAGAGATAAATGTTGATGAAGTCACTGGTTTGGTGACGGTTGAAAAAATTTGGGTTGCCATGGATTGCGGCTTTGCCATTAATCCGCTGGCCGTTGAAGGCCAGATCGAAGGAGCAGTTTGGATGAGTGTCGGCCAGGCGCTGAGCGAAGCCGTGGATTTTCGCAATGGCTTGCCCTTGCATAGCAGCTTGCTCGATTATCGCATGCCGACGATTCAGGAATCACCGCCAATTGAGGTCAAGATCATTGAGAGCATGGACCCCAACGGACCGTTTGGTGCCAAGGAAGCCAGTGAAGGTCCTAGCGGCAGCGTTATACCGGCCATTGCCAATGCTGTTTACCATGCTGTCCACCGGCGTATCAACGATTTGCCACTCGGTCCGGACCGCGTGGCGGCCGCCCAGGACAGTGATACCGTTAGCACGGCTCAAATCACCCGGCGCTAACAATGCGCCCCCCTTCGATCACGAGAGGTTTAATACGGTCGTCATATCAAACTCGAGCAGGACGAAATCGATGCCAGAAATTTTTTCGTCGAAGTCATCTTGGTCGCTCTGACCGTCAGTCGGGAACTACAGCAATCGCCTCGATTTCAATTTTTGCTTCATCCACCATTAATTTTTTAACCTCAACAGCCGTTACAGGTGGAAAATTTTCGCCTAATGACGAGCGAAAAGCGGCGCCGATGGATTTCATATCAGAGAAATATTCTTCACGATCCGTCATATAGATATTCAGGCGCATTACATGTTCCGGGCCACCACCAGCTTCTTTGACCAGTCTGACGATGCGCTTCATGGCGGCGCTGACCTGCTCGGCAACGACGTCCGTTTCGAAAACTTGATTATCGTTCCAGCCAACTTGGCCAGCCAAAGCGACAAAGCTTCCTTTGGCTTTAACACCGCTATTGTAACCGCGAGGTTTCGCCCACTCTTTGGGTTGAAGGATTTCCATGGCATTTTTCCTTTGTAGTGGTTTTATTTTAATGAATTCTGATTGCTAATCGTTCAGCAGACGAAATCGTTGAATTTTTCCGGTCGATGTTCGCGGTAGCGATTTGTAGAAACGGATATCTCTGGGATATTTGTAAGGTGCAATTGTCTGCTTTACATAGTCCTGGATCGACACTTTTGTCGCATCATTTTCATCATACCCGGCATTAAGAACAATACAGGCGCTGACGATTTTCCCCCGGGCCTCATCGGCAATACCAATGATCGCGCACTCCGCCACCGAAGGATGCTCAAGGACGGTCTTTTCCACATCCTGGGGTGAAATGTTATAACCCGACGATACGATCATGTCGTCGGCCCGTTCTATAAACCAGAAAAGGCCGTCTGCATCCTGTTTAAATAGATCTCCCGAAACGTTCCAACCATTACGGACAAAGATACGCTGACGCTCAATATCATCAAAATAACGGCACCCAGTTGGCCCGCGTAGGGCGATAAGACCTGTTTCTCCCCGTGGTAAGGGGTTACCGTTTTCATCAATGATCTGAACGTTGTATCCGGGAACCGGTCTTCCCGCAGATCCGACCTTTTCAATGTCCAGGGGTTCTGACACGAAATGAGACAAAGTTTCTGTGGTTCCAATTCCGTTGACGATCTTTATACCGGTTTTTTTGTACCATTTTTCCCAAAGTGCCGGTTGGAGGTTTTCCCCCGCTGATGAGATTTTCTTAAGGCTGCCAATGTCGTAGTTGTCTAACTCATCATACATCGCGTTCAAGGCGGTGGGCACCATATACAAACTCGTAACTTGGCAATTTTCGACAGCCTGTAAAAGGTTCGTCGGCGTTGGGGCGGGTACCAGGGCAGCCGTTGCCCGATAATATAGCGGGTAAAACAGAAAGGCGGCTAGGCCGTAGGTGAAGGCCAGTGGAGGGGTGCCGCAAACGACATCCTCTGGCTCGACTGTGTATTTCTTCGGCCAACCCATACAGGTTGCCAAGATATCGCGATGGAAGTGGACTGCCGCTTTAGGGTTGCCGGTGGTGCCGGAGGTGAAAGTAACCAGCGCGATGTCATCGGCTGCAGTTTCGACATTGGTAAAACCGGGCGCCTTTTGTTCAATTTCTTTATCAAGCGCCGCAGATGGTTCATCTCCTGATCCCAGCGGGGAAAAACATCCTATCTCTTTTAGAGTGGGGCAGGACAATTTTGCCTTATCCAGATCTTCGACCAAATCATATTCACAAAAAGCAAATTGGATGACAATTCGATTTATAATGAAGGAAAGTTCATCGGCCTTCAGTAAAGGCATCGTCGTCACACAGATACCACCTACCTTCAACACGCCCAACCAACATGCCACAAGCATCGGGTTGTTTCGTGCTCGCAGCAGCACACGATTGCCGGGCACAAGGCCATAATCATCGACCAAGATCTGTGCGATCCGTTCGGATTGATGTAAAAGGTGGTCGTAAGTCCAGCTCATACCATCGTAAATATACGCCGTTTTGCTGCCGAAACCTTCCGCAATTGCATCGTCTATGAGAGCCTGGGCAGCATTTATATAATCGGGAAAATCTTTAAGATGATCTGCAGTGTAGTCAAAGTCCGGCCATAGATTCGTTGGCGGCAGCATTAAACGGGCTAAATTATCCTCGTGGGCGGATGGGACATTTCCTGGGGCACTCATCGCTATTCCTTCAAATAATGTGGGGCAAAGTACGGTTTCATATTCTTTATTTTATTCAGGAACTCTCCTTTTTACCCTATTTATATTGGGCTAGCCTCTAATTTCGATCTGCTCACCATCAGGCCCTTTAAAAACTACACGCATCCATCCTTCTTCACGCGGTAGGCGAGCGGGGACGTCATGAGGCGGTTGAATAATTTCGACACCTGCGTTGCTCAAAAGCTGAACCGCTTCTTCGAAATTATCGGATTCAAGACAGAAATGAAATCCGGACACTGGTTCGCTACGGCCTACCATTTCCAGCACCGTGTCACCGAGCTTGAGGTAGGAAATATCAAATCCCATCGGCGTGTCATGCTGGAAATAGGTCTTGAAACCAAAATGGGTTTCATAAAATTTCTTTGACGCTTCCAGGTCGCTCACATTGATGGCCACATGGTCGATACGTTTGTACGGCATCTATACCTCCTGTCGAAAAAATGACGAACACCTAACTATTTTTTGCTAGTCGAAAATAGGGAGAAAATATCGCCCGCTGGCGACAACTCCCACCACTTCAAACGACAAAAAACTAATTTTTATAGTTAAGGTGACAAAACTCCTATTATCTATTATTGTTTCAATATACGATACTTTGTTATGTAATACGAAACAATAATTTTATGAAAAATTAAATATTAGTGACGAATGAATGTGGTTCTCTTCGAATAACGCAAGAGTAGGGCCCCATTAACCTCGCAGTTTTTGTTTCGCTTGACGAACCACTATTGCGTAAGGCCCTATAAAAATAATAAAAACAACTCGCAATCCGAACATGGTGGAGAAGGGCTATGCCCGAGGAACAGGACAGAAAAATAATTCAATCAGTCGAGCTGACGATGCGTATTTTCGAAAGCATTGCTGCGAGCGGTGGCGAAAAGGGTGTGACGGAACTCGCAACGGAACTTTCAGTCACCAAGGCACGGATATTTCGTCACCTTCAGACACTGCGTCAACTCGGCTATGTTTTTCACAATCCAGCGACCAGGAAAGACCGCGTCGGTATGCGCCTCCAACTCCTGGCCAAGATGGTGGGTGAAAATATCGAGATGACACCCACTGTGCATCCAGCATTGGAGACACTCCGAGACCAGACCGGTCAGACGGCGGTCTTCTGCACCGTTCTCAATGGCAAGATGACGATGATCGATTTTGCTTTGGGCAACTCCCTCGTGCAATTCAACTTCCGTCTCGGTGCTACGTTCAATCTCAACTCCGCTTCCCTTGGACACATCTCACTAGCCTTTGGGCCGGAGGAGTATTGGGACTATGTAAAAGTCGATAAATTCGAGAAGGAAACGCCGTATACGGTCACCGATCCGTCCAAGCTTGCAGCTCGAGTCCAAAAAGCGCGAGAATGCGGTTGGGCACTTGTTCCCGAAGAAGCTGTTGTCGGGGTCAATGCGATCGCCGCACCAGTGTTTTTAAATGACGGCACATATGCCGGCGCTATCGCTATCGTGGGAGCGGTACAGTATATCCCCGCTAATCCGCCTCTGGACATGGTCGATCACGTCGTTGCGGCTGGACGTCAAGCTTCACTGAATCTGGGCTGGCGCCCTGATACCTAAGGCGATGTCCACTCACTATCTGAATGAATTGCCGTTAGTGGATGTCGGTCTGCGGCGTTTCTCCCTTTATATTCCCTGACATTGTGCAGCTTTTTCTGCAAGCCATAATCCGAAAATAGGTGCTGGAGCATTGTCAGAATAAAACGCCTTGGTGATGTGAGACCCCAACGTCCGCTAAGCAACTTCTCAGCCAAATCCGCATCTCGGTCAATAGTTGCCTAATGGCGGGCTTCATGTTCTTCCTTTCAAAAATCAACGGAAAAACCACATGTAGTTATGCCCTAACAAATATCCACCACAATTTAAAAATTATAAAATTAATAATAAAATCCAAATTTTTCTTGATTATGGAATTTATCTTCGATATTGTATTTTTAATATACTATGAGAGGTAACATATTATGGTTAGTAATTTGGTCCTGATCTATGGTCAAATCACCTAATATCTATGGTTCGACGCGGTTCTAAACAGTTTACTGGTTTTGCAGACCGGATGGATGAACTTATGGAGCATTATTTTTTAGGCGATGAAGATCGGAAAACCAAAATTCAAGCGTGCGTTGCCCGCGCCATAACTGGAGAGACTTTAGTGTTAGATCTATAAAATTAATTTATCTAAGTGAAACAAGGAGGTTAAGTTATGATTTCTATAAATAAAATTCTAAGCAGAAGAGTAGCCCTGACTCTTGCAACAGCAGGGTTGGTTTTTGGTTCAACTTTATTTGTTCAACCTGTTAAGGCAGCAGATGCAGATTTAAAAATGGCGTTTTTTGCCAGCCCTAAGCACCCTGTTTGGTCGGTCTTAATGAACCCTTGGGGAAAGAAGCTTAATGCGGGTAATGTCGGTTTGAAAATCGCAGGTTTCCCTGGCGGACAAATTGGCGGAAAACCTCCCGGGGCTTTCAAGCGTGTCGTCAATGGTATCGCTGATATTGAATTCCATATTCCAGGTTACACATCTACGTTGTTTCCAAGATCGTTGGTCATGGAAATTCCACTACAATATGGTAACTCAGTTGA
>Ga0233428_1002453_pt1 | contig 17473 bp, 18 predicted proteins | sample SI_118_April2016_4_FD_179890 | JGI IMG/M metagenome (GOLD analysis project Ga0233428, IMG submission 179890) | Seawater microbial communities from Saanich Inlet, British Columbia, Canada - SI_118_April2016_120_MG | ecosystem: Environmental > Aquatic > Marine > Inlet | place: Canada: British... | reverse complement strand
TAAAGGTTCTTATAATTTTTGGATTGACACCTTTCACTTTAGCATAAAGCTGAAGTGAAAGTTTAATGACTTTGCTGGTGAACTGTTCTCCTTTTTCACCAGCTAAAGCCTTAAAGTGAGCTAAATGAACAACAGTCGAGAAATAATCCTTAATTAAATATACCTCTAGTAAGGTATATTTATGGTATTAATAATGAAGAAAATAAAAATGAATCAATCGCCCCTTAAAATTATTCTGGTTGACGAAAATATGGGTCGTTCTGCAATTTTAAGGCGAGCTCTTCAAGACAAGGGGCATGAGGTTATATGCCGCTTAGATGGGAGTGAAAATCTTGTCAATAGTAATGAAATTACCCATGCAGATGTTGTTATTGTCAATGCAGATATTCCTGATGAGGCTGTCTTTGCAAATCTAAGGGATGTTAATAAAACGAAACCAAAGCCCATTGTTATGTTTACGGAGGCTTCAGAGGAGCATATGGCTGGAACTGCAATTAAATCAGGAGTTAATGCATATATTGTTGATGGGCTTGAAGAAAAAAGAGTACAGCCAATTATTGATGTAGCCATTGCTCGCTTTAGAGAGTTTCAGGCGTTAAAAGATGAGTTAGACGCAACAAGAAGCCAGCTGGCTGAGCGTAAGTCCATAGAAAAGGCTAAGGGTTTATTAATGAAGCATAAAAAAATTACTGAGGATGAAGCATATCAGTCACTCAGAAAAATGGCAATGGATAAAAATAAGCGAATTTCAGAAGTTGCCGATGGCATTATCAGTGCTTTTGAGCTTTTAGGCTAAATTTTTTTTATTTTTTCTCTCTGGAGGCCTTTTCATCATGGCCAGATACCCCAAAGCGTCTAGCTAGTTCAGACTCAATCTCTTCAATACTAATTTCTTCGTGACGAAGAAGGATCATGAGATGAAACCATAAATCAGCTACTTCGTGTATAACCTCATCTCTTCCTTCCTTTTTAACCGCTTTAATAACTTCTTCAGACTCTTCACTGATTTTTTCCAAAATCGAGTCTGCACCTTTTTTATACAAAGAGGAGACATAAGATTTTTCTGCAGTAAAAGATTTTCTTTCTTCAAGAATTTTTTCTAAGGCATTTAAGATGTTATCCATAGATTTCTTTAGGGTCTTTAATTACATCAGAGATGCTTTTCCATTCATTATTTTCAAGTTTATTAAAAAAACAATTAGCTCGTCCAGTATGACAGGCAATACCTCCTTTTTGATTCACTTTGAGTAAGATAACATCATGATCGCAATCCGTAAATATTTCTACTATATCTTGGTAGTTTCCAGACTCTTCACCTTTGAACCATAACTTATTTCTTGATCTCGAAAAATATACTGCTTTATTTGTTTTTATACTTAAAGATAATGCTTCATCATTCATCCACGCCATCATCAAGATTTCATTTGTTGAATAATCTTGAGTGATTACCGGTACAAGGCCTTTTTCATTAAAATGGATAGTATCGCAAGGTTTCATATTTTTTCATTATTGTTTCGTAACAATTTTACCAATGCATTTAAAATCACAGAAGATTTATTTTATTAGAGACCAGCTTTGAGGCTAGCAACAATAAATTGATCTAGATTTCCATCAAGAACATCTTGGGTATTACTACTTTCAACACCTGTTCTTAAATCTTTAATTCTAGACTGATCAAGAACATAGGAACGAATCTGATGACCCCAGCCAATATCTGACTTTAAATCCTCAACATCTTGCTTGTCAGCGTTTCTTTTTTGAATTTCAAGTTCATAAAGTTTTGATTTTAACTGCTTCATTGCTTGATCTTTATTTGCATGCTGCGATCGGCCATCCTGGCATTGAACAACTGTTGAAGTTGGCAAATGAGTAATCCTGATTGCAGATTCAGTTTTATTAACGTGTTGGCCACCAGCACCTGAAGCGCGATAGGTATCAATTCGAAGATCAGATGGGTCAATTACAATTTCGATATCATCATCAATCTCAGGTGACACAAAAACTGAAGAAAATGAGGTATGCCTTTTACCATTTGCATTGTATGGAGATTTTCTAACGAGTCTATGAATACCTATCTCACTCCTAAGCCAGCCAAATGCATATTCACCATCAAAATGTATGGTGGCAGATTTAATGCCAGCAACTTCACCAGCTGAAACCTCCATAAGCTTTACTTTGAAATTGTGTTTGTCACCCCATCTCAAATACATCCTCAAAATCATTTCAGCCCAGTCTTGTGCTTCAGTTCCACCAGATCCAGATTGAATATCTAAGTAGGCAGAGTTCCGATCCATCTCACCACTGAACATTCTCTCGAATTCATAAGTAGCAATAGAGCTTTCTGTTTTATTTAAATCTGAAATGATTCCATTAACAGTAGCACTATCATTTTCACTCTCTGCCATCTCTAAAAGCTCTTTAGCATCATTTAAGATGTTTGATGAATTTGAAAATGCTTCACAAATATTATCAAGTTTAACTTTTTCCTTGCCTAATGCCTGGGCTTTGTCAGGATTAGACCATATGTCAGGGTTCTCTAACTCTAATTTAACTTCCTCAAGTCGATCTTGCTTCTCATCAAGATTAAGATGCTTCGACAATATATCCAATCGATCTATGAGTTCTGATATTTTTTGGTAATGAGTTGACAGTTCCATGACTCTATTTTAATGCGACAAGTAATAAAAAAGCCCCAAAATAGGGGCTTTTATTTGTCTATTGAAAATTTCTTATTTTCTTAAGCCTAACCTTGAGATTAAATTTGCATAAGAAGTAAGATCATTATTTTTAACATACGCAAGTAATTTTTTGCGCTGTGAAACAAGACGTAAAAGCCCTCTTCTTGAATGATGGTCTTTCTTGTGAGTTTTAAAGTGCTCAGTTAAATGTCTTATTCTGGCAGTAAGTAGAGCAACTTGGACATCTACAGAGCCAGTATCTGAAGAGTCTTTTTGGTATTCCTTAATAATAGCTTGTGTATCAATTGACATAATTTATAGTACATGTATCAAAAATTTAAGTTAATAATTATACGCTATTTTTTAGAATTGTTGTATTTCTAATCAAATATTATTAATTATATTTGTAAAAGTTTTTTTCATCATTTGGCCTTGTTTTAAAACGACGATGTATCCACAAATACTGTTCAGGCGAGCGAATAATTTGTTTCTCTAAAATTTGATTGACAACTGTTGCATCATGAATAGGGTCACTCGTTGGATAGTTAGAAATTGCCTTTTCAAAGGACATCAAATATCCTTTATTAGTTCTTACAAAACTATAAGGGATTACTCTTGCATTGTTATTTTTGGCAAGCCTTGCAGTAGCTGATGCAGTAGCAGTCTGAATTCCAAATAATGGCGCAAAAACACTATTATTTTTGCCTAAATCTTGATCAGGGGCGTACCAAATTGGAAGGCTATTATTAATCGCTTTAATAATGGATCTAGTGTCTGTGCTTTTAATCATTACAGCACCATTTTTTTTATATCCTTTGACCATAATACTATCAAATAGTTTGTTATTTTGAGGTCGATAAATATTTGCGATAGTGTTATTAATTAAAAGTGCACGACTCCCTAACATGAGAGGCATAAAATGAGAGCAAAGAATAATAATCCCTCCCTCCTGTTTAAGCGCATCTTTAAAAAAATGTTCATTCTTAATCGTTAACAGTTTTTTAATTTTTTTATCACTTCCATAGTAAGCGTTAGCTGTTTCGAATAAACTAACTCCAATTGCCTCAAAATGCCTTTTAACAAGCCTATTGACTTGGGGTTGTTTTTTCTCAGGAAAACAATGTGAAATATTTGAGTAAGCAGTTGATTTGAATTTATGCATGAATGGATAAAGTAATCTTCCAATCGCTTTTCCAACAAAGACTTGAGCTTTAAATGGAATAAAGACTCCAATACGCATAAGGAGAATTAGAATCCATGTAAGTATAAATTTAGGGTGAATAAATTCGACGTTTAACATTAAAATAAAAAGAAAATGAAACTAATAATTAAGCTTTAAATTATGCCATTTATTGACAGGGATTTTATCAATGATTTACCCAATAGAGTAGATATTGTTGGTTTAATCAATAAACGTGTCGCTTTAAAAAAGGCCGGTAAAGATTATAAAGCATGCTGCCCTTTTCATGAGGAAAAAACACCTTCTTTTACTGTAGTGCCAACTAAACAGATATACCATTGTTTTGGCTGTGGTGAGAGTGGCGGCATTATTGATTTTATTATGAAATACGATCATTTGGCTTTTGTAGAGGCAATTGAGACCGTAGCAGGCGAGTCTGGAATTTCAGTTATCTATGATCAAACTGCAAAACCAATGGATATGCGCTTTAAGAGATATAAAAAATTAATGGAAGAGTTGAGTGATTTTTATCAAGATCAACTCAAAACATCAGCCGCTAAAAAGAAAGTAGTGGATTATGCAAAAAGTCGTGGAATAAGTGGAACGATCGCTAAACGATTTGAACTAGGTTTTGCTCCACCAGGGTGGACTAATCTTTTTGATTCATATAAAAATAGCGAAGAATCAACTCAAGATCTATTGTCAATGGGAATGATTGTCCCAAAAAAAGATAAAAAAGATGACTATTATGATCGTTTTCGAGATCGACTTATGTTTCCTATTCACAATACAAAGGGATCAGTTATTGGCTTTGGAGGGCGAGTCTTATCGAGTAAAGATAATCCTAAATATTTGAATTCACCTGAAACTCCTTTGTTCTCAAAATCAAAAGAATTATATGGTCTTTATCATTGTAGAAAATATTCTAGGAAAATTGATGCAATCATAGTTGTCGAAGGCTATATGGATGTCATTGCACTTCATCAACAAGGAATAACTAATGTTGTTGCTACATTAGGAACGGCAACTACTTCCTCGCATTTACAGGTTTTATCCCGTACAGCTGAAACGATTGTTTTTTGCTTTGATGGGGATAATGCGGGAAGAGACGCAGCCTGGAAAGCATTAAAAACCTCATTACCTGCGATAACTGCGGGCTTAGTCATTAAATTTTTGCTATTACCGGAAGGAGAAGATCCAGATACATTGATTAATATTGAATCTGCTAAAGCATTCAATAAAAGGGTGGAAGAAGCGCAAACACTTTCCAACTTTTTGATTGAACATATAAAAGCTGAAGTTCCTTTTAATACGATTGAAGGAAAGACGTTGTTTTTAGAAAAATCAGCAGCACTAGTGAACCTGGTAAGCTATCCAATCTATCGACAACAATTAATAGAGGGTATTGCTAAAACCATTGGGCAAAATACAACTCAAGTAGAAAAAACAATTGAACAAAATATTACAAATAATTCCCAACCCTATAAAGCCAATGAACTTGAGCAGACAGACATAGTCAATCACTCATTTCAAATAAAGCCCAGCAATGCTAGCTCTTCAAGTATTAAGAGTCTTATGTCTAGAATGATTTCATGTGTCATTAATTATCCATCCATTGTTAATGATCCTGAAACTTCGAGTGTCATCGAAGAGCGAGCTAGAAAGCTTCCAAAATCAGATGTTTTGGTTGAACTAATAAGATATGCTCAAGTTGAGTCTGATCTTTCAAAGGAGGCATTATTATTACCATATAAATCTAAAGAAAGAGTCTATACACGCCTTAAGGAGTTAAGTGTAATGGAGCCTTTTCTGAGTGAGTATGAAGCTAAAGAAGAGTTTGGGTATACCCTAACTGCAGCCGAAAAATACTATGAAAGAAAATCCACGAAAGCTTCAATTCTCTCGGCCAAAACCCATGATGAAGAAAAGGCTGTGATGCAAAATATTATGAAAAGCAAGGCAAGTGCAGCTAGCAAAAAAAAATCCTAACCCTCAAGCATAGAAATTACTTCAGGATCATTAATGAGTATTCTTTCCATGGCTTTTTTAAAAGCCATGGAAGCAGAATTTGATCCTTCGCATCGGTTTCTCATGGTTGGATCCCATGACACAAAGCATTTTTTTGGATAATCAAGCCTTACTGCCATAATGTATTTAGGTTTATCTGCAGGAGAATAGCCTACAAAATAAGTTCTCTTGGCACCATCCTTATTATATTGGCCATCAATAACCATTTCAGCGGTTCCAGTTTTACCAGCTATAGAATATCCATCAATTACTGCTCGGTATCCAGAGCCATTATCTGAAGCTACAGAATCTAGAATTTGAGAGATTCTTTTTGTTGAATCAGGAGTAAATACTTGCGTAAATGTTTCAGTTTGATTGTCCACTTTCAGAAGTTTAAGTGAAGGAAGGGCGCCTTCATTTGCAAAGACTAGGTAGGCTCTTGCAAGTTGAGCGAGATTCATATTCATTGGACCATGACCAAAAGAGAGCGATCTTTTATCAGCTAAGCCCCAATTACTGTAATGCCTTAAGACTCCAGGGTTTTCTATGCCAGGCATGACGCCCAGAGATTTTCCAAAGCCCAATTTTTCCCATGTACTATAAAACTCTTCATTTTCAATATTTTCAGCTACCACTACTGTACCAAGATTATGTGATTTTTCAAGTATCTGTTGAATTGTCATTTCAAAATACTTTTTATCAGGAAGTATATTTCCAACACGATTATTAACATCAATTAACTCATCATCAGTTGCAGTTATGACTCCCTTATCTAATGCAAGAAGCATCGTAAAAGGTTTCATTGTGGATCCTGGCTCAGTTTTATCTGAAAAGACACGATTTCTATAATCATCAGCGCTATAGCTTTGGTGATCATTTGGATTTGTTGATGGATAGTTGGCAAGCGCTAATATCTCACCATTTGGAGAGAGCACAATCGCTGCTGCCGAATCTGCTTCATGAAATTCGGCCTGTTCTTTTATTGCATTGAATACATGAAACTGAATATCTGAATCAATCGTAAGATTTAAGTCCTCTCCCTCCTTAAATTTTTTGATCAATTCAGCATCATAATAGATATTTGAATTATCTTTATTGTCTGCTAGCCTTTTAACACCATTGATTCCAGCTAAATATTGATCATATTCAGACTCAATACCAAATACCCCAATATTTTCTGAGTTAGTTTTTCCAATCAAAGGTGCCATGGAGTCTTTCTTTGGGTAATAACGAAAACTATCTGACTCAATTGCAACACCAGCGATTCGTTGTCTTGCGCATATATTGGCCTCAATATTCTCTTTGATACTTAGTGTGATTCCAATAATTTTTTTAGCTTTATCAATAAGAGTGACACTAGGGGCTATAAATTCCTTAAAGCAAACTTTAGATCTTTTCTTTTGGAGTTCAGCAATATTTTTTAAAATAGGATCATTTACTTTAAGTTTTTCTTTGACAATAAAGTACTTCCTTTTATTCATTTTCTTTTCTAAGATTTGCTCCCTAAAATCTATTCTGGAAATCTTTAATGCATCTGCCAAAAGTTCAATATATTCATCTTGGATAATCATAGGATCTAGATTGATTTTTTTGTGTATCAGGTTAATTGCAAGAAGATTGTTGTTTCTGTCTAAAATATTTCCTCTGATAGATTTTTCTATAACTGAGAACTCTGAATTTTTCGAGGCTTTGACCTTTAAAGATACGTCGTTTGCTTTAATGTCGGTAACACTAAAAGCACGGTAGATGAAAATAATCACAATTGCAATAAAGCAAACTTTTACAAGTGCCTGCCTATTCCTATAGCCTTGAACGCGAGCTATTTTCATATAGTAACCTCTTTCATTTCAGATTCGATAGGAACAAACATGAATAATTCATCTTGTGATTTTTGATAGACAGTTACACCACTTTGAATTTCAGAGTATTCCATCATTAATTGCCTATTCAAAGCATTAATTTTTTCGTTTTCATTTTTGAGTGTTTTTTCTATCTTATGAAGTAAGTACATTTCATGATGCCAATGGATACTCAAAATTGATAACAAAATTATTGAAATTATCAAACTAAAGTTAATAACAATTCTTTTTTGAAATATCGCTAACACTTTTCAGCTATCCTTAGGATTGCACTTCTTGACCTTCTATTCATTTTTATTTCTTCATTTGATGGCTTTACTTTTCCTAGATCCTTAAGGAGGCAAGGTTGAGTATCATTCATCATGATTGGCAAGCCTTTTGGAATCTGTTTAGGTCTAGAATTTTTTTGGATAAATTGTTTAACAATTCTATCTTCAATTGAGTGAAACGAAATGACAGCGAGTCTGCCACCTTTATCTAAGGCTTCAATCGTTTGATTTAATGCTTCAGAGAGCATTATTAGCTCATTGTTAATGGCTATTCTTATGGCCTGAAAAGAGCGAGTTGCAGGATGCTTATTTTTGCCTGGTTTGACAACAGTAGAAATGAGATTTGCTAACTCAAGAGTTGTCTTGATTTCATTACTTTTTTGATAGTCTTTTATAGTTGAAGCAATAATTCGACTTCTTTTTTCCTCGCCATATTGATAGAGCACATCTGCAATTTCTTTTTCACTTGTCTCCTTAAGCCATTCTGCAGCAGTGATTCTTTGAGATTGATCCATCCTCATATCTAGTAAACCGTCTTTATTAAAGCTAAATCCCCTATCGGCATTGTCTATTTGAGGTGAAGAGATTCCTAGATCCATTAGGACTCCATTAACTTTACCAATCAAGTTAATTTTATTAAGTTCGTCATTTAGTTTTGCAAAATTACTATGAACCAGCCCTAGCCGCGAGTCAGAGAAATTATTTTTTGCATATTTAATCGCATCAACATCTTGATCAAATCCTATAACTCTTCCCAAGTCATTAAGATGACCAAGTATTCCTTGAGTATGGCCACATCGACCCAAAGTGGCATCAACATAAATACCATCTGGCTTAATATTAAGGCCTTTTAAAGATTCATTAAAGAGAACAGAGTCATGATAGTTAGATTCTTTAGTGGATGCATTATTCTTACTTAATGGCATTTAACTAGAGAGAAAGTTTTGAGATTTCCTGAGGCACTTCTGTTTGATTGCTTAGTCTTTCAAGTTTTTCAATTTGATCTTTCCATGCTCTTTCATCCCAGATTTCAAAGCTTTTACCTTGTCCGCTTAGTATAGCTTTGTTATTTAGATTTGCATAATTCTTATGAGAGCTAGGAATAAGAATCCTGCCAATTTTGTCTAATTCACACTCAATGGCATGTCCAATCAGTTTTCTTGACAATTTTTTGGTATGAACATTGAGAGATGGAAGTTCTCCAATTTTGAGTTCAAGTTGTTGCCAATCTTTTAAAGGGTAAAGAACGAGACAAGGATCATCAGGATGAATACTCATGACCATCTGTCCAGAACAAATTTTAGTGACTTGCCCTAAATGACGAGTAGGAATTTTAATCCTACCTTTTGCATCAATTGATAAAAGATGAATTCCACGAAACATAAAACCCATTTTATACCATTATTTACCATTTAATTCCACTAATATTGTTTTGGAAAATGACTGATGATCCTATTATTTTATTTTATAGAAGCTCTTAGAATTATTTTTCACTTCGATTTGAATTTTTTTACCTAACGCCTTTCAATTTGTTGATAATAATGCTAACTATAAAAAAGTTATTTTATTAACCCTTTAATCTACTAAATTATCTTAAGGAGAGAAAATGAATAAGAGAGTTGGTATTATCGGAGCTGGCCCAAGTGGTCTTGCTCAATTAAGAGCGTTCAAATCAGCAGAAGAAAAAGGTACGGATGTTCCCGAAGTAGTCTGCTTTGAAAAGCAAAGCGATTGGGGAGGGCTTTGGAATTACACTTGGAGAACGGGTCTTGATGAGAATGGAGAAATTGTTCACAGTGGCATGTATCGCTATTTATGGTCAAACGGACCAAAAGAAGCTCTAGAGTTTGCAGATTATTATTTTGAAGATCATTTTGACCATCCAATAGCCTCCTATCCTCCAAGAGAAGTACTCTTCGATTATATCCAAGGGAGAGTTATTAAAGCCGGCGTTAGAGATAAGATTAGATTTAATTCTGCAGTTAGAGATGTAACCTATAGTGACGAAACCAAAATGTTTACAATAACAGTACATGACTTTGAAAACGAAAAAACTTATTCTGAAGAGTTTGACTATGTAGTAGTTGCATCGGGTCATTTTTCTACTCCAAATGTTCCAGAGTATGAAGGCTTTAGTCACTTTAATGGAAGGATACTTCATGCCCATGACTTTCGTGATGCATTAGAGTTTAAGGGTAAGAATGTCATGGTTGTTGGTAGCAGTTATTCAGCTGAAGATATTGGCTCACAGTGTTATAAATATGGAGCTAAATCCGTCACTAGCAGTTATCGTTCTGCTCCAATGGGTTATAAATGGCCAGATAACTGGGAAGAAAAGCCTGGAATAGTAAAAGTAGATGGCAATACAGTGCATTTTGTTGATGGAAGTACCAAAGACATTGATGCCATTATTTTGTGTACGGGTTATATTCACCATTTTCCATTCTTGCCTGACTCATTACGTTTGGAGACAAATAATATTTTGTATCCATTAGGGCTTTATAAGGGGGTTGTTTGGGAGAAGAATCCAAAACTTATGTATTTAGGAATGCAGGATCAATGGTACACCTTTAATATGTTTGATGCCCAAGCTTGGTACGCAAGAGATGTTATTCTGGGAAGAGTTCAATTGCCTTCTTATAATGAGATGCAGTCTCACACAAAAGAGTGGCATGAGCTGGAAACTGCCGATCCAAGTGTAGCTTACGCATATAAATTTCAAGGTGACTATATACAGATGTTAGTTGACGAAACGGATTATCCAAATTTTGATATTGAAGGCATGAGATTAACTTTTTTAGATTGGAAGAATAATAAGAAAGACAATATTATGACTTTTAGAGATAAGTCACATAAATCCCTTATGACAGGAACTCAGTCACCACCGCACCATACACCATGGCTCAAGGCATTAGATGATTCTTTAGAAAGCTATCTAGATATTTGACTTAAATTATTTATTAATTCAGCATATGAATTTTTCATATAAAAAAGTGAATTCTTCATATAAAAAACACAATTAAAGACTAAAATTCATCGTCTTATAAAATATAATAACCAGCTTAAAGGTTAAATTGTTATTCGGTGAACAATAAGGACTATCACAAAATTGAGAAATCTTCAATTGAAGACGTTATAGAGCGAGCGAAGCAATATAGATCTCTTCTGCAGCCTGAAATGGCAATTAGTATTTGCCTAGATATTTTTGCTGTTGACAATAACAATCAAGATGCTCTAGTCATCTATATTCTTGCATTAACCGATCAGCTATCTCAGAGCGAATCCAAAGTTCATCGAAATAAAATAACCGATAGCATTAAATTACTTAATTCAGAGTTTTTACGTCACTATTACTCTGGAATCTTTCTAGAGAGACAAGCAAGAAGCTTATTAAAGCATTCAATGTCTCGTTCTTTTGCATATGATGGATTTATTGAGGCAATTGCAGAATTCGAGATAGCAGAGAAAATGGCCCCAGAACATTGTGCTGATCCAATTTTGCGATATAACAGTTGTTTAAGAACGATAAAAAAAGAAAACCTTCAACCACGTCAAGAATTCGATGAACTTTACTAACAATCGTACAGTCAACCTCAAAAAAATGATGGCAATTGCTGGATTATTTTGGTTTTTTTTCTTAATATTCTATCTTTTAGGTGCTCTAACCTTTCACTCTGGTGAAGAGGCGTTTACTGCATTTTATGTCTGGTTTAATGGCTCAATTTTTTATCCAGTTTTAGCCACTTTATTAATATTGACGATTACTTTTCATGTATTCGTTGCCATTACGAGACAACTATCAAATAATGTAAGTAGTGGTGACCGATATAAAAAACCTTACCCAAAAGCTGTCCCTAGAATAGTGGCTTGGTCAGGCGCCTCTATCATTCTTATTTTTATCATTACGCACACCGTCCAAATGTTGTCAATTAATACTGTTGATTTATATTCGGAAATTACCTATATTTTTCAAAGGCCAATAATGTGGGCCATATATGGGCTTGGAATGATTGCCATTTCAACTCACTTACATCATGGACTTTCAAATGTTCTTCAGACTTTGGGCGTTTCAAGCAAACAACATAAGAGTATTGCACTCTTGATTGTTCTACTTATCATGGCAGGTTATGCCTCAATTCCATTAGGTATTTTGTATGCAAAAGTTTAATTCAAATGTTCCAACAGGGCCTCTAGAAAATCGTTGGGAGAAGCATAAATTTGATCTTGCTCTTATAGCGCCCCAAAATAGGAAAAAATACAATGTAATAGTCATTGGAACTGGTCTGGCAGGCGCGTCATTATGTGCTACCTTGGGCGAGGCAGGATACAATGTCCAGTCTTTTTGTTACAATGACAGTCCCAGAAGAGCGCACTCAATTGCTGCCCAAGGCGGTGTCAATGCTAGTAAAAATTATCAAAATGATGGTGATAGTACCTGGAGACTTTTCTACGATACCATTAAGGGTGGAGATTTTAGAGCGAGAGAGTCAAATATTTATCGTTTAGCTCAATTGAGTTGTAATATTATTGATCAAGCTGTATCTCAGGGTGTTCCTTTTGCTAGAGAGTACAGCGGTTATTTGGCAAACCGATCTTTTGGCGGTACTCAAGTGTCTCGAACTTTTTATGCGAGAGGTCAGACTGGCCAGCAACTCCTTTTGGGCGCATATAGCTCCATGAGTAAAGAAATCGCCTCAGGTAGAGTTAAACATAAGTCAAGATGTGAAATGTTAGAAGTCATACTTATTGATGGAAAGGCCAGAGGTATTGTTGTCAGAGATCTTACGACTGGTGAAATTTCATCTCATACCGCCGATTGTGTTGTAATGTGTACTGGCGGCTATAGTAATGCCTACTATTTATCAACAAATGCAAAAGGCTGTAATACCTCAGCAACATGGAGAGCTCATAAGAATGGAGCTTACTTTGCTAATCCAAGTTTTACTCAAATCCATCCAACATGTGTTCCGCCAACTGGCGACAGTCAGTCAAAACTCACCTTGATGAGTGAGTCACTTAGAAATGATGGCCGCATATGGGCCCCAAAAAATAAAAGAGATTGTGATAAGAGTCCCAATGATATCCCAGAAAAAGATCGTGATTACTTCCTAGAGAGAATGTATCCGGCCTTTGCCAATCTTGTTCCAAGAGATATTGCCTCCAGAGCTCTTAAAGGCATCTGTGATGAAGGCAGAGGAATTGGTTCAGTTGTAAATAATCAGCGCCTTGGAGTTTATCTTGATTTTTCCTCGGTGATTCAAAAAATGGGAGCTGATAAGGTTAAAGAGAAATATGGGAATTTATTCGATATGTATAAGAGTATTACCGGTGAAAACCCTTATGAAGTTCCAATGAAAATTTATCCAGCACCTCATTACACAATGGGCGGTTTATGGGTTGACTACAATTTGATGACAACTATAGATGGCTTGTTTGCTTGTGGTGAGTCTAATTTTTCAGACCATGGTGCTAATCGCCTTGGAGCTTCTGCACTAATGCAAGGATTAGCAGATGGATATTTTGTTGCGCCTCAAACAGTTGCTAACTATTTAGCACGAGGTACATTTGAGAAAGTTAACAATGACCATCCTGAAGTATTAGCAGCCGTTGATTCAGTCAAAAGTCGTATTGAGAGTTTAATGAATGCTCCTGACCCTCAGCATTCTCCAGATTACTTTCATAGAAAGATTGGAAACATTTTATGGACCTCATGTGGAATGGCAAGAGATAAGGATTCGCTTAAAAGTGCAATAGCTTCAATTGAGAAACTCAAGTCAGATTTTTGGCAAAAAATTAAAGTGACTGGAATAGATAAAGATTTTAATCAGACGCTTGAAAAAGCTGGAAGAGTTGCAGATTTTATTGAGCTTGGCCATCTCATGTGTGTTGATGCTTTGGATCGAGAGGAATCTTGCGGTGCTCATGCGCGCCTTGAGTATCTGGCGGAAAGTGGAGATGCAATGAGGGATGATGAAAATTTTGGATATGTGGCTGCTTGGGAGTTCAGTGAAGACAAACCTTTACTTCATAAAGAGCAACTTGATTTCGAGTTTATCAAGCCAACATATAGGGACTATAAATGAATTTTACATTACATATCTGGCGACAAAAAAATACGCAAAGTGATGGAAGTTTTGTCACCTACAAGATTAGTGATATTGACAGCGACACTTCTTTTCTTGAGATGCTCGATCAGTTAAATGAAGAGCTTATAGAAAAAGGTGAAGACTGTGTTGTTTTTGATTATGATTGTAGGGAAGGTATTTGTGGCACCTGCTCATTGGTAATAAATGGCCACCCTCATGGTGAAAAGAAGGCTACTACAACATGTCAGCTTTATATGAGGGATTATGCGAACCAAAAGGAGTTATGGATTGAACCTTGGAGGGCAAAAAGCTTTCCAATAGTGAAGGATTTGACAGTCAAGCGAGAAGCATTTGACCGAATTATTCAATCTGGTGGATTTATTTCTGTGTCAGTTGGTTCTGCTCCAGAGGCAAACTCACAATTAGTTAATAAAGATGATGCTGATTGTGCATTTGATTCTGCAACTTGTATCGGCTGTGGTGCTTGTGTAGCAGTATGTCCAAATGCTTCAGCCAGTTTATTTGTCGCTGCAAAAATAAATCATTTTGAACGCTTGCCCCAGGGAAAAATTGAAAGCAAAAAGCGGGCAGAGAAGATGATAAATCAGATGGAAGAGGAAGGGTTTGGAAGTTGCTCTAATCATCGACATTGCGAAACAGTCTGTCCAAAAGAAATTTCGGTTAGCAATATTGCTGCCATGAATAATTTACTATAAAAATAATTAATTTAGGAGATATGATGAAAGTTGTAATATTAGGCGCTGCAGGTGGAATTGGTCAAGCTCTTGGCTTGCTTCTTAAAACAGAGCTTCCCAGCGGAACAGAATTGTCTTTGTATGATATTGCTCCAGTAACGCCGGGGGTTGCAGCTGATTTAAGTCATATCCCAACTCCAGTTAAAGTGGAAGGTTTTTCGGGCGAAGATCCCTCTCCAGCTCTATTAAGCGCTGATATTGTATTAATCTCTGCTGGTATTGCTCGTAAGCCTGGCATGGATCGTTCAGATTTGTTTAATATTAATGCTGGAATTGTAAAAAATCTAGTTTCATCTTGTGCTGATATTTGCCCCAAAGCGCTTATTGGTATCATCACTAACCCGGTCAACACGACTGTTGCAATTGCTGCCGAAGTTTTAAAAAATAAAGGTGTTTATGATCCAGCAAGGTTATTTGGAGTAACGACTCTTGATGTGATTCGCTCAAGCACATTTGTTGCTGAAATCTATGATGAGGATCCAAGAGATATTAATGTTCCTGTCATAGGTGGTCACTCGGGAATTACTATTCTTCCCCTTCTTTCTCAATCTGGCTTTGAGTTCAGTGAAAATGATGCAGCTGCAATGACTAAACGGATACAAAATGCAGGTACTGAAGTTGTTGAAGCCAAAGCAGGCGGCGGCTCAGCCACATTGTCAATGGGTCAGGCTGCTGCTAAATTTGGCTTATCTTTAGTGAGAGCATTAAATGGTGAGAAAGATGTTGTTGAATGTACTTATGTTGAGGGCTCTGGAGAGTTGGCTAGATTTTTTGCCCAGCCTGTTCTTTTAGGTAAGAATGGTGTTGAAAAAATACTAAGTTATGGTAATCTTTCAGAGTTTGAGCAGGCTACACTTAATGACGCTCTGGAAACACTTAGGTCTGATATCAAAATCGGTGAGGAGTTTGTTAAGTAATAGTTAACTAATAAAATTCAAGGGCCAGAATGTCAAAAAGTTTGCATGATAGAGCATTAGCCTATCACAAAGAGGGTGGACCTGGAAAGCTTGATGTAACATCCCACAAAAAACTTGATAATGATCAAGATCTGAGTTTAGCATATAGCCCAGGTGTTGCTGCACCGGTCAGAGAAATTGTTAAAGATCAGAGCAATGTAAACCAGTACACAATTAAAGGTAATTTGGTAGCTGTTATTACTGATGGGTCAGCAGTATTAGGACTTGGAAATGTTGGACCTTTAGCAGCAAAGCCGGTTATGGAAGGAAAAGCTGTCTTATTTAAGCATTTTGCAGGTATTAATGTCTTCAATATAGAGCTTGATACTCAAGATGTTGATGAAATAGTTAACACGATAAAGAACATTGCCCCCACTTTTGGCGGTATCAATTTGGAAGATATTTCTGCACCACGCTGTTTTGAAATTGAGGAGCGATTAGTCGAAGAGCTAGATATCCCTGTTTTTCATGATGATCAGCACGGAACTGCAATTATTGTTGCAGCTGGACTTTTAAATGCTCTTGAAATTCAAGGAAAATCAATTACTTCTGCTAAGATTGTTGTTGCTGGTGGCGGCTCTGCTGGCATTGCAACTTTAGATTTATTACAAAACCTAGGATTTAAAAAAGAAAATATGATTCTGGTTGACCGAAGGGGCGTCGTTTCCAACGAAAAAATTAGTATCGTTAATAAATACAAAGCAGCATTTGCTGTAGATACAGATAAAAAAACGCTTGCAGATGCTTTAGATGGTGCAGATGTTTTTATTGGTGTTGCTCAAGGCAATCTTGTTACAAAAAAAATGGTTAAATCGATGGCTAAAAACCCAATCATTTTTGCTCTATCTAATCCTGACCCAGAGATCTCAGTCGAAGATGTCTTTGCTTGCAGAGATGATGTATTGATGGCAACCGGTAGGAGTGATTTTCCAAATCAGGTTAATAATGTACTAGGATTTCCTTATATTTTTAGAGGCGCCTTAGATGCTAATTCCAAGATTATCAATACTGAAATGAAGGTTGCAGCTGTTCATGCTATTAAGGACATAGCAAAGCTTCCTATTCATAAATCTCTATTAGAAATTTATCAAGTGGATGAGCTCAGTTTTGGTAAAGATTATTTCATCCCCAAACCTTTTGATCCGAGACTCATTGACCTGATTCCAAAAGCTATTTTTGATGCCGCAGTAAAGAGCGGAGTATCTCGCCTAAAATAATCATTTTTGTACTCCATATTTAGCTTATTTAATCCTTGCTAAGCAGAATTAGTTATGGGATAATGTCTGATTGTTTTTTTGGAGGGGTGGCCGAGTGGTTAAAGGCGACGGACTGTAAATCCGTTCTCTCTGAGTACGTTGGTTCGAATCCAACTCCCTCCACCAGAGAAAAAAAAGGAAATTGCGGGTGTCGTATATTGGTATTACCTTAGCCTTCCAAGCTAATGAGGTGGGTTCGATTCCCATCACCCGCTCCAAGTGGTTAGGACTGTGCTCACCTAGCTCAGTCGGTAGAGCACTTCCTTGGTAAGGAAGAGGTCGCCGGTTCAAATCCGGTGGTGAGCTCCACTTTAATTTGAATGTATACAGGGGATTAAAAATGGCAAAAGAAAAATTTGAAAGAACCAAACCACACGTAAATGTGGGAACGATTGGTCACGTTGACCATGGTAAAACGACTTTAACT